>Ga0307516_10003168_pt1 | contig 21407 bp, 14 predicted proteins | sample 19_EM_MG_FD_203310 | JGI IMG/M metagenome (GOLD analysis project Ga0307516, IMG submission 203310) | Populus trichocarpa ectomycorrhiza microbial communities from riparian zone in the Pacific Northwest, United States - 19_EM | ecosystem: Host-associated > Plants > Roots > Unclassified | place... | reverse complement strand
AGGCACCGTGTCGCAGGTAGCGCAAACCCAGGCGTTCGGCCAGGCGTTCGTGGGCACTGTCGGCCGCGCTGTCCAGGCCTATGGCTCCGCGGCGAAACACGTCGTGCCATCTCTCTCCTACTTCATCACTGTGACCCCGACCGGGCGGCAGAGACCGCATCGTCCAGGGGGCTGCCTCACCTTCGTGCACGGGCCGTTCGAGCTCCACGTTGTGCCCCAGCAGCATGGCCAGGCTGGCCATCTCACAGCCGGTGAGGTCGGTTCGTTGGTGAACGAGCGTGATGTCGTGGCGTACGTTGAAGGTTTCGGTCTGATGCAGAGCGATCCAAGCCGTAAGGTCGCAGGCATCGTCCATCGGCAGCAAGGCGCGCAGGAACCCGGGTGCAGCGGTCTCACGACGGCGTTCAATGGGAAGCCAGTTTGCTCGTCGGAACGCGGCCAGAGCGCTTCTCGTCGCCACGTCGAACTCACCCGATTCAGTCACTCTTTGGTCGGGGACCCGCAGAGCGAGATAGTGCTGCAGTTCCTGGATCAAGGCGCGGCTCGAGCCGGCGGACACGACGATGTGCGTCATGCTGGGCGCTCCTGGTCGCGTTGCGCGGCCACCAGCCAGCCGTCGACGTGTTTGCCGGCTTCGGACCTCAAGACCACCTGCGCCAAGTGTTTTAGCGAGAAGCCAGCGGCGACGATGGATGACTCGATATAGCCCCGTGCATGCGCATATCGCCCGTGGGGGTGCAGGCGGAAGGAGGGGCTGTCTGGCGCGAGCAGCGCTTCGACGGTGAACACCAGCAGACCATTGGGACGCAATGACTGCATCGCAGCTCGCATGGCGCCGCCCAGCTCACCGAAGTAGCAGAACGTGTCGGCACAGATCAAAGCGTCGTATGCCGCCGGGTGCGCATTCATGTGCGCCACCAGTTCGGCATGCTGCAGGCTGTCGTACACATGCCGGCGCTCGGCCTTGTCGAGCATGCCTTGCGAGAGATCGCAGCCGCTCAGGTCGCGGGCCCAGTCGCGCACCATCGGCCCGCACAGGCCGGTGCCGCAGCCGAGGTCGTGGATGTCGAACTGCCGTGCGGGCGGCGGCAGCAACTCGCGCAGCAGGTCGGCCACGAGCTGCGGCGCGCGGTAGCCCAGGGCCGAGAGGTTGGCGTCGAAGGTGGCGGCGAAGGCGTCGAAGGTCTTCTCGACGTACGCATCGCTCGCCCGCTCGGGCACGGCACCGCCGGAGCAGGCAGCGAGGTGATGTTTGATCACCGGGTTGTCGGGGTCGGTGGCCAGCCATTCGCGGTAGAGCTGCGCGGCTTCGTCGAGCCGGCCCAACTGCACGAGTGCCTTGGGCACGGCGTTGCGCGCCTGCAGGTGGCGCGGCCACAGCACGATGGCCTGGCTGTGGGCCTTAAGCCCTTCGTCGACGCGGCCCTGCTCCAGCAACGTGAGCGAAAGGTTGTACCAGGCCTGGGCGAAATCGGGCTTGGCTTCGAGCGCCCGGCGGCACAGCGCTTCAGACTCGGCGTGCTCGCCGCGCTTGCGTAGCATCGTGGCCAGGTTGTTCAGCGCGTCGATGCTGTCGGGTTGGATGGCCAGGCAGTCACGGTAGGCGATGACTGCCTCGTCGAAGCGCTGCGTCTCCACCAGCACATTGCCCAGGTTGTTCAGCGGCCCGGCGCGCCCCGGCATGCCGGCGATGGCCTGTCGGATGAGCGAGAGCGCTGCTTCGCTGTGACCACGCGTGTGCTCCAGCACACCCAGGAAGTGCAGGGCGTCGGGCTGACCCGGCCAGCGCTGCAGGATGGACAGCAGCACCGGCTCGGCCTCGGCGTGCATCTTGTCGCGCAGCAGGTCGACGGCTTGCTGCAGCATCTGCCGCTGCGCCAGGCGCGCGGCACCGCTGAGGGGCTTCGATGCTGCTGGGGTCTTCATGTCGCCTGACCGAACGACGATGTGTCGCTAGTCGAACGCATACGCAAAATCACCCGCGTCCACGCTCAGCCCCACCTTCTTCAGCGGCGCGCCCGAGGCCAGGCGCGTGAGGTACTCGTGGCTGATGCGCGGCAGCACGGTGTTGGTGAGCAGCGCGTCGATCACGCGGCCACCACTTTCGACTTCGTTGCAGCGGCTCACCACCAGCTTGACCACCTCGTCGCTGAAGGTGAAGGGCACGTCGTGGTTGGCCTCCACGCGCTTCTTGATGCGGTTGAGCTGCAAGCGAACGATCTGGCCCATCATCGTCTCGCTCAGCGGGTAGTAGGGGATGGTGACGATGCGGCCCAGCAGCGCCGCCGGGAAGACCTTCAGCAGCGGCTCGCGCAGCGCCTTGCCGATGGCCTCGGGGCTGGGCATCAGCTCCGGGTCCTTGCACAGCGTCATGATCAGCTCGCTGCCCGCGTTGCTGGTCAGCAGGATGATCGTGTTCTTGAAATCAATGAGGCGGCCTTCGCCGTCTTCCATCCAGCCTTTGTCGAACACCTGGAAGAAGAGCTCGTGCACGTCGGGGTGGGCCTTCTCCACCTCGTCAAGCAGCACCACGCTGTAGGGCCGGCGTCGCACGGCCTCGGTCAGCACGCCGCCTTCGCCATAGCCCACGTAGCCGGGGGGCGAGCCCTTGAGCGTGGAGACGGTGTGGGCCTCCTGGTACTCGCTCATGTTGATGGTAATGACGTTCTGCTCGCCGCCGTACAACGCTTCGGCCAGGGCGAGCGCCGTCTCGGTCTTGCCGACACCCGAGGTGCCCGCGAGCATGAACACGCCAATCGGCTTGCTCGGGTTGTCGAGCATCGCGCGCGAGGTCTGGATGCGCTTGGCGATCATCTCCATCGCATGGTCTTGCCCGATCACGCGCGCGCCCAGCAGCTTGGGCAGGTTGAGCACGGTCTCGATCTCGTTGGCCGCCATGCGGCCCACCGGGATGCCCGTCCAGTCGCCGACCACACTGGCCACGGCCTGATAGTCGACCGTCGGCAGGATGAGCGGGCTTTCGCCTTGCAGCGCGGCCAGTTCGTCCTGCACGCGCTTCAGCTCGGCCAGCGTCGCAGACCGGTCGGCATCGGAGAGTTTGGGCACATCGACTGCAGCGGCCTCCGCTCCCTTCTCGAGCTTGCTGCCCGTGCCTTCCACCGGCTGTGCGGCGCCGCGCAGCTTGGCGCGCAGGTCCAGCAGCTGGTCCACCAGCGCCTTCTCGGCCTGCCAGCGCGTCTGGAGTTTGTCGAGCCGTGCCCGCTCGTTGGTGAGTTGCTGCTCGACCAGGGCGGAGCGCTTCTTGGTGTCGATGCCGATCGCGCCTTCGCGGCCGATGATGCCTTGCTCGGTTTCGAGCGCTTCGATGCGCTTCATGCAGTCGTCCACCTCGGCCGGCGTGGCGTGCAGGCTCACGGCCACGCGGGCGCAGGCCGTGTCGATCAGGCTCACCGATTTGTCGGGCAGCTGGCGGCCAGGAATGTAGCGGTGCGACAGTTTCACTGCGGCTTCGAGCGCCTCGTCGAGGATCTGCACCTTGTGGTGCTTCTCCATGGTCGAGGTCACGCCGCGCATCATCAGGATGGCGCGTGGCTCGTCGGGCTCGTCGACCGTGATGCTCTGGAAGCGGCGTGTCAGCGCCGGGTCTTTCTCGATGTGCTTCTTGTACTCGGCAAAGGTGGTGGCGCCGATGGTGCGCAGCTGGCCGCGCGCGAGGGCGGGCTTCAGCAGGTTGGCTGCATCACCGGTGCCGGCCGCACCGCCGGCGCCCACCAGCGTGTGCGTCTCGTCGATGAACAAAATGATGGGCTTGGCCGAAGCCTGCACCTCGTCGATGACCGAGCGCAGGCGCTGCTCGAACTCACCCTTCATGCTGGCGCCGGCCTGCAGCAGGCCGACGTCGAGCACGCGCAGCTCCACCTCCTTCAACGAGGGCGGCACGTCACCGCGCGCAATGCGCTGGGCAAAGCCTTCGACCACCGCCGTCTTGCCCACGCCTGCCTCGCCGATCAGGATGGGGTTGTTCTGCCGGCGCCGCATCAGGATGTCGACCACCTGGCGGATCTCGTCGTCGCGGCCGACGATCGGGTCCATCTTGCCGCCGCGTGCCTGCTCGGTGAGGTCGGTGGTGAACTGCTTGAGTGCTTCCTGCTTGCCCATGGCGGCAGGCGAAATCGCGCCGCTGGCTTCGCCGGGGGCGGCACCGCTCTCGCTCGCGGCCTGCTGGTCTTCGGGCGAGCCGCCGACGATCGTCAGGAAGTTCTCCGTCAGGTCATCGGTCTGGATGCGTTCGAACTGCTTGCTGATGGACATCAGCACGTTGCGCAGGTTCTTGGTCTTGAGCAGGCCGATCACCAGGAAGCCGGTGCGCACGTGGCTGCCGCCGTACATCAGCGAGCCGTAGACCCAGCCGCGTTCGACCGCGTCTTCGACGAAGCTCGACAAGTCGGTGACGGACGAAGCGCCGCGCGGCAGCCGGTCCAGCGAGTTCTGCAGGTCGCTCACCAGGTTCGAGGCATCCATGCCGTAGTGCTTGGTGATGCGGTGGATGTCGGAGTCCTGGTTCTGCAGGATCTGGAACAGCCAGTGCTGCAACTCCACATACGGGTTGCCGCGCAGCTTGCAGAACACGGTCGCACCCTCGATGGCCTTGTAGGCCAGCGGGTTGAGCTTGCCGAAGAGGGCGGAGCGACTGATTTCAGCCATGGTGATCTCCCAGTGAAGAAGGCCTCGCGACCAGTCGCGAGGGATGCAGGCGAAGCTCGCCGCGGTCAGGGTGAGGCGTCTTGCGGCCCAGCCAGGTGCTGCGGCCCAGCGGCGTCTTGCCGCCCATGGCGAGCGCGGGCACCTCGTCGCCCTTGAGCACGAGCTGCACATCCCACAGCATGTCGAAGCCGAGCAGCTGGCGCATCCAGTCGCGCAACTCGATGAGCGAGGGTTGGCCGGGCAGAAACTGCTGGTACTGCGCGAACGTGAGCGGGCCGATGTGCAGGCGCAGCTTGTACTGACGGTCCCACACCTTCGCGCCGGCCACCACCGAGACGCCCAGCGGCGCACTGCGGCGCGCACCGGGGCGGCCCAGGCGGCTGCGGTCTTCGGCGCGAAGCGGGAGCCAGTGGCCCACATAGGGCTCGATGCGAATGGGCACGTCGAAGTACTGGCGCAGCACCTTGGTGATGGCCTCGGGGTTGCGCGTGGGCCGCGCTAGATGGCCGGCTGCGAAGCGCTTGGCCGCGTCCGGCACTGCGTCGGCATTGCGCATGGACGCGGGTGCCTGGCCGAAGAATGCGCTGACCCATTTGGCGAACTGGTCGTCGTTCGGCCGGTCGGCTTGCACGCTGGGTTGGGCTTGCGCCCAGGCGCGGTAGAACAGCAGCAGTGCGCGGTGGTGAAAGATGTCGGCAAAGCGCGCCAAGGTCGCGTCGCCATGGTTGCGCTGGCGATCGCGTGCGTACTCGGTGATGTGCAGCGGCAGCGGACCCATCGGGCCGAACAGGCCGAAGAACCGCGCGCCGATCCGCGGTGGCTTGTTGCCGTTCGTGGTGAACGACATCAAGGCGGCGGGCGCGAAATCAAGCTCGGGGTCTTGTCCCATGCGGATCGGCTCGGCGTTGGGGCGCAAGGCCTTGCCCAGCCGTGGCGACGCGGGTGCGAGCGATTCGATCTGCCGCAGTACGGCGTAGAAATCGTGAGCCCACGGCTCGGCGGCGAGGCTCTGGAACAGGCGCTCGCGGCGTTCGTGGAGCTGGCGCGCCGAATCGTTGGATGAAGGCACCATGGTCAGTACGCTAGAAAGCGAGCGAAGCGACGCGCTTCATCAAGCAACGCCCCAAGCCCGGATCTCCCGGGCCGATGGGTGGCGCCCCTTGGGGGCCGAGGCCGGACACAAATAGTCCGGGGGACTGTTTGCGCCTGACGAGGAGCTGGGCCACCTGGACCAGCGCGGCCTGCAAGGCGGAGCGAAGCGACTGGGGGGCTCATAACACCGCATGACTGCCGATGCGCGGCTTGCAGCGCATGATTTCGCCGCGTGAGGCGGAGCGCAGCACCGTTTCGCAGAAGCTGTTGGCTGCGGCATGGCGGGCGAAGAACTTGTCGAGCACGTTGCCGAGCAGGAAGGCGCTCGACCCCTGGAAGCCCAGCTCGTCCACCAGCGCCGTCACCTCGACCCCGCAGCCAAAGGTCAGCGGGCCAGGGAAGGGCAGGCGGCGCACCACCGACTTGGCCTCCAGCCACTGGATGCTGTCGACCTGCTTGGTCCAGGCAACGTCTTGCTCGGGGCCGTGCAACGAGAGCAGGCTGCGCAGCGCAGAGGCCGCGCGCTTCGGGTCTTCACCGGCGATGCTCAGGTAGTTGAGCGTGAGCAGGCTCACCATCGCCCAACCCACGTCCCCACGCGCGAGGCGTTGCGCCGGCCGGGTCGGGCCGCGCAGCGTTTCGATGCGACCCGCGGGGCCGGCCGAGTCGAGCACCCAGGTGGTCGAGTTGCCTGGCAGCAAGGTGGGCAAGTCGCGGTTCGTCACCAGGGCGGAGACAGACAACTGGCGGATGTCTTCGCGGTACGGCGCGTTCTGCGTGTCCACGAGAGACAGAAACGCCTCTTGTCCCACATAGGCGGAACGTGGCCCGTCGAGCCGCTGGCGCGACGACAGCATGCGCGGCTCGCGCCGCACGGTGTAGTAGGCGCCGTGGCTGCGCGCAGCGTCGTGGTAGCTGGCGTAGAGCGGCAGGAACTTCTGCTCCGCGACCTGGGCAATGCCGTAGCCAGTCACCGATTCCAGCGTGTGGATCTCGTAGTCCATCGGGCGCGTGCGGTCGGGCACCACGTGGTGCTCCCAACTGCCCGTGCCGAGTTGGATGCGATCCAGCCGCTTGGGAAACAGGTTGACGGCAGGCGTACAGAAAAGCGCGAGGCTGCCGGCGTCCACCAGCGATTCAAGGGCGGCCTCCCCGCGCGAAAACAGCACGACGATCTCGGCCTCGGCACTGTCCACCGTGGCCAGGCGGCGCGCCAGATCGTTGATCTCGAAAAACAGGAAGCGCTGCGGCATGGCCGCCAGCTCTTGCAGCAGGCGGTGGCCGCTGAACCCGCGCAGGGTCTCGGGCAGCAGGGCCTGGTCGTCGTCGTAGCCGACGGGCTTGACGGAGTCGCCATCGGCAAAGCCCGAGCTCGGGCTGCGCCCGTTCGATCCGCCGGGTGCGCTAACCCAGGTGCCCACCGTGTTGCCCAGCACCAGCTCGTGCAGGCGGAAGGCCACGTCGTCGGGTGCCGAGATGAAGAGGGGCAGCTTCTCCAGCTTCAGCTGCTTGAACTTCAGCCCGCCGTGCAGCTTGAGCTTGATGCGGAGGCCACCACGCAGCTGGCGTGCCACCGGCAAGTGGGCCAAGGGCAGGTCGGGTGCGTGGCTGAAGTACTGCACCGAGTCGATCTCGATCGGCCACAGCGTCACCTCATGCGCGGTGCGGAACTCGCAGCGCGTGTTCTGCCCGCGCGTCAACTCGCTGGTGAGCGAGCTACCGCGCTTGAGCGTGAAGCCCCGTGCCAGGTTCGGGTCCAGCGGGTCGGGCCGCATGCGAGCGATCATCATCGACGGCACGGGCGACAGGAAGCCGGGGTACACCGTCTCAAGCAGGTGCTGCACGAAGCGCGGGTGCTCGGCGTCGATCTTGAGCTGGATGCGCGCAGCCAGGAAGGCAAAACCTTCGAGCAGGCGCTCGACGTACGGGTCGCTGACTTCAAGCCCGTCGAGCGACAGCCGCGCGGCGATCTTCGGGAACTCGGCCGCAAACTCGGCGCCCACCTCGCGCAGGTGCGTGAGCTCGTCGTTGTAGTGGCGAAGGAGGTTCGGGTCCATCAGCCGATGACTCTGCGAGCGGAACCGCTGGCGTCTCGCACCTCGACCTGGCCCGCCTCGAGGTCGACCTGGGTGCGCAACAGCAGCTCCAGCGGCACAGGCTGCGCCCACATGAAGCCGCGGATCTCGAACTCGATGACGTTGTGCGTGTCGAGCACGTTGGAGGCTTCGAGGGCGCGCACTTCGAGCGAGTCTTCCATCACACGCGGCTCGAAGCGCAGGATCGCCTGCTTGATCGTGCGCTCGAGCAGGCTGACATCCACACGCGACGCAAGCTGCCCCGACATCGCCGGCAGCCCGTAGTTCAGCACCGAGTCGGCCGCCTGCGGGAACAGCGTCGCCACGTTCTTGTTCAGCGGCTGCACCGAGTTGAGCAGCCATGAGAGATCGCGCAGCACCGCATCGCGAATCTGCGACTTGTTCATCACACGGTTGTCGTCGGCCTCGACCTGGGACTGCGGCGCGAAGTCGGTCAGGCGGTCCAGCAGTGCTGGCTGCAAGCGATCGCGGAGGTTCATGTGGCCACTCCAAGCGGGTCGAGCGCCGGGCCGCCCCAAGCCGGCCCGCATCCCCGTGGGGGATCGGCCGATGTACTCATCGGACGAGGGGTTGTCATACCTCGAGCTTGATCTCGCGTGCTTCCAGCAAACCCATTTCGGCGCTACTTGTCGAGAGAAGACGTTGGCCGAGACCTGCGAACTGGTCGGTACCGATCGGCAGCCACTCTGTGCCGCGAGCCAGCTTGAGCTTGCCATCGGGCTGCTCGCGTGTGCCGGGGTAGCAGGTGGGCACGAGCGCCACCGTGTCGCCGCCATTGGTGAAGGTCAGGTGCACGGGCGCCCAGACCATGTCGCGCAAGTCTTCCGGCGCCTCGACGGTGATGGCGGAGAGTGCGTCGAAGGGAATCCAGGTGTAGCGGCCGTTGAGCACGGCTTCGAGCACGGGGCCGATGCGCGAGTCGGCATCGGCGATCCAGTCGAAGGGCTCGCCGTTCAGGCTGCCGGCGGTGGCGGGGGCTTTTTCGAAGGCATTCGCCCGCAGGTGCTGCGCCTGGGCCGACTGGCCTTGTGCGTCCTGCCCCAGCGCTTCGATCAGCATCGCAACCCAGGCCGCCGGCTGGCCGAAGACGACGGGTGTGGTCTTGCCGGCGAACACCGAGCTGCGCACCGCTTCGCACTTGATGGCTTCGCGGTAGGTGTTGACCATCGACAAGGTGCCGTGGTCAAGCTCGCCGCAGACCTCGAGTTGCGCCATCGCGCGCTCCCACTGCCCAAGCACGCTCAGCAGCTGGAAGAGGAAGACGCGCAGCTTGGCGTCGCCCGGCTTCTCGCGCACCTGAGCCTGCAACGCGGCGAGCGCCTGGGCCGGGTCGCCGGCGGAAAGCAATTCTTGTGGGGTGGCCATGGTTCAGACCGGCAGGATCTCGTCCTGGAAGGTGGTGCTGCCACCGCGTTGGCCAGTGGCCTGCTGCAGCTCGTAGTTCACCTCGATCTTGGTGAAGGCGAAGCTGATGCGTTCGAGTGCGTCGCCGTCTTCGCCGCATTCGATGTCGAGCGCGCTCACGCGGGCATTGCTGAGCTTGATGGTGAAGTAGTCGCGCTGGCCTTCACCGGCTTTGCGCATGGTGAGCTTGGCTTCCTTCACTTCGTCGTTGGTGGCCAGCACGCTCATCAGCGAGGTCGACGATGAGTCGATGCGCTTGGTGACGGTGAGGCTCTTGTAGCTGCGCCGCCCGGTGGCCTGCGCCGAACCGAGTGCGGAGCTGGCACTCATGCCCCAGGCCCAGCCGTGCACCGAGATCTCTTCCTTGTGATCGACCGCCTGGCTTTCGCCCTTCAGCTTGCCGGCGCGCTTGGTCTGCACGGAGAGGAAGACGTCGATGGCACCGCCGGGTAACGGGGATGAAGGCATGGTGAATCCTTTTGCGCACGCTGTCTCGCACGGTGCGCCATGCTGCGATGAGGTGGACGCAGCCTCGTGGCCGCGTCCTCGCCTCGGGTTGCACCTCGCGAGAGGTGCGCATTTCCGTCAGTGAGAGACGCGCGGGCTCAGCGTGTTTCGGTGGTCGCGGTGTTCCAGCCGAACTTGACTTCGCCACCCAGACCACCCTTGTCGTCCTGGGCCTTGTAGGCGAACTCGATGTCCTTGTAGGAGCACATCACTTCTTCTTCGATGTTGCCCTCTGAGCCGGCTGACGGTGCCACGCTGGTCACGAACACTTCTTTCAGGGTGACCACGAGGAATGCCTTCTGGCCCTCGCCGGCCTTGCGGGCGGTGAGCTTGGCATCCTTGAAGTGCTTGCCTGCCGCGCAATGCTTGGCCAGCACGGGCGAAGCCTTGTCGTAGACGTGGCTGAATTTGAACGAGCCCGGCTCGGCCTTGCCACGGCCCGAGCCGCCGCCGGTGTTGGCGCCGGACGGCTGCGTCACTTCCCAGCTCCACGAAAGGAGCTCGATCTCTCCCTTGTGGTCCTTGTGTGTGGCTTCGCCTTCGACGCCGTCAAACTTGATGTGAAAGTCACCGCTCATGATGAAAACTCCTAGATGGTTTGTAGATGAAGCTGCCTGCGCTGGTTATGACGCTGAATGGCAAGAAACACTGATCGATCGATTCGGAGGCCTGTAATGACTACTGCTGCTTCTGTGAAGGCAGCTTGGAGACGAGACGCAAAGACACCGTGAGCCCTTCGAGTTGGTAGTGGGGCCGCAGGAAGAACTTCGACGAGTAGTAGCCGGGGTTGCCGGGAATCTCTTCCACCGTCACTTCAGCTGCCGCGAGTGGCTTCTGTGCCTTGGTGGTCTCGGACGAGTTGGCCGGGTCGCCGTCGACGTAATTCATGATCCAGTTGTTGAGCCACTTGGCCATGTCTTCCCGTTCCTTGAACGAGCCCACCTTGTCGCGCACGATGCACTTCAGGTAGTGCGCGAAGCGGCAGGTCGCAAAGAGGTAGGGCAGGCGTGCGGCCAGGTTGGCGTTGGCCGTGGCATCGGGGTCGTCGTACTCCGCAGGCTTTTGCAGCGACTGGGCGCCGATGAAGGCTGCGAAGTCGGAGTTCTTGCGGTGCACCAGCGGCATGAAGCCGTTCTTCGCCAGCTCGGCCTCGCGGCGGTCGCTGATGGCGATTTCGGTGGGGCACTTCATGTCGACGCCGCCGTCATCGGTGGGGAAGGTGTGCGTGGGCAGGCCTTCCACCGAACCGCCGGACTCGATGCCGCGAATGCGCGAGCACCAGCCGTATTGCTTGAACGAGCGGTTGATGTTGACCGCCATTGCGTACGCCGAGTTGGCCCAGGTGTATTTGGTGTGGTCGGCGCTGCCGGTATCTTCCTCGAAGTTGAACTCCTCGACCGGGTTGGTCTTGGCGCCGTAGGGAATGCGCGCCAGGAAGCGTGGCATTGCCAGGCCGATGTACTTGGCATCGTCACTCTCACGCAGCGAGCGCCAAGAGGCGTACTCCGGTGTGGTGAAGATTTTGGTCAGGTCGCGCGGGTTGGCCAGTTCTTGCCACGAGCCCATCTGCGCCAGGGTCGGGTCAGCCGCAGCGATGAAGGGCGTGTGGGCGGCCGCGGCCACCTTGGCCATTTCGCCCATCAGCTCCACGTCTTGCGGGCCGTGATTGAAATAGTAGTCGCCGACCAGGCAGCCGAAGGGCTCGCCGCCGAACTGGCCGAACTCTTCTTCGTAGACGCGCTTGAAGATCGGGCTCTGGTCCCAGGCCGTGCCCTTGTAGCGCTTGAGCGTCTTGCCGAGCTCGTTCTTGCTGATGTTCATCACGCGGATCTTCAGCTGCTCGTCGGTCTCGGTGTTGTTCACCAGGTGATGCAGGCCGCGCCAGGCCGACTCGATCTGCTGAAAATCAGCGTGGTGCATGATCTGATTGATCTGCGAGCTGAGCTTCTCGTCGAGCTCGGCGATCATCGCTTCGATCGAGGCGACCACGTCGCTGCCGATCAGCTGCGTCTTGCTGAGCGCCTGCTGCGCGAGCGTGAGCACCGCAGCTTCAACGGCGGATTTGGCTTCGTCGCTCTTGGGCTTGAATTCCTTGTTGAGCAGGCTGGCGAAATCGCCGCCCTGGAATTCGACGCCGGTGAGTGCGGAGGATTGACCTTGTGCTTCTGCCATCTCTGTTCTCCGTTCGGGGATCGGCTTATTCAGCCTTGGGTTCGTCGGCAGCCTTCTTGGCGCTGGCCAGGCTGTTCAGCAGAGCCGGGTCCTTCACGACCTTGGCGAGCAGCTCTTCGGCCCCGGTCTTGCCGTCCATGTAGGTGATGAGGTTCGACAGCTGCTGGCGCGCCGTGAGCAACTGGTTCAGCGAATCGACCTTGCGGGCCACCGCGGCAGGCGAGAAGTCGTCCATGTTCTCGAAGGTGATGTCGACACTCATGTTTCCTTCGCCCGTCAGCGTGTTGGGCACCTGGAAGGCCACGCGTGGCTTCATCGACTTCATGCGGCTGTCGAAGTTGTCGACGTCGAATTCGAGCAGCTTGCGCTCGGCCACGGGCGGCAGCGGCTCGGCCGGCTTGCCAGAAAGGTCGGACAGCACGCCCATCACGAAGGGCAGCTGCACCTTCTTCTCGGCGCCGTAGAGCTCCACGTCGTATTCGATCTGGACGCGCGGGGCACGGTTGCGTGCGATGAATTTCTGACTGCTGGTGGCCATGGAAAAACTCCTCTACGGTGTGGACGGACGAACTATTCGTTGGGGGTGCCGGCGATGTTTTCGATCTGGTCGATGCCGGCCGGCGCCAGGTCGCGGATGATCTCGAGAAAGCTCTTGCCCATGAGCCGCTGCGCGCGGCGGATCAGCAACGGCGCAGGGTTGGTGGGCTCGTTGCGCTCCAGCCATTCGCAGGCGCGGTCGAGGCTGCGAACCACGTCTTCGCGCGTCTGCAGCGAGCCCGAGGCACCACGCGATACGGGGCTTGTGGACGTGCTGGTCGAGCCCTCTTCAGTGGTGGCTGTCACGCTGGCGCCTTCGGCTTGGGCCGCCACGTTGGCCAGGGTCTGGGTCAGCACGCGCAGCGGGCGCAGATCCGGGCCTTGCGAGGCGCCGACCTTGTCGCCCAGCACGGCTTCGATGCGGACCACTTCGGCGTGGGCCTGCTTGAGGGCAGCCTGTACGCCAGCGCGTTGCGCTTCGGCAGCTTGAACGGCTTGCACGGCGCCTTCGAGCGTGGGGACGGTTTCGCCGGGCAGCGGCTCTGCCTTGCCGGCAGCGAGCTCGAGCTGGCGCACGCTCAGCGCCGCACGGCCGGTGCCCACGATGGCCGCGCGAAAGTCGGCCAGGCCGCTGTCTGCGTCGACCAGCGGGGCGAGGGCGTTGAGCCGCATCGTCGGGTCGTTGTTGTCGTCGGTCTCGAGCATCGGGAACACATGGTCCCAGTGACGCTCGAGCAGGCCGGCAATCAGCGACAGCGCACTGACGTAGGCCGTGACGCCGTGGATGCGGGCGCCTGCGCGGGCCAGCATCACGGCGACGCGGATGTCGCGGGTGCGGCGGGCCACTTCGAAGGCTTGTTCGTGTGCCACGCGCCAGTCGGGCTCTTTCGCTGGGATCACGGTCTCGCCGAATTGCTGCTCCGACTTGACTTGAGCCGCTTCGTCGAACGCGAGGAAGGCCGGGTCGTATTCGAGGTCGGTACCACAGGGTGCGTCGTCACCGAGGGAGGCCAGCAGGTCTTCGACGGGGAGGGCGTTCATGTGGGGCGGCGGCTGGGTTGGATCACGATGGGTGGACTTTATGAAGCCGCGGCCTTCGCGACATCAGCCGAAAGTCATCTGCACGCTCCCTAGAACGCGGAGCACGAGCCTCCGTCGGTCACGTTCAGGCAGCCCGCGAGCTGGGGCTGGTTGCGCACCTTGCCCCATTCCGAGGCGAGCGGGTCGTTTTGCTTGTCGTCGGCCAGCGTGCCGCGAATCACCGAGGCCGCCGTGCAGATGTAGGGTTGGTCGAGATTGCGGCCGTAGACGTCGGATGCCATCTCGGCCAGGAAGCTCGACTGCAGCATCTGCCGCGTGATGGTGCCGGGGCGCAGCGTGAGCGTCGACGGCGTGAAGGCCACGTTGTAGCCCGTGGGGGACGTCAGCGTGCCCTGGGTGATGGCCAAGGTGTTGGTGCCTGTGGGGGTGGTGCCGAGTGCGCCGCTGAGTGCGCTGGCGGCGGTGTCACCGTTCTGCAGGCCGGTGGTGGTGTAGGTCAGGGCCGGCAGCGCGAGGCCCAGGTAGCCCGTGGCCGGGTTGGCCGCCACGGCGAGTGTGGGTTGATTCGGGTGCAACAACTGGGTGCCGGTGGTCGGCAGCGCAATGCCCGAGACGCTGCAGGTCGCCTGGTCACCGAACACGCAGCCGTAGAAGTTGGTGCCCGGTGCCGTGCCCGTGAAGTTGGTGGCCCACAACTGGGCCGAGCCACCGGCCGGCGCGGTGACGGTGGCGCCCGGCGCCAGCGCGATGGTGGGCGCCACGATGTCGAGCGTGGCGTTCGCGCCCGTCATGCTGATCGACTGGTTGATGTTGACCGCGGTGTCGGACTGGATGAGCGCGGTGGTGCCGCCGACGCTGTTGGTGATGTTCAGCGGTGTGAAACCGGTGCCGGGTGTGTAGCCGCCTGTGCCGGCAGCGCCGATCGTCAGCGCGCCAGTGTTCTGCAGCGTGAAGGATGCGGGCGGGTCGAAGGCGAGGGTGCCGATGGCATTGCCGGCGTCAGCCAGCGTGACGGTGCTCTGTGCGCCACCTTCGACCACCAGGTTGCCGGTGACGGTGAGGGCGCCGGTCTGGATGACATTGCCGCTGCTGCGAAGCCCGAGGTTTTGCAGCGCGTTCCCGCCGCCCAGCGTGATCCCAGCCGACCCGGCGCCCTGGTTCTGCAGGGTGACCGACACGTCGCCGTGTTGCGTGAAGGCGCCGTCTTCGACAGTGATCGCCCCAGTGTGGGCGCTCGACCCGATGACGACACCGCCTGTCGCAGCAATGCCCGGCCGTGACACATTTGGCGTCAGCAGCCAGTTGGTGTCGACGTAGAAGAGGCCAGCGGTGGGCTCGACGCCGAGCTGGATGGCAGTGGCCGGTTGCTCGACCAAGTCACCGGCCACGCTCACACCGACCGGCCGCAGGTTCACCGTGCCGGTGGTCTGGACGATGGTGCCGGCACTGAGGCCGAGATCAACGCCCGGGCTGGTGTCGGAGCTGCCAGCGAGCACAACGTTGGCGCCCGTGGCCACGGTGTTTTCGCCGCCCACACCACCGTTGATGGTCAGCGGCCCGCCTTGTGCGTTGAAGTACGCCAGGCCGCCCAGCCCTGCGTTGCCTACCAACTCGCCGGCGAGCGTGATGCTGCCTTTGCTGTCGGGTGCCGCCACGATGTTGGTGTTGCGGTAGCGCACGCCGGCGGGTCCGAAAGTCGTGCTCGAGCGGTTCACAGCCCGGCCCGCCACGTACAACGAGCCTGCGCTGCCGAGATTGACATTCAGCTGGTCCAGCACCACACCGGTGGTGTTGCCAGCGGTCGAGACCACGCCATCGGCGAAGCCGCGCACCGAGATCAGGCCGCTCGCGGTGTCGAGCGTGGAGGGCGTTCCCGCGGAGCCGCCGAGCGCCACGGCGGCGCCCTGGCTGCCCAGCCCCGCGATGGTGATGTTGTTCGCGGCGATCGAGCTGCCGATGAGGGACACGCCATTGGCGTTGGAGCCGCTCGGTGCCTGGCCACGCATAGAGACGTCACCGCGACCGGTGGCGCCGCTGGTGTCGATCACGGCACCATTGAGAGCCACGCCATCGATCTGGTTGTTGCTCAGGGCAAAACCGGTGGCAGGTGCCGTGCCGCCACCGATGTCCACACTGCCACCGCCGGTGAGCACTGTGCCCGAGACGATGACGCTGCCAGAACCCGTGCCATCGCTGTTGCTGTAGAGCTTGACGTTGAGCGGGCTGTTGTTGCTGGCCTGCAGGGTGCTGCCGGTTTCGAGCGTGATGTCGTTGTGCGCGCTGAGGGTGAGCGTGGTGGTGCCTGTGCCTGCGGTGCGCGAGACCGTCGTGTCTCGCGCGAGGTTGATGTTGCCCGCCTCGGTCCCGGCTTGCGCCGTACCGGTGGTGATGGTGACGCTGGTGCCGGCGTCGAGGGCCGCCGACAGGTCGGCGGCGTTGATGTTGGCACCCGGCCCGGTGGGGACGAAATTGCCGTCTACCCCGCTGGCGGTGGCGTTGGAGATGGTCACGTTGTACGGGTCGAGTGTCCACGTCCCGGCGGTACCGCCTGCGGCTCGGGCGCTGGCGTCGACGACCCCGCGGCGGGTCACGGTGCCATCAGCGGACGCGAGCCGTGTGTTGACCGCAGCGCCCGAGGTCTCGACAGAGCCGCCATTACCACCGTTCACGCCGCCTCGCGCGCGGAGGTTGCCGTACACCTCGGTCACGCCGTAGTCGGCGCGTGCCACCGGGTTGGCGCTGTGGTCGTTGTACATGGCGCGCAGGGTGATCGAGCCGCCGTTGCCCGCACCGATGGCATCGGCCGACACGGTGGCGCCTTGTTCGACGACGATGGAGCGCGTGTCGTCGTTGCCCACGTCGATGCGGCCACCACCGGAGCTGCCGTCGGCCGACACCTGGCTGCCACCGTGCAGGCGGATGTCATCGCCCTGGATGCTCACCCGTCCGCCGTTGGCAGCGGTCAGTGATTGCGCCCCCAGCTCCACGCGGCCGGTGCCGGGTTGCAGCGTCAGTAGCTCGACGAAGCCGCTGTTGCCCACGGGGCGCAAGGTGGCGGCGCTGCCGGCGCCGATGTGGATGCTGCCGCCGGGCGCGGCAATGCTGCCGTTCTGCACCACCTGGTCGCGGCCGACCAGCACGATGGAGCCGCCCTCGGCCACCTTGATCTGTGGCCGCTGCGGGTCGATGGCGCCGAGCACCTGAACGTTGCCGCCGCCACGGCTCAGCTGCACGTTGGCGCCGCTCATCAGGCCCTGGTAGTTGTTGGCCGTCATCGAGGGGTCGAGGTCGAGGCTGGTGGCGACCAGCGAACCGACGTTGACCTGTGCAGACCCGCCGAACACCACGCCGCTCGGGTTCACCAGGAACACGCGGCCGTTGGCCGACAGGCTGCCGTAGATTTCGCTCGCACTCGGCCCGGAGCCTGCGCTGCCCACCACGCGGTTCACCAGCACGCTCTGCGCATTCGGCTGAACGATGTTGACCCGAGCCTGGCTGCCTATGCTGAAGCTCGACCACTCCACCAGCCCGCGGTTGCTGCCGCTGGCCGTCTGCGTAACGGTCAGGCTGTTGTTGGCGGGCGCGCCCACGCTGGCATTGATGGTGGTGCCGCCTGGGCGCTGCACCGGCAACTGCGTGGCGGCGGGTTGGGCGAAGGCACTGCCTGCACCGAGTGCGAGCAAGGCGGCGAAGGCGATCGGGGTGAGCGTGGGTGCGCGCATGGCGGCTCCTAGAACGAATGTTGGATCTGCACCAGCAAACGAGCCTTCGGGTTCTCGTTTTCGGACTGCACCGCATCGTTGCCGCGGATGCCCACGCTGGCTTTCAGCGTGAAGAGGTCGGGGTCGGTGTATTGCACTCCGAGGCCGTAGCCGTGGAGGGTTCGGGTGTTGTCACCGGTGAGCGCATCGGGTGTCTTGCGGATGCGCCCGTAGCCCCAGTCGAAGAAGGTGTAGGTGGTCCACAGCGGGCTGATCCAGTAGCGCAGCTCGGTGTTGATGATGGCGCCCAGGTCGCTGGAACCTTCGGCCGCAGGGTAGGCGCGCACGCCTTTGTCGCCACCCAAGGTGAACTTCTCTGCGTTGTCGAGATTCTTGTTCGCCCACTGACCCGCGCCGCCGACGAAGAGCGCCAGCGTGCGCGTCAGTGACTGCAGCCGTGTGGCCTGCGCGGTGACCTTGGTGAAGTTGCCAAGTGGCGTGGTGTCGGTTGGCGGTGTGGCGGAGTCGTCGCTCAGCTTGCCGAACTGCACGCCGAGGTTGCCGCCGTTGTAGCCGCCGCCGAACACGGTGCTGCGCGACTCGAAGGCCAGCGTGAATTCGGCTGCGCGAATGGTTTTCTTGGACGACGCAATGTCGGCGATGTCGTCGGTGAGCTTCTTGTTCATCACCGCCATGCGGCCCACCAGGTTGCCGTCACGGCTGCGCAGGAACGGGTAGGACAGCGAGGCGTCGAACACGTCGGCCTTGCCGGTGAAGCCGGCGTCTTCGAACTGCTCGCCGAGTTCGTAGCCCACGCGCGAATAGCCGAGGCCGCCGCGCCAGGCCGAGGCGCCGATTGGTGCTTCGTAGCCGAGCCGGCCGACTGTCGTGCCCGCGCCGTTGGAGACGAGCAGCCGCAGGTCGAGGTTGTCGCCGATGCCGCTGGGGTTGTTCCAGCGCAGCAGGGTGCCGAGCCGATAACGGCCGCTGATCGACGAGCCGTGGTTGTCGAGATCGATGCTTGCGTCCCAGGGCCGGCGTGCTTCGGTCTGCACGCTGACTCGGTACTTGCCTTCGTCGCCGGTGGGCAGCAGCGTGGCTTTGGCGGCCACGCCTGGCCAATCGTTCAGCGTGAAGAGCGCGCGGTCGAGCATTTCCAGATCGAGCGGCTCGCCGGCGCGCACGCCGGCGTTGCCGAGCACCTTGACCACGCGCGCCTCTGACACCGGCGGCTTAGGCGAGGCTTCGATGATCACGCGCTCGACCTGCGGTTCCGCGATGGCGATCTGCAGCACGCCTTGCGTCAGGTCTTGCGGTGGATAGCCGACGCCGGCCATGCCAAGGCCGCGCTCTTCGTAAGCGCGGCGAACGGCGGTGGCGATGACGGTCAGCTCCGCAGCATCGATCTCCCGGCCGACAAAGGGCTTCACCAGGGCCTGCAGTTCGGCAGGCGACATCAGGCGCGTCGGGCCGAAACGAACTTCCTTCAGCAGGAACTTGCCGTCCGTGGCGCTGTTGCTCGTGTCGCTGCTGACGACGCCTGATGCCGCGGGCGCCGGTGGCGAGTTGCGAAGCGGCTGCGCGTGGGCCGCCGACGCAAAGGCCGCCAGCGTGGCAAGTGACAGGCAGAACGAGCGGGTGCGCTTCATGTCGTGTCCTCGGCCGCTCATCGCGCCGCCTCGCCGCCTGCGATCAACAGCCGGCCGTTGCCGATCACGTTGAACGGTGCCCAGAAGAAGGGGTGGGCGAAGCGTCGGTTCTTCTGCACCTCGAGCTGGGCGAGTTGCATGCTGGCCATCAGGTCGCGTCCGGCGGCCAACTCGCGGTAGAGCCGGCCCATCAGCAGGTCGGTGGAGTCGTCAGCAACCGGCCAGAGCGAGGCGACGATGCTGTTTGCTCCGGCCGAGAGCAGCGAGCGGGTGAAGCCGATGATCTCGTCACCGCGCGCCACGCGGCCGAGTCCGCTCTCGCAAGCCGACAGCGTGATGAGGCGCACGCCGCGCAGGTCGAGCGTGTAGATCTCGCGCGCTTCGAGCAGGCCCGGCTCGGTGCTGCTGGCCGCGAACAGGATGCGCGAGAAAAGCGGGTCGGCATCGTCCAGCTCGGCGTGCGCGGCCACGTGGACCATGTTGGCCTGGCCGGCGCCGGCCTTGAAGCGCTCCTTGGTGGCCTCGCGCTGGACGAAGACCTCGCTGTTCCTGAAGAGGCGGGCCACCTGCTGCACCTCGCGCTCGGCACCCGGCAGCGGCACGTTCTTGTCGGTGCTGGGGTTGCCGAAGCCAAGCAGCGCCGGTGCCGGCGCATCGCCGCGCGCCAGCAGGCGTGCACCCACGGCCGACGAAGGCCAGACCGTGAGCGCTGTGCGCTCGATCAGGTAGCTGCGCCCATCGTTCAGCGCCTGGAAGGGCAGGTAGTGCAGCGGGCCGTGCGGCACCACGAAGAGCCGCAGCACCGGCGTGAGATCCATGTCGGCGAGCAGCACCTTGTTGAGCGCCACGGCCAGCGTGCTGGTGTCTCGGCGGCGTTCGATCACGCTGCTGCGGAAGTTCTCGACCAGCGCAGCGAGGCCGGCCTGGCCCTGCGGGATCACCGCGGCCGACATGCCGACGCGGGTGATCAGCCAGACGATGCTGCGGTTCTCCAGCACATGGAACTGCAAGACCGCCTCGCCGGAAGCCAGCGTCTTCTGCAGCTCTGCGAGCGTCACGCGGTGTTCGGCCAGCGTGTCGGCCGTGCGGTCGCGGATGGAGTCGAGCAGTTGCCGCGAACGCGAGGCTTCGGAGAGCGTCCACGCGGCCTCGAAGTCACGCGCGCCGATGCTCAGGTCGAGCGCGGTGTCGAAGACCTTCTGGATGTTGCCGAACAGGCCGGTCTTGAATTCTTCGCTCTGGAACTTGCCGCGCAGGCTGTCGGCCAGGCGCACGGTTTCGAGGTACGCCTTGAGCGCAGCAGGCTGGTCTCCGCGCTTCAATTCGACGCGGCCGATGCCTTCATTGGCCCACAGGCGGTTGTAGCCGGCGTCGGCAGAGGTGCTGTCGTTTGCGATCTGCTTGAACAAGACCAAGGCCTGATCGTTCAGGCCCGCGGCGAGCAGCGCGTTGGCGCGGCTTCTCCCATAGAAGCCGCCGAGCTTGCCTGCCTCGCCCTTCGGCAGCAGATCGAGCTGCTGCAAGGCTTCGCTTGGCCGGCCAGCGGCGGTGTAGGTATTGGCCAGCGACACCAGCACCAACGGGCGAAAGCGCTCGCTCGCGAGTTCGAGGCTGCGCTTGTAGGCGTCGGCCGCGTCACCGTAGCGGCCGCGACGAACAGCCACGTCGCCCAGCACCTTGTGGGCCGGCGCGTGGGCTTGCTGCGGCTGCTTGGGCTTGAGCGCGAGCGCGCCTTGGGCGAAGCGCTCGGCTTCGTCGAGCAGGCCGGCATAGTTGTACGCGATGGCGAGGTCGCGCTGCGCGAGCGAGCGCAGGTCTTCGTTGTCGGTGGTGTTGCCCACGTGCAGGGCTTTGCTCGCCGCGCGGATGCTCTGGCGGAATTCACCTTGCTCGGCCAGCGCGATCGAGCGGCCGCAGTAGCCATAGCCGTCGAGCTTGATCACGTCGCGCTCGTACAGCGCGCGTCCTTCGGCGCTAAGGGCGAGCAGACCGTCTGCATCACGGTGGCGGGCGAGGGCATCACGTGCTACCGCACTGGCCGGCGCCAGGGCATCCTGGGCCAACGACGGCATGCTGAGGGAAGAGAGCACCGCGCAGGTGCCGGCGAGAACCGCTCTATGAAAGACCCGCACGGACTTTCCCTTCATGTCGAACTACAGGGCCGAACGATGACAAGGCGATCATCGCTTCACAAGTGACGAAGGTGACTCGCTCGGCCCTTAAGCATTCTGAAATCGCGTCTGCTTGACGTCGGCATCTACGGCACGCTGCGCAGCACGGCGTAAAGCTCGCGTGTTCGCACCGGCTTGAACAAGACCTGGTGTCCGCTGCTGTGCACACGCTTGACTTCGTCGGGCGAGGTGTCGCCGGTGATCAGCAGCGCCGGCAGCGGGGCGCCGTAGACGGCGCGCACGCGTTCGATGGCGTCGATGCCGTCTTCATCGTTCGCGAGGCGCAGGTCGGAGACCACGATGTCGATCACACCCGCATGGCGCCGCACCTCGGTACAGGCCTCGTGGATGGTGGCGGCCGTGAGCACTTGG
>Ga0307516_10003167_pt1 | contig 21408 bp, 24 predicted proteins | sample 19_EM_MG_FD_203310 | JGI IMG/M metagenome (GOLD analysis project Ga0307516, IMG submission 203310) | Populus trichocarpa ectomycorrhiza microbial communities from riparian zone in the Pacific Northwest, United States - 19_EM | ecosystem: Host-associated > Plants > Roots > Unclassified | place... | reverse complement strand
CGAAGCCGCGAAACAGGCGAAAGCGGTGCAGGCGGCGGAGGCTGCCGATGCCGCCAAGGCCGCCGCTGCGGAGCAGGCGAAGGCAGCGCAGGCGGAGCGGCGCGCGGATGCCGACAGGGCGGCGGCGCAGGCCGCCCTCAATGCCCGCCGCGCGGCGGACGTGCAAAAGGCCGCCGAGGCCAAGCAAGCCGCTGACGCCAGACAGGCCGCAGAGGCCAAACAGGCCGCCGACGCCAAGCGTGCGGCTGACGAGCGCGCCAAACAGGACCGGGAGGCCGAGCTGCGCCACCAGCTTGCCGACGAGGAACGTGTGTCCGCCGTCCAATCCGGTCCGCTGCGTGACCGCTACATCGCCTTGCTTCGGAATAAGATCCAGAATGCGTGGATCAAGCCGCCGTCGGCCACGCCCGGCGTCGACTGCCTGGTTCAGGTGACTCAAGTCCCCGGCGGAGAGGTCACCGGGGCCCGAGTCACGCAATGCAATGGCGATGCAGCCGTGCGCCAGTCGATCGAGAATGCGGTGTATCGTGCATCGCCATTGCCCGATCCTCCGGATCCGGCGCTGTTCGAAAGAAACTTAAGTTTAAGGTTCAGGCCTAATGAATAGATCCCGTGTGCTGCTGGCGATGATCGGACTCCTCGTACTGTGCCCGCGCAGTTGGGCGGAATTGGTGGTGGAGGTCACGAAAGGACAGGACGACGCGATTCCGATCGCGATCGTGCCGTTCAATTCGCCGACGGAGGCGGGGGCGTCGTTCGACGTGGCGCAGCTCGTCGGCGACGACCTGGCGCGCAGCGGGCGCTTCAAGAGCATGGCTCGCCGGGACATGATCGAAACGCCGCATGTCGGGGCATCCATCGCTTTCGACGATTGGCGCCGGCTCAACAACGATTACATCGTGGTGGGGCAAGTCCAGGCGGAAGGCGCCGATCGCTACAACATCGTGTTCGAACTCTACAACGTACTCACTCGACAGCGGCTGCTGGGTTATCAAATCAGTGCGAACAAGGCCGGGTTGCGGCTTGCGAGCCATCAGGTTGCGGACATGGTGTTTCAGAAGATCCTGGGTATTCGCGGTGCGTTTGCCACGCGCGTCGCATACGTCTCGGTCCTCGGACATCTGCCGAACAAAAATTATCAGCTGGTGGTGGCGGATGCCGATGGCGTGAATCCGCGCGTGGTGATGCAATCCAACGAACCATTGATGTCGCCCGCGTGGTCCCCGGACGGTCAGAGCCTGGCCTATGTCTCCTTCGAGGGCCGGCTGCCCACCGTCTATGTCCAGGAATTGAAATCGGGCGAGCGGCGCCGGGTGTCGGCGCGGGCGGGCGTGAATCAAGCGCCGGCGTGGTCGCCGGATGGAAAAAAACTTGCCCTCACCTTATCCACTCGGGACGGCAATCTGGACATTTATACCCTGGACCTGGCGAGTCAGGCGCTGACCCGCATCACCGACGATCCGGGGATCGACACCGAACCGCAATGGTCGAACGACGGCCGGAGCCTGTACTTCACCTCCGACCGGGCCGGAGGTCCGCAGATCTACCGCGTCGGTATCCAGCCCGGCGACAAGCCGCGGCGGCTCACCTTCCAGAACTCCTATAATGCGCGCCCCCGTTTGTCGCCGGACGAGTCGCAGCTCGCCTTCGTGACTCAGGAGGAGGGCGCCTACCGCATTGCCACCATGGATTTGCGCGGACGAGGCGATGTGCAGGTGCTGACCCGGGGCCACTTCGACGTGTCGCCGAGCTTTGCCCCGAACGGCGCCGAAATCATCTATGCCAGCCGCGACCGCGGCCGCGGTGTGCTGGCACTGGTGAGCGCGGATGGGCGTGTTCAGGAACGCTTGGTGTCCAGCGAGGGCGAGGTGCAGGAGCCGGCCTGGTCGCCGTTCTGAAGCTTAAGACAACCGAACGAAGTACAATTGGCGGCGTTCGCCGGTAGGCTTGGGGTCAGGGTAGAATTTTTTGACGGAGAAGTGCATGAAACGAATGATAACAATCGCCTGTTTGCTGGCCGGTGCCGCGCTGCTGGCGGGATGTCCCAAGAAGGCCACCACCGTCCAGCCGCCGACGGCCGGATCGCAGGTGGGCGGATCGTCGAACACCTCACCGAACGGCGGTGCCTCGACCAGCGGCAGTGAACTCGGAGGCGATAATGCCAACGGAGGCCGGGATGCCGGCGACACAACCGGTCCATTGGCGCGCAAGGTCATCTATTTCGATTTCGATAAATCCGAGATCAAACCCGAATATACCGACATCGTGAAGCTCGGTGCGCAGACCCTCACCGCGCGTCCCGGCCTCAAGATGAAGCTGGAGGGCAACACGGACGAGCGCGGCACCCGCGAATACAATATCGGGCTGGGCGAACGCCGCGCCCAGGCAGTACGGCGCGCGCTGATGCTGCAAGGCGTCGCGGAGACGCAGATCACCACGGTGAGCTTTGGTGCGGAGCGGCCCGCCGCAGAGGGCGACGATGAAACTGCGTGGGCGAAGAACCGCCGCGTGGAACTGGTCTATCAGCAATGAGGTGCCGTGTCGCCGTGGGCCGCCGTGCATCGATCTGGGGCGCAGTGTGCATTGCTTCCTGGGCGATGGCCGGCTGCGCGACGACATCTCCGGAGGAGGATCCGGTTCATATCAAGCTCAATGACATCGACACCCGTTTGACGCGGATCGAACGCGTGGTGTCGAACCAGAGCTTGCTGGACATGTCAAACCAGGTGGAATCATTGCGCAACGATGTGCGCGCCATGCACAACGATATCGACGTGTTGAGCCACTCGCTCGACTCGGCCCGCAAGCAGCAAAAGGATCTTTACGCCGATCTCGACGCGCGGCTGAAGGCGGTCGAAGCTCGCGGCGGCGCCGGAGCGGCCGCCGGCGGATCGGCGGGGGCGGGGGGCGATTCGCAATCGGTGGACAGCGACAAGGGCGCGTATCAGGCCGCCTTCGATCTGTTGAAGGCCGGCCAATACGATCGCGCCATTGCGGGATTCCAGTCCTTCCTCTCGACGTACCCCAACAGTGCGCTGGCCGACAATGCGCAGTATTGGTTGGGCGAGGCTTACTATGTGAACAAGCAATTTCAGGAGTCGCTGACCGCCTTTCAGCGGGTCGTCGACAAATTTCCCGGCTCGCGCAAGCTGCCGGACGCGCTGCTCAAGATCGGCTATTGCGACTATGAACTGAAGGACTATTCGGCGGCCCGCAGTACGCTCGAGCAGGTGCCCGCAAAGTTTCCGGACTCGGCATCGGCGCGCCTGGCGCAACAGCGTTTGGAAAAAATGGCGGCCGAGAAGCATTGACCGACGCCAATCTCAAGAGCGGCAACCTCAAGGACCCCAAGGACCCCAAGGACCCCAGGGACCCCAGGGACCCCAAGGACTCCAAGGACGCCAACCTCAAGCGGGAACGTCTCCGCGTCAACGAGATCTTTCACTCGCTGCAAGGCGAGGCCGATGCGGTGGGCTATCCCACCGTGTTCGTGCGGCTGACCGGCTGCCCGCTGCGCTGTCAATATTGCGACACCGAGTATGCGTTCCATGCCGGCGATTGGCATGACATCGATGCCATCGTCGATGAGGTCGGCAGTTTCGGCGCCCGCCACGTCTGCGTGACCGGCGGGGAGCCGCTGGCGCAGCCCAATTGCCTGAAGCTTCTGACCCGGCTCTGCGAGGCTGGGTTCGAGGTATCGTTGGAGACGAGCGGCGCCTTCGATATTGCCGAGGTGGACGAGCGAGTGTCGCGGGTGGTCGATGTGAAGACGCCCGGTTCGCGCGAAGCGGCACGCAACCGAATCGAGAATTTCCCCCTGCTCACGCGGCGTGATCGGTTGAAGTTCGTCATTTGCTCACGCGAGGATTACGACTGGAGCAAGGAGTACCTGCGGGAGCACGGATTGTCCGGCCGTTGTGAGGTGCTGTTCTCGCCGAGCTACAACGAGGTGCCGCCTGCGACCCTGGCGGAGTGGATCCTTGCAGATCGGCTGCAAGTGCGTTTTCAACTGCAGCTTCACAAGATTCTCTGGGGAGATGTCCCCGGAAAATGAAGTCGGCCATCGTTCTATTGTCCGGCGGACTCGACTCGGCGACTGCGCTTGCGATCGCCCGCTCGCAGGGATTTCGCGCCTTCGCGCTCAGCGTGCACTACGGACAGCGCCACGTCGCGGAACTCGAGGCGGCGGCAAGGGTGGCCGCGGCGCTGGGAGCGCACGAACATCGGGTCATGGGCGTCGATCTGGCCGGCATCGGCGGTTCGGCGCTGACCGATAGCGCCGTGGCCGTCCCCGAGGCCCCCAGCGCGGGGATACCGGTGACCTACGTGCCTGCCCGCAACACCTTGCTCCTGTCGCTGGCTCTCGGCTGGGCTGAAGTCGTTGGTGCCGGCGACATATTCGTCGGCGTCAACTTTTTGGATTACTCGGGCTATCCCGACTGCCGTCCGGAGTTCATCGACGCGTTCGAGCGCTTGGCTCAGCTGGCGACCAAAGCCGGCGTCGAGGGGACGCGTATGACCATTCATGCGCCGCTCATTCGCATGACCAAGGCGGACATCATCCTCGCCGGACGCGCGTTGGGAGTCGACTACGGCATGACCGTTTCGTGTTATCAGGCGGACGCCGCGGGACGGGCCTGCGGAAAATGCGATTCGTGCCGGCTGCGAGCGGCCGGATTCGCCGCCGCCGGCGTCCCGGATCCCACGCATTACGCGTGAATTACGCCTGATTGAATGTCCATGAAGTGGCCGGCAAGTTCGGCTATCATGCGCGCCTCTTGGGGACGGTAGCTCAGTTGGTAGAGCAAGGCCCTTTTAAGGCTTTGGTCCTGGGTTCGAGTCCCAGCCGTCCCACCAATTCCGCTTCTCAGACAATCGCTCACCCTCTCAGAGCAGCAAAAAAATCATTGAAAAACAGAGGTTTGTTCCGTCACGGGATGTCTGACAGTGTCTTGACTTGGCAAGTGCATACGGGGTAGAAGTTGGGGTAGATCGAAAAGTGAAGAAAAGCCTACCCCATGATTACCGACCAAGCGATCAGAAGCGCCATACGCGAAGCCAGGACCTTGGGGAGGGTCCTGAAGCGCTGTTACGAGCGGGGCATGTACATAGAGGCCCACCCAAACGGCTCGGCGCTTTGGCGCTTTAAATACGCCTTCGACGGTCGCGAGAACCTCGTCAGCCTCGGCTCTTACATGGATGTACCCCTAAAGAAAGCGAGGGAACGCCGCGACGACGAGCGCAAACTGGTCGCTAACGGCATCGATCCCAGCGCGCAACGCAAGGCGGCGAAGGCCGCGCAAGCCAATTCGGTGGAGTTGGTTGCCCAGGAATGGCTGGCAAAGCAGACGGATTTGGATCCCGGTACCGTCCGGCGGCATCGCGGCCGCCTCGAAAAATTCGTATTCCCGCACATTGGACGGCGGCCCATCGCTGCTGTCACCCCTGCTGACCTTCTGGCGCCCCTCCGACGGATCGAGGCCGCTGCCAAGCTCGACACCGCGAAGCGCACCCGCGAGCTATGCGGCGCAATCTGGCGCTACGCAATCGCCACTGGCCGCGCCGACCGCGACATCAGCGTCGATCTCAAGGGTGCTCTTGCGCCGGCGGTATCGAAGAATCACGCGGCGCTGACCGAACCCAAGAGGGTGGGGGAACTGCTGCGCGCGTTCGATGACTACGTCGGCCAGCCGGCCACGCAATATGCGTTGAAATTTGCCCTTCTCACATTCGTCCGGCCGGGGGAATTGCGCAAGGCAGAATGGGCTGAGTTCGACATCGAAGGCTTGGAGCCACTATGGAGGATTCCGGCGGCAAAGATGAAAATGCGCGACGCGCACATCGTCCCATTGTCTACGCAAGCCGTGGCTATTGTGCGTGCACTTGAGCCGCACACCGGCGGCGGCAAGTATCTGTTCCCCTCGCTGCGGTCCGGTGGTCGGCCAATGAGCGAGAACACCATCAACGCCGGACTGCGGCGCCTCGGTTACGGCCATGACGAACAGACTGGCCACGGGTTTCGGACCATCGCCTCAACGCTACTTAATGAACTTGGCTGGAATACCGATCTAATCGAACTCCAGCTTGCACATAAGGAACGAAATAAGAGTCGAGCGAGCTACAACAAGGCTTTGCGCATCATTGAGCGCAGAACAATGATGCAGGCGTGGGCCGACCATCTCGACGCGCTGCGTGCCGGCGGTAATGTCGTGCCCGGTGGAGCGCGAGTTTCGGCATAATTAACCGTCGCGCCTAGGCTGATCCCCGAACGCCCGGAATCCCTGCCGGGCTGGCGCGACATTCACCGCAGGGTTTGCGCCGAGGGAGGTGCTACGCGTGGTTACAAATGCAAGCGGCTTGAATAGGCCCGTCGACACAATCGGCGCAACAGATTGGATCGCCGTTGGCGAACTAATTTCACTATTGATTCCACTGCTCGATCAAGCCCACAAACGCGGATGGATTAACTGGGGCGGATGCAATGAGCGTCCCCGCAATTTCAACTGTCGATTTTCCGAGGCGGACGTGCTCAATGATCTCGACGGCATGGCCAAACGCGGCGTGATCGTTGCTCGCAAAGATCCGTTGAAGGGCAATTCGGCAGCCATTTCTTGTGAAGCGAACCAGCCGGTAACCTTCGTGTCACCGGGGACAGATAGCCACATCACGCGGGAGTGGCAAATGCTCGCGACGGAAGTCGATCGCGCGCGTACCTACCTGGTTCCTTTGATTGAACGACAGGGCCAATATGACGCCGCGGCGGAATGGAAGTTTAGCGAGGGACGTTTGACGCCGATTGAAGCGGCGGAACGGTTGAAACTGATCGGGGAGAGCCGCGAGGCATTTGTCACGAGACTCGCCAAGGCGGCAAGGGCCGGCGAAATTCCCGCGTTTGCGCCTGGTCAACGGGTACGACGTGCCTACACGCCTGTAGACGCCGGTCGGAGTCCGTGGAATTTCGAGGACGAGTTTTATCCCAGTGATCTCGATGACTGGATCAAAGGGCATGAGTCGCACATCAGATTCAGATTTGATCTACGTATGGACGCGAGGATGGTTGCTTTGGCGGATTCATACAACGCAATTGTGAAACGCGGGGAAAAGCCGTCCCGGCGCAGTGTGGCCGATGAATCCGGGTTTGATCGCGGACTGGTAGGGAAAAAATGGGCGGAACTGGAGCGCCGAGTCAATCTTCCAAAGTAGGTTATGAGCCCGGTCTCTACGCCTGCGCCAATTCCACCTGATCAGAACGTCTCGATAATTGCTGCTGTGCGTTGAAGTCCTCAACCAACACTAGCCAACCAAACTCAACAAAATACCAGCCAACAACCAGCCAAACAGCGGAATTAATCGGCCAAAGGCAGCCACTATTTGAACTGCTGGAAGCTAACGTACTCGCCCATCAATAGGAGCTACGGTAGGCGATGGTTAGCAAACTCCAGCGACAGCAAAATTCTCCCGGAAGCGGCATTCGGCCGCGAGCGGTGCGATGGACTTCGACTCAAATTGTTGAAGTGCAGCGGCAAATTCTGAGCTCGGCGGGGCATGATCCCGCGCTTGTGCCGGACATGGTGCCGTTTCGATTTCTCGGGCAACGTGAAGTACGAGAGTTGCTCGGGCTGAGCACGGCCTCAATCTATCGCGGAATAGCGGCGGGAAAAATCCCGCGGCCGATTACCATCGACGGAATAACCACTCGCAAGACTCCGGCGTCTCGGTGAAGAGTACCAGCACGAGAGTGACCTCAGTGGCCAACAAGACGATGGCGGCTGGTTACGAGGAGCAGGACACGATTGAAATGAACTCCTATTTCAAAGTGATGGGATACCTGCATCGCAATTTAAAAATGTATTACTGCATTCATTCATACCCAGACTACAAGGTCCATTTCTATCGGGCGCGAAATTTCTCACACATTGGCCTGTGTCGATTGGCGCCGATGGACACTTTTTGGATACCAAGATTTCCTAGCCCCAGAGGCAAACTCAACAGGCTCGCAGCACTGGATGCGATGTTTAGGTTGGCAGAACGTCGGGGTCCTTGTGAACCGCACATGATGGCTGCTGCTGGCTGGAAGCCGTAACCGTAGCATAGTCAAAAAGAAGCACGCCGCTCGTCCGGGCAAGGGACCAGCGGCGTTAGGGAGTTCGCCGATGACGTCAGCGACACGCAAAGTTTATGGCAAAGACATGCCCTGGGGAAGCCCGTGGCGATAGATACAGCCAGTTTTTCATCAGAGAATACGATCATCGAGCAGTTCGCCGAAGCCATGCGTGCCCGCGATATCGATGTCGATGAACCGATCATTGCCAATGGAAAGCTAAACCGGTATCACGTGACTGGCGATCGCCGCAGTACGCGAAACGCTTGGGCAATCCTGCATATTGATGGCCATCCGGCCGGCAGCTTTGGTTGCAATAAACGCTATGGGCCGGGCGTCAAGTTCCCCTGGAAGATGAACGGCGGCGCCGACATGACGGCGGAGGAGCGCCGGGAGCTCAAGCGGATCGCCAGCGAACGGGCGAAAGCGCGCGAGGTCGAGGTTGCGGCAGAACAAGAGGCGGCGTTCGCGCGGGCGACCTGGATTTATAATGGCGGGCAACCGGTCGACATCCATCCGTACCTCACGTACAAAGGTGTCCAGTCGAATTCGCGGCTGCGTGTCGGCAACTGGTACTACATCGATGAGGATACCGGCGAGGACATTGTAATCGCGACCGATGCGCTGCTCGTGCCGATGATGGATTTCTCCGGCAACATTCACTCTCTCCAGGCCATCATGACCGACAAGGATGGCGACTTTCGCAAGCAGTACCTTAAGAACGGCAAAAAGGAAGGTCACTTCCTCTCGCTCGCCAAGCCGGTCAATGACACGGCGTATATTGTCGAGGGCCTGGCCACCGGGCTCACTGTCCAGCAGGACACCGGGCAATGCGTCCTGGTCGCGTTCGATACCGGGAACCTCATGTACGTCGCCAAGGCGCTACGCGCGGTCAAGCCGGACTTCAAGATCGTCATCTGCGCCGACAATGACCAGTGGACCGACAAGCCGGTCAAGAATCCCGGGATTCACTACGCGAGGAAAGCCGCGGCCGCGGTCAAGGGCTCGGTCGTGTACCCGGAGTTCCAGAACACCGATACGCAGCCGACGGACTTCAATGACCTGCACGCGCGGGAGGGAGAAGCGATCGTGAGGGCGTTCGTCGAACGCGCGCTTGAACCGGCGCCAGCCGAGGATCGACCGTTTGAACCGGGGGCGCGACCGCCCGACGAACCGGACGGCGACGACGGCGGATATGAAGAGCCCGCCAAAAATGCATATTTCGCAATCTTGGGGTACGACCACGGGGTTTACTATCTGTTTCAGCACGAACAGCGCCAAGTGATTGCCTATACCAAACGCGACCTCAATGATGGTGGGTTCATTGAACTCGCGGATACCAACTGGTGGGAAAAAAACTTCCCCGGCGCGAACGGCGGCATCAACAAGCGCGGCGCCATGAATTTCATCATACGTACCGCGAATCAGCGCGGGATCTTCACGCCCGACAAAGTCCGCGGCCGCGGTGCCTGGGTCGATAACGGCCACAACGTCTTTCATCACGGACAAACCCTCACAGTCGACGGCGAGAATGTCGAGGTCACCCGGATTGAATCGAAATTCGTGTACGAACTGGCGGCCGCCCATTGCAAGCCCGCCGAGCGGCCCATGACCGATGAGGAAGGCTTCGCGCTCTTGGAACTCGCAGGCAAGTTCCGCTGGACGATGCCTGGGTCGGCCGCGCTCCTGATGGGCTGGATTGCGTTGGCGCCGTTCTGTGGCGCGCTCCAATGGCGGCCCCACATTTGGATCACGGGGAACGCCGGATCCGGCAAGTCAACCGTCGTGGATTCTCTCGTCAATCGGCTGCTTGCGGGCATGTGCCTATACGGCCTGGGAGGGTCCACTGAGGCCGGCATTCGTCAAATGTTAAAATCCGACGCCCTCCCGGTCCTCATCGACGAGTCGGAGCAGAATGAAGAGAAGGACGTGAACCGCATCCAGTCGATTCTCGGGTTGATGCGCCAAGCCTCCACTGAATCACAAGCGCGAACCTTCAAGGGCACGCCGGGCGGTAATGCGATGGCCTGGCATATCCGTTCCATGTTTTGCTTGTCCTCGATCCAGGTCGGGGTCAAGCATCAGGCCGACAGCGAGCGTATTTCGGTCCTGACCCTACTGCCGAAGTTGACCGATGGGCGGGCCGCCGAACAATGGGAAATGCTGCGCGATGAGATTCACGCCCTGATTGCGCGCGAGCCCGATATCAGCGGGCGCCTCTTCCGCCGCACCTTGGATAAGCTGCCGGCGGTGCTGGCGAACATCGAAGTATTCAAGTCCGCGGCCGCGCGCATCTTCAAGTCGCAGCGCTCTGGCGATCAGTACGGCACTCTGCTCGCGGGGTGCTTTTCCCTGTTCAGCGGCAAACTCGCAACACCAGCTGACGCCGAGTCGGTCATCAACACATACGTCTGGACCGAACACGTCGAATTGGATACACATGACGAAAGTGCGCGTGCGTTCGAGTGTTTGATGGCGCGACCGATTAGGTGCGGAATGCACGATTTGACGGTAATCGAAGTGATAAACGTGGCCCGCGGACGGCTGCCTCACCCTGAGGGTGTCGTGATAACCGCCGTGGAGGCCAACGAGGTCCTCCAACGGCACGGCATGAGGGTCGACAAGAGCGGGAATTATTTGATGATCGCGAATGGAAACCAGGAATTTCTTGCTTTGATGGCCAACACGGCCTATTCCGCCGGCCCCCGTGGGGTGTTGAAACGCTCGCCTCATATCGACAACAACGACAATACGGCCGTCAAAATAAATTCCGTCTCAACGAAAGTCCTTCGCTGCGACCTGCTCAAACTCCTCGGTGAGTCGACGACTGCATCCACCGTCGAACCCCCTGAGACGCCGTATTAGGTGGTCTGCCGGATGACCTATCGGTGGGGAGACGAAACCGATTGACGCACGCGGAGGTTACGAAAAAAGCATGCAATTCAATGCTGAAACCGCCGAAACCCCGAAACCCATTTTCATAGAGAACTAAGTGGTGGATTGCCGTCGGCGGTGCGACGAAATCTCTGACGCCCGAAGGAAATCGCCGTAAGGGTTATATCTATAATTCTATAAGTTACAGGTTACAAATGGCTATAACCCTCTGTTTCTGAGCGATAAAGAATCGTAACCGCTGCGAAACCGGGCGAAACCTTGGGATGCGAAAGGCTCAGGCGCCAGCCTTGTAGCCGCCGCTATCCGCTGTGACGTGGGCAGTGATGCTGACGACCGCACCCGACACCGTGGTTGAAGCATTGGTGCCGGTGGCCGGGTTCAGCGTAATGACATCGCTGTTGATCTGGGCGATCTGCGTGGAGTTGCGGGTGAACGCTCCCAGATCCCATCCATGGCGTCGTTAACGTATCTTGACGACCGTTAAGGGATGTTTACAAATGCAAACAGTTGGGCTAAAGTTGATTCCATGGGTGAGAAGCGATAGGCAACATGGCCACGGCAATCGGGTACGTCAGGGTTAGCACTTCGGGGCAGGGCCGCTCCGGTTTGGGCCTGGCGTCGCAGCGCGCGGCGATTGCCCGCTTCGCCGAAGCGGAGGGCCTGGACGTCACCCAGGTTTTCGAAGAGGTGGAGACTGGAGCGGGCGCCGATGCCCTGGACCGCCGGCCTCAGCTTGCCGCCGCGCTTAAGACGGCCCGTAAAGCCAGATCCCCCGTCCTTGTTGCCAAACTCGACCGGTTGTCGCGCGACGTGCACTTCATCTCCGGGCTTATGTCCCATCATGTCGAATTCGTTGTTTGTGAGCTCGGCCGGCAGTCGGATCCCTTCGTACTTCACCTATATGCCGCGCTCGCAGAGAAGGAGCGCGCAATGATCTCGGCGCGAACCAAAGCCGGATTGTCCGCGGCGAAGGCGCGCGGCACGAAACTCGGCATGGCGGCCCGAAACAAGACCGAAATTCGGAAGATCGCGGCGGGCGGTGCCAAAGCCAACCAAACGGCGGCCCTTCAGCGCATCGAATCGATACGCTGGGCCATCGAGTCGGCGTTGAGCGGTGACGTTTCGCTTCGCAAGTCCTCCGAGTTACTCAATGAGCGCGGTATTGCGTCACCAGGCGGCGGCCGCTGGCACGCTCCCTCACTTCTCAAGGCGGCACGGCGCTTGGGCCTAAGATAGTGCAAGCGAGGTTGGCCTTTTGAAAACTCGGGCAGGATCTGCGTCGGCTCATACGAAGGGGTTCCGTAGTGTGGTTGTGATCGCAAGCAAAGAGGCTATTCTCATGAAACATACGATGGCCGTATGAGCGACTTCCAGTGCAACCTGTGTCACGCGCCGGCAGGCCTTTTGGTGCAAGGCGAGGGATGTATATTTCGCTGCTCGCAATGCGATGCACCTGGCCCGGCGACGTTGCTAGGTTTTATCGCTGACGATCTAAAGTCGCGATACAAGGCCGTGCTTCTTTCAAGGGAGAGCGAGGAAATGGCGGTGGTCGCCGAGGGCGTCGGTACTGAAATCGTGCCTCAGGTGTTGGCCGCGACGGCAGGCGGCAGATTCGTGTGGATGAAGCCGCTGCCGACTCTGCCATAGCCGTAAGCGACATGCGGTTCTGTTCCACGAATAGCCTCAAAACGCCGCACGCGGCAATGAATCAACGGCCGTGAAGTACGCCGGATCAATATTCTGACAGGCCGGTCCAGAGACTTCTGATGCACCTTTTTCACGAGCATAGGGCAGACAAACGATGATTTCGTCGTGGGCAGGAACCGTCACGTAGATTGTCTTTTCGCTATCGCTCTGAAAATTAGACTCGACCCGCCGCTTTTCATAATGCTGCTTGCGCCAGCACGACTTAACCGTACCCGTCCAACGGCCTACGATCCACGCTAGCTTCCAGTCCCAGCGATCCTCGCCCTTCAAATGCACGCACGTCGTCACGGGCTCATCCGACAGTTCGTAGTGTGTGCCGCGATGGTCAAGCACGGCAAAAACATTGTAAGACTTTGGTGCCCCGGATGCTGATGCGACGATCGATTGAGGCGTTTCACCCGCCGTGGGACTTTCGGCGATAGGCGCGCTTCTGACTTTCGGCGCAGTTTGGTTGGGCGCGATGTCGACTTTTGCGGGAGCGGATTGGGCTACCTCGGTGTTCGGACTAGCCTGTCTGGAACAAGCGCCCAGCATCGCGAGAATGCCCACGTAGACAAAGCGGCGAAGGTCAGATGTACGCACGACAATCGACGCACGAAGAATAGTGACTCTCATTTCGGAACTTTGTTGAAAGCTGAACTGGGCCCAATAACGCAATCGTCGTACCGGTTTTCTCGATTAAGCGGGCATAGAGCAGTCATGCGTTGCCCATAATGCTTACCATTCCAAGTCTTTTCGCCATTTTTGTATTCATGCCAACAGATTTTAGAGAGCTTTGCGTCATGATCGAGTGGCCCTCCTGCACTGCTAATGACTTCCGCATATCTCCAGTATCCGGGACGCTCGCCGGTCCATTGGTCGCACGAATCATTGTTGTCGTCGGAAAGTGAAATCATTATTCCTTCTTCAACATGAAAGGCGACAAAATGGTGTGTTTCTGGCGCAGTCGGGGTCACTGATTCTGAAACCTTTGTTTTTACTGTCAAGCACGTGACCGCGACCGCAGTAATATTCCCGTCGCCAATAACCCCCGATCCGTTGGCGACAGTGCAGATTTGTATCGGTAAACTCGGCTGGCTAGCCACAGTGACCGCATAAGCTGCGCCCGAGGGCAATTTGTTAGGGAACACAAATTGCCCGTTGGTGCTGATATTCAGGTTGTCGCCAGAGTTCATTTGCAGAACCAGTCCTGAACCGGAGATACCAGATACCGTTACGCCCACAGTGAAGGACCTTGCGGAGACGGTGCTGGCCGAAGGACCCGGGGGTGACGGAGGGGTACCATTAGGCGACCTATCGCCACAAGCCGTTAGTCCCAATAGGATGATAAATGTCACGATGACCCGGGTTCGGGCAGGAAATCCGAATATGCCGGCCATTCCGCTCATGAAACTTAATCTCCCGGTGCTATGAATGTGCTGCGCTAGACGTGGATCGCGCATCAAATAGCTCTGCCGCGTATTCAGCGTAGGTAATTTTGCGTGCCGCGGTTGATTCTGGCGCACCAACTATCCTGTGTCGGTAGATGTTTCGTAAATGCCATTGAGCCAGCTTGCATCATATCCGTGCTTCACTTTATGAGGCAAGAGCAGTATGCCGTTATCTAGTGCGCTTCGAAAACGGAGGCGCTACGGCAGTGAAGCACACGTTACGGAGCGCGACGCATCGTGCTGTTATTGAAGCAATTGTTGACCTTAGACATAAACTGGGGTTGAGCCAACGTGAATTCGCCGCGAAACTGGGCGAATCGAACAATTTTGTCTGGCGCATTGAGGCCGGTGAGCGTCGGGTTGATCTCGTGGAATTCTGCAAGATCGCGAAGGCGCTGGGTGCTGATCCCGTCGAGCTTTTCGGCCGCATCCTCGGCCGCTAATTCCCTAAGGGAGTGATGTTGATCGATGTGATATACGGCGCCGAGCCCAGTATTAGACCTCATTTCGACACCGACCACCTTGCTACCGTGCCTTGGGACCCAGCCAACCCGCAAGATGCCGCCAATCGACTTCAATCGATGATCCGCGCGACACGGCCCACCGAACCAACGCTCGAAAATTTGAAGGCCCGGTGCGGTTCTCGTGATGGCCATCCAGTACCGCGGCTCTGCCGACTACTGGATGAGTTATACAGCAGCGATCCACAGGCATCTGGCGGTACCGTGCGGCGATGGAATACGCACGCCTCGAAACTGCAACCCTCGCCCACGTGGACGATTCGTACTATTACGGCGCGTACTGCCGCAAGTGCAAACACTCGGCGCGGCTGTCGCTGTCGAAGCTGCGAGCGCACCTTGGGGACACGTTCCCTTTGTCGAAGGTCAGACACAGACTGCGGTGCGAGCATTGTAGATCAAAGCAGATTGTCGTTACGTTCCTGGCGCCAGACCAGCGCACCGGGAATCTCGTGGAATTGTTTAACCGGCGGCCTGGCGGGCAATAGCTGATAGCTGGGCTGATAATTCCGCGACAAGGGTCACGGCTATTCCTGCGCAGGATCAGCCACTATCGGCCCAGATCTCGCATTGCCCCTAGGGCCTCACATTTCCTGGGTGACCATCCTGGGGAGCAAACATGACCTTACGATACCTTGCGTTCATCGTCTTGATCATCGCGGCGCTGCTCGCCGTCGGTTTCAAGTTGATGAAGCCCCACACCAAAGCGAATCGCTTGGGAGTAAAGGCGCGACTACCGGTCTCACCTGTGGAACAGCAACTTTATCGCCGCTTGATTGACGCCTTTCCGCAATGCATTGTCCTATGCCAAGTGGCGGTCTCTCAACTCGTGACCGTTGTCCCGGGACCTGGACGGCAAGCGGCTTTCAATAAAATCAGCCGTCTTGTTGCTGATTTTGTGCTATGCACGATGGACTTTGCGGTCATCGGCATTATCGAACTCGATGACAGTTCACACGCGCCTGCCCGCCGGCAGAACGCAGATCGGAACAAGAGTGAGGCACTCATCGCCGCCGGCTATACTCTAGTGCGGTTTCAAACCTCCAAGCTACCGACGGTCGTCGAGTTGCAAGGCGAGTTGCCAATGCCGAACTCGAACGTGGTCCCTATGGCTGCCCGTAAACAGGCGGCGTTGGTGTCGAGATAGACCGAGTCCGCCCAATGACATGAAAGCAGAAGGGCAGCACTTTAATTTAGTGAGGAGGCGAGGGAATGTCTGACGAATGTCTTTGTCCAATTTGTAGGGAGAAGCTGAAAAGCTATAGGGTCGATACGCAAGGAGGGGTGTTCTTTGAGTGCGCCAGGTGCGGTGCGTACCATTTAGGTGATCGAGCGATAGCCATATGGAATTCGAAATTTCGCGATGATTCCAAAGCGCGCGCCAAACTAAGTCATTCGATATCAAAAATGACGCGCGGCCCTGGAGACTGGCCACGAATACCTGATGACCTTTTGCTCCAAATACTTGCTGACCCTATCGAACTCCTTCCCGTTACCGAGCAATTGGACAACCTTATTTTGTGGCTCGGGAACAATCAGGCTGACGCCGGGACGTGGGTAATGGATTTTACCAGGGCAATAGGGGCAATCGGGGCGGTGGATGTAAATGGACTCGGTTTCGTCGCATCTCAGGCTCAGGCGCTTGGGCTTGTGGATGGAAAGCCAGTTGCATCCCGATCTATGGACGGGATCACCACTTTCAATTTTATTCCGATGCAACTCACGATCCAAGGGTGGCAACGTCTTGAAGAACTGCGGCGTGGGAAGACTCGAAGCCGAATTGCCTTCATGGCTATGCCATTTGGCGAGGACGACTTGAATAGCTTGTTCCGAGACATGCTTGTTCCCGCGGTCGACAAAACTGGTTTCAAACTTAAACGACTTGACGACGAACAGCCAGCCGGTCTTATCGACGACCGGATGCGAGTCGAGATTCGGCAGTCGCGATTCCTGATCTCTGATCTGACGCATCGAAATCCAGGCGCGTATTGGGAGGCGGGATACGCGGAAGGTCTTGGGAAACCGGTCATATATACCTGCCGAAAGGATGTCTTTGATCGAACTGACAGCAGGCCGCACTTCGATACGAACCATCACCTAACGGTCGTATGGGACCCTTCCAACTTAAACGTTGCGACTGAGAAATTGAAGAATACTATACGCGCGACATTGCCTGATGAAGCGAAACTTGAGGACTAGCCCCAAATGTCGCGTGAGATTTCGCTGGATGCGCGGCGTCTCGACGTCGGTCGGCGTCCGCGGCGCGCACGTCACCGTAGGTCACGGCTAGGTCCGAGAAGCAATTGAATGAGCACCAAGTATCGTCGAGCAGCCCCCACGAAATAGGCTCTTAAATGGAAGGAATCAATGAGCAGATTTAACCCCCATTCCCCTGACGCCCCTAGGGTCTTCGAGGCCGCCGACCAATTCAAGCAGCGGTGCCTTCTTCGTCAACAATCACTTTTTCTTGGTGGTCAGGCGCTGTGGACGACCGAACACTTCCAGGCGTTGAATGACAACTATGTCAACCAGCCGGACATGGGAGAGGGCGGCTTCTACGACAAGCTTGCCAGTCAGATGGCGACTTGTCAGCCCTTGGACGTAGCGTTGATGGCTGAGGTATTCTGGATAGTGCAGCTTGGGCCCACAAATTTCCGTGCCCCAACCAAGGCTCACACCGTAGCGCGCATCTGGAACATGATGGCGGCTGCGCCTTTCCCTTCGACGTCGCCGTTCCTTGATCTGCCCGTATTGTCTGGTCTCGGAAGCGCCGGTTCAGGCTACAACACTTATTTGTGGGTGGAAATCGCGTTTGCGATCGAGGCCTTTACCGCTTTCGTAGCGATGCCACAGATTGAACGTGAACAACTGCTAAGTGACCCTTTCGGCTTCGCGAAATGGCTGGACGGCATTCCGTCGGGCAAGGGACGGCAGCTATACCACACGCTGTGCCATGTGCTATTCCCAGATTCCTTCGAGCGAATATTCAGCCAGAACCACAAATATGAAGTCGCACGGGCGCACAAGATTTGGACTCCAGCGTTAGGGGAGAGCAGAGTCGCAATGGATACGGCTCTACTAGACTTGCGTAAGCGCTTGGAAGTTCAGTACCCCGGCGCCGTGGATTACTACGTCCCGCCAGTCGGCACGCTCATCAAGCAAAAGGCCAGTCCGCCGATTTTGAGTGTGCTGCCTGGCGGTGTTGAAGCGTCTACTTCATCATCCGCAGTGAAAGAGCCAGATCCAGAGTATGAAGTAGAGGTAGCAACCAACGCCAAGCCTGCCCTGCGCACGGCGGACAATCTGATCTTGTTCGGGCCGCCGGGCACCGGCAAGACCTACGAAATGATGGCTAGAATGCAGGCGGCGTTTGACAGCGGAGAGGACTTTGTCTTTGTGGCGTTTCACCCTAGCTATTCTTATGAGGACTTCATCGGCGGTCTTCGGCCGGTCGCGAGTAAAGATGGGACAGGAGTGGCAGTTGTCTTCCAGAAAGGGCCATTTTTAGTATTGTGTGAGAAGGGGCACGCAAACCCGACGCAACAATTCACGCTGTTCATCGACGAAATCAACCGGGCCAACGTTGCAAAGGTTTTTGGGGAGCTTATCACGCTGATTGAACCCAGTAAGCGCGTGATTGCCGGCAGCAAGCCCAACGACAATGGTGCCTGGGTTACCGTGCCGGGATTGAGCGACCGCTTCGGAGTGCCCGACAACCTGAACATTGTTGCGACCATGAACACCGCCGATCGTTCGATTGCAATGATGGACGTTGCATTGCGCCGTCGGTTCCGTTTCCAGGAATGCGTTCCAGAGCCGCATAGAATTGAGCCAGCCAATGTGGGCGCCATCGAGTTGCCAAGTCTGCTCCAGCGTCTAAATGATCGACTTGAATATCTGCTGGACCGTGATCATGTCCTCGGACATGCGTTGTTTATAGGCATCAAATCTCTTGCGGAACTGCGAGAGGTATTAGCACAGCGCGTGATCCCCCTACTTCAGGAGTATTTCTTTGAGGATTTGGAGAAGGTGCGTCTTGTGTTGACGGGCAATAGCAAGGAGAGCGTATTCTTCAGGACGCGCTCGCTGTCGCCTGCCGAATTGTTCCCCGGTGCGCAGCAAGCAGTGGGCAGTGAGCCACGGCCAACGTTCTCGGTCAGCGATCCAGAAACTTGGACCGAAGCGCATATCATGGGACTGTATCGAGCGATATCCACCGTAGCAACGGCACCGGTAGAAACCACAATGATGGACATACCTGCCCCGGGCGTAGCAATCGCACCGAGCGTTAAGTGAGTCGATGGACGGCCTTCGCACCGTCACCGTTCTTGAGCATGAAGTCATCTCGGTGGTCGAGGCAGGCGATGCTCTAAACGACGTGGCAATAGCATCCGGCGCTAGCACATGGTTGAGCGCGGCTGAAGCGAAACAGCTTCTGCGCCTGAACAGCCTACGCCGTGGATTCTGCCAAACAGTGTCTGGCGGCGTGAAGTTATCCCAATATTGTGGCATTGTGTGCTTGGGTACATGCGTGCTGGAGGTGTTGCCCAAAGTCGGTATGGCCGACACGCAAGGATACGCCGAGCTAGAGCGATCTCGGGGCGCTCTCCTGACAATGCTTCACAGCGCCCGCGAGATCGCCATCACCAAGTTGGCCTTGGTGCCGCAGCAAGCTGTTCGTGCGCCTTTGCTCGACGTTTTCATTGAGACGTTTCTGAATTGCGCGTTAGAGCAAGCACGGCGTGGCCTGCTGAGCCGCTATGTTCCGCACACGGATGACCTGCCGGTGATGAAAGGCCGGTTCCATGCTCATGGGCACGCGCGGCACAACACCGGCCGGCCGCATCTCCTTCGTTGTGAATACGACGACTTCACTGCTGACAATGCATACAATCACGCTATCAGAGCTACTCTGGACGCTTGTCTGGGGTGGATTACTCAGGCAAGCACTCGGCGGCTTTGGTTCGAGATCCGCGCCCGATTTGCCAGCGTGTCACCGGTGCGAATGTCTGCGGCTGACGTGCTTCGCCTGCCCCGTGACCGCACAACACATCGGTATGAACCAGTGCTGACATGGTGCGAATGGCTGCTCGCCGTTGTTAGCCCGGCAATGAGCGCCGGCGCTACTAACGCACCTGGATTGCTGTTTGATATGAACAAGCTATTCGAGGCGCACGTTTGTCGCCTAGAGGAACGCGCAGCGGGCGATGGCTATATCGTCCTCCGGCAGGGCCCAGCATTAGGTCTGGCGACGTCAGGCGGCGAAGCCGCTTTCATGCTACGACCCGATGTTTCCATATGGCACTCGGGCCAGGTGGCCTCGGCCCCCGATATCGTGAGAGTGGTCGATGCGAAGTGGAAGCGCTTGGATCCGCGCGGCCCAAATTGGCTCATCGACCAGGGAGATGTGTATCAAATGGTGGCCTACGCGTTGAGGTATAACTGCCAACGAGTAGAACTGGTGTATCCGGCTCTCAGCCTGTACGGTGATGAGAATATTGCATTACCAGTATTTGTGGTAGCTAATCCCAGGCCTGAGAAAGAGAGTATTCAGATCAGGATCAGGACCGTGCCACTTTGGTGATAAATCCAATCATAGATCTCGGATCGCCCAGCGACCGCCAAGTGCCAATCGTCGGCGGACCATTCAGAAATAACCTTAAATCCCACTTGATCTACATTTCGCTGTCGGAGAGGGGGCTGAGACAGCCAACGCTCGATGCGCTGCTTAGATTGGCCAAGGTTCTAGAGGGGTGACGCCTACTACAATGGTTGCAAGAACGGCGGCGGCGACTGTCTCTTAGAGGGGGAGGCTTGTGAACAGCGAAAGAATTGGCTCGAATACAGCGGTGCCGTCGAATGTAGTGGCGATCTCCGGAGGCGCTCCTACGGTCTCAACGGAGACGGTTTCTCTGCTAGAGCAGTTACTCGAAGACGCACGGGCTGGCACCGTAACTGGACTGGCGGTCGTTGTTCTGCGGACGAAGGGAAACTATGATGTCCGATTGCGTGGCGGTGCCACTGAGAACGGAAATAAAATGTCTGTCGCCGGTATGTTGGCTGCATTACAGAAGATGGTTTTAGAATTGGGGGATTGACGAACTCGTCACGGGTGCGGATAGAAAGCGTGGTCCCGTGTCTGACCGAGTGGTTGATCCCGAAGTGGCGGGTTATTCCGTTTTTGCCGAAGGCCCCCTATTCCTCGGCCGTCGCGCTAGCCTCGTCACAGCGATCGCGCGCGCCGACATACCTGAAGGGTGGTCCCACTAAGACCACCCAGTCGTCGAGATGACGCCCTTTTTCAGGCTCACGATAGTTGGACTGTTCCATTTTCTTAGATCGGTCCGTATCCTGCTTGGGGCGGAGCGAATGGACGAGGACAATTTTTGAACTGAACTTGAACAGCGCGCCGCCTGCGTGATACGACGGGAGACCCAAAATGTACAGCTTTCGCTTGCCTCTGGCCTTGTTAGGCGCTGTGTTCATTATGCCTGCAGCGATGGCTGCATCGACAGATTTGGCTATCGGGAACGCGACTACCGTGGAGGAGTACCCAGTCGACGTGCGTGAGGCCATCGAAGCAACTCGAAAGTTTAGTGAGGCGAGCCGGGCGCTGGAGAGCAAGCGAATAGGAGTTAAGGACATTATACTTGGCCCTACGGGTGAAAGTTTGCGTGGTCAAATTCGAGAGAGGGATTGTCACCCTGTCTTTGACCTATCACAAGCCGCTCTGTCTGAGGAGACCATTTCGACAGTA
>Ga0307516_10003166_pt1 | contig 21412 bp, 16 predicted proteins | sample 19_EM_MG_FD_203310 | JGI IMG/M metagenome (GOLD analysis project Ga0307516, IMG submission 203310) | Populus trichocarpa ectomycorrhiza microbial communities from riparian zone in the Pacific Northwest, United States - 19_EM | ecosystem: Host-associated > Plants > Roots > Unclassified | place... | reverse complement strand
GCAGCCACAGGCGGCGCTTCACCGGGACGTTCCTCGCGGTGTTTCTCGGCGTGGCCTTCCTCGCCGGAACGCTCGTCATGGGCGACACGCTGCGCGCGGGCTTCGACACCATGTTCGGCGACGCGACCAGCGGCACCGACGCCGTCGTCCGCAGCGCCGACGACATCACCACACCCGGCGAGAGCCAGGGCGTACGACAGCCGGTCGCCACGGACCTCGTCGACACCGTCGAGAAGGTCCCGGGTGTCGCGGCCGCCGCGCCCGACATCCAGGGCGCCGGCCAGCTCGTGGGAGCGAACGGCAAGCCCATCGGCGGTCAGGGCCCGCCCACCCTCGCCGGCAACTGGATCACCGACCGGGAGCTCAACCCGTACCGGCTCGCCGAGGGCCGCGCCCCGGAGCGCTCCGGCGAGGTGGTCGTCAACCGCGGCACCGCGGACAAGGGCCGCCTGAGGATCGGCGACACGACGACCCTGCGTACCCCCGACCCCGTCAAGGTGACGATCGTCGGCCTCGCGACCTTCGGCGGCGAGGACGGCATGGCCCAGGTGACCTTCACCGGCATGACCCAGGCCGACGCGGAGAAGTACCTCACGGCCAGGCCCGGGGAGGCGGCGAGCATCCAGGTGCGCGCCGGGCCCGGCGTCAGCCAGCGGGCACTCGCCGACCGGCTGACCACCGTGCTGCCCAAGGGAGTCGAGGCCATCACGGGTCAGGAGTCGGCCGAGGAGAACACCGACATGATCTCCAGCCAGTTCCTGACCGTCTTCACCACCTTCCTGCTCGTGTTCTCCGGCGTCGCCCTGCTGGTCGCGACCTTCTCCATCCACAACACCTTCGCGATCGTCGTCGCCCAACGCACCCGGGAGAACGCCCTGTTGCGTGCCCTCGGCGCCTCACGCCGTCAGGTCACCGCGTTCACCCTCGTCGAGGCGAGCGCCGTGGCCGTGATCGCGTCGGCCGCGGGTCTGGCGGGCGGCATCGGTATCGCGGCCGGGCTGCAGGCGCTGTTCCCGGCCATCGGATTCCCCTTCCCCGAAGGGGAGTTGGTGATCAGTACCCTGTCGATGGTCCTGCCGCTCGCGGTCGGCATCGCGGTCTGCCTGGGCTCCGCCCTGCTGCCCGCCGTACGAGCCGGCCGCACCGCGCCGCTGGCCGCCCTGCGCGAGACCGCGGTCGACACCTCGGGCGCCTCCCGCGTCCGTGCCGTCGCCGGCATGGGCCTGGCCGCCCTGGCGGTCGCCGTGACCCTCACCGGCGTTCTGGTCTCGCCGTCCCTCTGGCTGGCGGGAACCGGAGCCGTCCTGGCCCTGGCCTCCTTCGTGGTCCTCGGCCCGGTCGCCTCCACGACGGCCGTACGCGTCCTCGGCTCTCCCCTCGACAAGCTGCGCGGCGTCACCGGCGGGCTCGCCCGGCGCAACGCCCTTCGCAGCCCAAAGCGGACGGCGGCCACCGCCGGCGCGCTGATGATCGGCGTGGCCGTGGTGTCGCTGTTCACGGTGTTCGGCGCCTCACTGAAGGCGACCATGGACCAGACCGTGTCCCGGTCCTTCGCCGGTGACGTCGCCGTCAGTACCCCGTCGTTCGGCGCGGGCGGCAGCGGTCTCAGCCCCCGGCTCGCCGGAGCGGTCCAGCGGTTGCCCGAGGTGGACACGGCCGTCGGACTCGGCCGCGGGGTCGCCGAAGTCGACGGCAAGGGACGGGCGTTGACCGTCACCGACCCGGTCGCGCTGGAGCGCACCTTCGACCTCGGCAAGGTAGACGGCTCCCTGCGCGGCCTCGGCACCGACGGCCTCGCCCTCACCGAGAGCGAGGCCGACAAGCAGGGACTGAAGACCGGCGACCAGGCCGAACTCACCTTCACGGACGGCAAGAAGGAGACCTTCACCGTCCGCGCGGTCTACGGCCGGTCCGAACTCGCCGGCGACTACGTCATCACCCGCGCCGCGTGGGCCCCGCACCGCACCCAGGACTCGGACACCCTCCTCGCCGTCACCTTCAAGGACGGCGTGAGCGTCGACGCGGGCAAGGCCGCGGTGGAGAAGGCCGCCGGCCAGTACGGCAACCCCGACGTGCAGACCCGCGACGAGTACGCGCAGTCCTCGGCCGGAGGCATCGACATGATGCTCACGCTCGTCTACGCGCTGCTCGCTCTCGCCGTGCTCATCGCGCTCCTCGGTATCGCCAACACCCTGACGCTGGCGATCCACGAGCGCACCCGTGAACTGGGCCTCCTGCGGGCCGTCGGCCAGACCCGGTCCCAACTGCGGGCCATGGTCCGCTGGGAGTCGGTCCTGGTCGCCGCCTTCGGCACGGTCGGCGGACTCGCCCTCGGCGCCTTCCTCGGCTGGGTGCTGGTGAAGGCCTCGGACGGTGCGAGCGACAGCGCCTTCGCCTTCGCGATGCCGCCGCTGCGACTCGGCGTGGTGGCGCTGGTGGGCCTCATGGCCGGCGCCCTCGCGGGCCTGCGCCCGGCCCGGCGCGCGGCACGCCTGGACGTGCTGCGAGCCATCGCCACGGAGTGAGATCGAAGTGGCCGCCGGGATCCGGTGACTTGCTGTGCTCGCGCGTCCAACGATTCGGTGCGGCCGCCCGACCAACGACTCGGTGCGGCCGCCCGCGGCGGACAGCTCTACGCTCCCGCCCGCTCCGAGGATCAGCGCCCCCGAGGATCAGTGCCACAGAGGATCAGTGCCCCCGGGGATCAGTGCCACCGAGCCCAACGCCCGGTGGCACAGGGGGTCACCGCCCGGTCAGCCGACAACGGCCGACCGGGCGGGAGTGTGTTCCGGCCTGCGGGGGTCGACCGACTGCTCGACCTCCGCGAAGCGGTGCGCGGGCTTTTCGACGACCTGGCGCCGCGGCGGACGCGCGGAACCCGCCCGTACGGACGACGGTGTCGTCGTCGGCAGCGTGAACCACACGACCTTGCCGGACTCGCCGTCCGGCCGCACACCCCAGCTCTCACTGACCGCGGCGACCATCGCGAGCCCACGCCCACAGGTCGCCAGCGTGTCCGCGTCCTCGATGGGTCCCACGACCGGCAGACGCGGGTCGTGGTCGCGTACCGAGACCTTGAGCCGGTCGAGCACCAACTCGATCTCCACGGTGCACGTCTTGTCGGGCAGGGCGTGTCGGTGGACGTTCGTCAACAACTCGGTCACACCAAGTGCCGCCCGGTCGATGAGCTGATCCAGATGCCAGTAGCGCAACTGCGCGGATAGGATTCTGCGGACCTGGCCGATCCGCGACGGCAGGGCTTGCAGCTCCACCGTGCAGTGCCTGCTTGGGTTACTGATCACGGCTGCGACTCCCCGACGTAGAGGTCCGGAAGAACACGGAGTTCGGATCGATCCAGCAAGTGCCTGCGTGAAACAGCCGCCTGCTGTCGTGGCCGGCGGGCTGGTTCGCAGCGTTGTCGCCGGTAAACCCAGAGTGACGTGGGACCAGCGTGACGTAAGGGACGCAATCCCGCAACTCGCGGTGACTCAGCGACTACGCCCCGCAGCCTTCCGTACGGCCTCGATGAACCGGCGTGCCGCGGGCGGGCCCGGCTCCCCGGGGGCGGGATCGTGGTCGCCGAGGGTCAGCAGGTAGCGCTTGCCGTTGAGGTCTGCCAAGGCCCGGTCCTCCGGGGCGAACCAGGGCTTGGACGCGCGCACAGCCTGGACCGGCGCGCTGTCGATCTCGCTGCCGTAACTGGTGAGCAATTCGAGCCTGCCGCCGCTGATCCGGACCTTTCCGGCCCGGGTCAGCGAGCGCAGCCGCTTCCCGATCCGCACGCCCGTCGCCGTGAACTCCGGCTCCGCCATCCCGCCCCGCCCCCTTGTGCGTCTGTGTGCCGACCCCCGCCCCCGCGTGGGCCGTTGTCCTGTTCGAGTCGTGGTCCAGTGTGCGCCCCCAGTTGGGACCTTCGTCCCGTCGGGCAGTCTGCCCGCACCCGCCGTCGAGCACCAGTGCGCACGCCCCTCTCGCCGAGAGCTCCCGGAGCACTCGTGTGAATGCGCCCCCAGGCTTTGGCGCCGTCCTGCCCCAGGAGTGCCTTTGAGGTGCTCAAAGGCGTGTTTATGCAGGTGAGAAGCGTGCGGAAGGTGTCTATGATCGGTATGTCGGCCGCGCGAGGCGCCGACGGCGCGCAGCCGAAGGAGCCCCGCCGTGCATACCCCCCAACAGACCCGGACCGGCGAAACCCTCGACGTCGACCACAGCGACGCCGCCTACCGCGGCTGGCTGAAAGAAGCCGTCCGCAAGGTCCAGGCCGACGCCAACCGCTCGGCCGACACTCATCTGCTCCGTTTTCCGATGCCGGAGCGGTGGGGCATCGACCTCTACCTGAAGGACGAGTCGACTCACCCGACCGGCAGCCTCAAGCACCGGCTGGCCCGTTCCCTCTTCCTCTACGGGCTGTGCAATGGCTGGATCCGGCGGGGGTGCCCGGTGATCGAGGCGTCCAGCGGTTCGACGGCCGTGTCCGAGGCGTACTTCGCGAAGCTGATCGGAGTGCCCTTCATCGCCGTGATGCCGCGCACGACGAGCGCCGAGAAGATCCGCCTGATCGAGTTCCATGGCGGGCAGTGCCACTTCGTGGACGACTCGCGCAAAATGTACGAGGAGTCCGCCCGCCTCGCGGTGGAGACCGGCGGCCACTACATGGACCAGTTCACCTACGCGGAACGGGCCACGGACTGGCGCGGCAACAACAACATCGCCGAATCCATCTTCCGCCAACTCCGGCTGGAGCGGTTCCCGGAGCCCGCGTGGATCGTCGCCACGGCCGGCACCGGCGGTACCTCGGCGACCCTCGCGCGCTACGTCCACTACATGCAGTACGACACCCGCGTCTGCGTCGCCGATCCGGAGAACTCCTGCTTCTTCGAGGGCTGGACCACCGGCGATCCGGACGTCACCTGCGACCGCGGCTCCCGTATCGAGGGCATCGGCCGCCCCCGTATGGAACCGAGCTTCGTGGCCGGCGCGATCGACCGCATGATGAAGGTCCCGGACGCGGCCAGTGTCGCCGCCGTACGGGCCCTGGAGCAGGCCATCGGGCGCAAGGCGGGCGGCTCGACCGGCACCGGGCTCTGGAGCGCGCTGAAGATCGTCGCGGAGATGGTGGCCGAGGGTCGGCAGGGGAGCGTGGTGACGCTGCTGTGCGATCCGGGCGACCGCTACCTGGACAAGTACTACTCGGACACCTGGCTCGCCGAGCAGGGACTGGACATCGCGCCGTACACCGCGGCGATCACCTCGCTGCTGGAGACCGGCGTCTGGCGCTAGCGCGACGACCCATCGGGCACCGGGTGCGTGGTGCCATCACGTACATGGTGCTGATGTCCGCCGGCCCCGTGGCGTCAGCGCGCTGTCAGTCGCCGGTCCAGCGAGGTGACCGCATCCCTGAAGGCGCGCCCGAGGCCCGGGCGGGCGAACCTCAGGGCGAGCCGGAAAGCCGCCGTCCCGTCGGCGGCGAAGGTCCACCGCACCCGGGTACCGGTGCCCGCGGGGAAGAGCCGCCACTCCTCGGCCAACGCGCGGGCTCCCGGCGTGTTGGTCACATCGACGCGGTACGCGTACACCTCGGACGGCTTGGCGGCGAGCACCGTCTCCAGGAAGCGTGTCCCGCCCCGGAGCCGGACGTCACGCCGGGCTCCGTCGTCGACGGGCCGGGCGGACGTCACCGCCGCGAACCACTCGGACCAGCCGGGCACATCCTCGGCGAGCGCGCCGAAGACCGCGTCCGGAGCAGCGGAGATCTCCCGCTCGAAGACAAGTCGTACGGGCGCGGTCTCGACGAACTCGAGCCGCACCGGACGCAGTTGACGAGCCATGGGCGAAACCCCCACGAAAGACGGGTGGTTGACCGGGCAGCGTCACCCTAGCTGACGGTCACTCACCTGTCTGTGCCTCTTCGGGCTCACCCGCCACCACCAGCTGCCGCAGATGCTCCGACACCTCCGCGCGCGCCCCGCGCGACAGTCCGGAGTCCGTCACCAGCGTGTCCACCTGCTCCAGCGCCGCGAACGAACTCAGGCCCACCGTCCCCCACTTGGTGTGGTCGGCGACCACCACGACCCGCCGCGCGGACTGCACGAGCCGACGGTTGGTCTCGGCCTCCGCGAGGTTCGGCGTGGACAGGCCCGCCTCGACCGATATCCCGTGCACACCGAGGAACAGCACGTCGAAGTGGAGCGCCGCGATCGCCTGGTCGGCCACCGCTCCCACCAGCGAGTCCGACGGGGTGCGCACCCCACCGGTCAGCACCACCGTGGCCGCGCCCTGCCGGGGGCCCGAGGTACGCAGCGCCGCGTGGAAGACATCGGCGACCCGCACCGAGTTGGTGACGACGGTCAGATCCGGCACGTCCACCAGTCGGTGCGCGAGCGCGAACGTCGTCGTACCACCCGACAACGCGATCGCGCTGCCCGGCGTGACCAGCTCGGCCGCCGCCCGCGCGATGTCCTCCTTGGCGGACAGCTCCAGACCCGACTTCGCCTCGAACCCCGGCTCGTGCGTGCTCGCCTCGACCACGGGGACGGCACCGCCGTGCACCTTCTCCAGCACACCCTGCCGGGCGAGCGCGTCCAGATCGCGTCGCACCGTCATGTCCGACACGCCGAGCTTGCGGGTCAGCTCGTTGACGCGGACACCGCCACGGCGTCGGACCTCGTCCAGGATCAGGGCGCGCCGCTGCTCCGCGAGGAGGTTCTGATTCTCACTCACGTACGCTCCGGTCCTTTCGCCTCAAGCCCTCTGACAGGCCCCGCACACCCTCCCCCGACTCCCGACGTCGCTCGAGCTGGAGGGACCCCCATCGACCAGGCCGTTTTGCCCGTCCCCGGTGCGCGGACGCCCCATCCTTGCACGCGCCGCGCCGGGCCGCGCCACCGGCCGTCCGGACTCGCGCATGTCATCCACGCGACATCCGGGCCTCCGTTGTCACCCGGATCGGGGAGATTACGTGACGGAGGGTGTTCGCCGCGCTCCCCAGGGGCGATCCTTGTGCCCGCACGGACAGATGCCGACGGCGCGTCACGGGGGAAGTGCGAACAGTGGAAGCAGCGCGGGAACATGTCCCGACCGGGGGAGCGGACGGCTGCGTACCCCGGCCCGAGGAAGCCGGAACCGCCTTGGAACTCCTGGTCCACGGAGTGGGCGGCACGACACCTGAACAGATGCTGGACGATCCGCGCACGGCGCGGATCTCCGGCGACGGCATCGCGGCGGTCTTCCGGCGCGCCGAGGACGCCGACGCCGAGTCCCGGCCCGCCGACTACCGCGGGCGGCCGGTGCCGGAGGCGTACGTCTGGTGCAACCTCACCTCCGGCAACGGCACCCGCGCCCTGTGGCTGCTCCTGCTGCCGTTCATGGTCGTCAACCTCGCGCACTGGATGCGCCCCGCCGCCCGGGGTCGCAGACGGACCGTGCGCCTGTACGGCCTGCTGGTGCGGCTCGCCGGCCTGACCCTGACCGTGCTGCTGGTCGCCGCGGCCTGCGAGGTCGCCCTGGATCTCGCGGCCTGGCAGTGCGCGGGCACCCGCGCGTGCGCCGAGCGGCACTCCTGGCTGGGCTTCCTGTCCCCCGTGGTCTCGGACGGCGGCTGGTGGAGCCGGCCCGGCCGTCGTCTCGTGGTCGCCGGCCTGGTCCCGACCGCCCTCACCGCCCTGCTGTGGTACCTGTCCCACCGCACCTGGAGCGCCTACGAGTCCCAGCAGCCGATGTCCCGCGCCCCGGAGCCCGAGGAGGAGACCGGCCGCACCGCGCTGAGCCGGCCCGGGTTCTGGTACGGACGCCGACTGGTCGCCCGGCTGCGCGCCGCCCACACCGCCGCGGGCCTGCTGACGGTCGCCGCGGCGGTGGGCACCTCGGCCGCACGCTTCGACCAGCGGCCCGGCGGCCCCGCACTCCTCGACGTCCTGGGCCGTCTCCTGGAGGCGGCGCTGGTCGCGGGCGCCGCGGGCGTGGTGTGGGTGGTCTGCCGCCGGGGTCGCAGCGAGCACCGCCTCGACCGGCAGCTCGACGAACATCTCGTACGACGGCTGCCGCTCGCCGCCGTCGCCCTGCTGGTCCTCGCCGCGGTGTACGCCGGCTGGGAGCGCCCCGGGTGGGAGTCGGCCGGCCGGCTGCCCGGCGACACGACCTTCGGCGGCATCGTCCTGATCCAGGGACTGCTGGTGATCGCCCTCTGCGTGGTCGCCCATGTACTGCACCGTGCGCACCCCGACTCGCGCGCCGCGATGCGCGGGCTGGGCGGCCCGGCCGTCGCGATGCTGGCCTGCGCGCTGGGCGGGGTCATGTCCGGCGGCGTCTCCCAACGGGTCTCCGACTGGCTGGACGGCACCGGTACCGACCTCGACGGCCCGCCGGTCCTGCTCACCTGGCAGGCGTCGGTGATCCCGCCGCTGCTCCTCGTGCTGCTGGCGCTGGTCGGCTGGCTGGGACGGTGTACCTGGCTGCTGCGCCGTCTCGAACTGGCCGCGGTGGAGCGCGACTACCCCGACGAGCCGCAGGACCTCACCCGCACCCGCCGCATCGCCCGCATCCGCGCGATGGCCACCCTCACCGACCGCGCACCCCTGCTCCTCGCGGTCACCTCCACCACGACCCTGCTGCTGGGCGCCGCGGCCCTGGTCGGCGCGATGACCACCGACCGGACACCCGGCGAGGCGGCCCAGCAGTCGTACGCCGTCGTCGAGAGCGCCGCCGAGACCGCTCAGGCACTGGGCTCCTGGCTGATCGGACTCGGCTTCCTGCTCTTCGTCACCTGGGGCCGACGCGCCTACAAGGATCCCTCCGCGCGCCGCACCATCGGCATCCTCTGGGACGTCGGCACCTTCTGGCCGCGCGCCGCCCACCCCTTCGCCCCGCCCTGCTACGCCGAGCGCGCGGTACCCGACCTGACCTGGCGGATGGCGACCTGGACCCGGGCCACCGGCGGCCGGCTCGTCATCTCCGGCCACTCACAGGGCAGCGTGCTCGCCGCAGCCGCGGCCTGGCAGCTCACCCCGTCCGACCGCAAACGCGTCGCGCTGCTGACCTACGGCTCCCCGCTGGAGCGCCTCTACGGACGCTGGTTCCCGGCCCACTTCGGCCCCGCGGCGCTGAGCGCCCTGCACCAGGACGTGGACTGCTGGCGCAACCTGTACCGGTCCACCGACCCCATCGGCGGCCCCGTCCGCCTGACCGGCGACCGCGGCCCCCAGGTGGACCGCGAGGCCCTCAAGGACCCGCTCGTGTACGGCCGTACGGCGCGGCACCCCCTGCCATCGGCGATCCTCGGCCACTCCGACTACCAGGCCGACCCCGCCTTCGCCGAGGAACGGGCACGGTTGCTCGGCCGACTGCGGCCGGACCTGCCCGCGCCGCGACTCGAAGATGAGCCTCAGGGCGAGTCGGGCAGGTCCTCGCCGTAGAGCAGCGTCAGATCGTCCTTGCTCGGGTCCTCGACGTGGGCGACCCGGCTCGCGTGCCGCTCGACCATCGCCTCGAAGGTCTGGCGGGCGGTACGGCCGTTACCGAAGGCGGGGCCCTTGGGGAGCGTCGTGAAGTACTTCAGCAGCGCGTCCGTGGCGCCCGGCGCCAGCCGGTACTCGTGCTCCTCGGCCTGCTGCTCCACGATCCGCAGCAGTTCCTCGGGGTCGTAGTCGCTGAAGGTGATGGTCCGTGAGAAGCGGGAGGCGACACCCGGGTTGACCGACAGGAACCGTTCCATCTCGGCGGTGTAGCCCGCGACGATCACCACGACCGCGTCCCGGTGGTCCTCCATCAGCTTCACCAGCGTGTCGATGGCCTCCTTGCCGAAGTCACGGCCCGAGTCCTCCGGCGACAGCGCGTACGCCTCGTCGATGAACAGCACTCCGCCGCGCGCCCGGTCGAACGCCTCCTGCGTACGGATCGCGGTGGAGCCGATGTGCTCGCCGACCAGGTCGACGCGGGACACCTCGACCAGATGACCCTTCTCCAGCACCCCGAGAGAAGCGAGGATCTCGCCGTAGAGGCGGGCGACCGTCGTCTTTCCGGTGCCGGGGGAGCCTGTGAAGACGAGGTGGCGCTTGACCGACGCGGCCTTGAGACCGGCCTCCTGACGGCGCCGGCCCACCTCGATCATGTCGGTGAGAGCCCGCACCTCGCGCTTGACGCTGTCCAGACCCACCAGCGCGTCCAGCTCACCCAGCACGGCCTTCGAGGACCGCGCCGACTGCTCCGGCTCCGGAGCGGCGACGAAGGGCTCCTGCTCGGTGCTGCGCTGCCCGGGGATGGAACCCAGCAGACCGGGAGACCGGGGAGCCGTCTCCACGGCGGTCTCCCGCGCGGCGGGCTGCCTCGGGCCGCCGCTCTCGTCGCTGGTGCAGTCCTCCACCACGGGACCCGCGCCGGACGCCGCGTCCGGGGCGTCCGCGAACTCGTACCCGCCGCGCGCGCACCGCTCCGTGCGGCACTTCCTCAGTGTCGTACGGCAGCCGTCGATCACATGGAAGCCGTAGCCGCCGCTGCCCGTCACCCGGCAGTTGAGGAAGTTGCCCCGGCCGCCCGCCGAGACATAGAAGCCCGCCTCCGCGGGGGAGTCGACCGTGCAGCGTTCTATCGTCGGGTCGGCGCCCTTGGTGACGATCACACCGGTCTGAGTGGCGTCCACGGTGCAGTTGTTGAGAGTGCCGCCGCTGCCGTGGTCACGGAACCAGGCACCCGTCGCCGCGTCCCGGATCCGGCAGTCGTCGAGCTGGGCGGTGGCGCCGTCGCTCACCGACACGGCGGTGTTGCGGACCTGCGAGAGATCGCTGTCGACGACGTCCGCGCGGGAACCCCGGTCGAGGACGAAGAGGGCGTCCGGCACGTCGTGCACCCGGCACGAGTCCAGTACGGCGGTCGCGCCGTCGCTGACCCAGACCGCCGGGTAGTCCCCCGTGCTGTCGAAGATCTCGCACTGGTTGGCGTCCACCCGCGTGCCCGGGTCCCACACCGACAGCCCGTTGCGGCCGAACTGACGCACCGTGGTCCGGGTGAGCGTCAGGACCGAACGCGAGCGCAGGTCGACCGCGTTCTCCGGGATGTCGTGGATACGGCAGTCGGCCAGGGTCAGCACGGCGTCCGTGTCGAGCGTGACGCCGTCGGCGGTGGTGCGGTGCACATCGCAGTCGGTGAGGTGGGCGGTGGCCCGGCCGGTGACCTGGACGCCGCTGCCGCGGACCTCGTAGACCTCGCAGCCCACCGCCTCCAGCGCGGAGTTCTCACCGGTCGCCGACAGACCCACCCCCGAGGTGTGGTGCACCCGGCAGCGTTCCAGGCGGGGATGCGCGCCGCCGCGTACGGCGACACCCGCCTGGCCCGCCGCGACGACCTCGCACTCCTCGAACACCCCACCGCCGCCGTCGAGTACGGCGATGCCGATGCCGGCCGGGTTGTCGACGGTGCAGCGCCGCACCGTCGGCTTCGCGCCGCCCCGCACCTCGATGCCGGCCGCGGACCGTGTCACGATCCGTACGTCCGTGAGCTCCGGCGTGCCCTCCTCGACGAGCAGGGCGGGAGCGGCGGCGTCCTGGCCCTCGATGTGCAGGTCCTGGACCACGGCCGAGGCCCGCACGGTCAGCGGCACCCCGTCCACGGGCGCGATCCGCACCGACCCGGGGGAGCCGTCCGGGCCGCGCAGGGTCACCGCCCGCTGGACGACGAGGTTCTCCCGGTAGGTGCCGGGGGCGACGGTGAGGACATCGCCTTCGGCCGCGGCCTCCAGGGCGGCGGCGAGCGACGCGTACTCACCCGTGCGGCGCCGCCACCTCGATGTGCCGGTGTGCGTCACCTGGACCGTGCCCTGTGCCATGGCGTTGCTGTGCCCCCACCTCGTGGTACGCGGGTTGATGCCGAATGCGTTCGGCCGCTCCACCGTAGCGTGCGCGCGGACAGTGGGTTGACCAGAGCCGGAAGGCCGTCAGCTGCCGGTGCCGGTCCTGCCCCAGTCCGGGCCCGCCCGGTCCCAGGCCCGGTCCCAACGGGCGTACCGGCGACGGACCATGCGCCACAGCGCCAGCCGTCTGCCGGCCTCGACGGCGCCCGCGGTCAGCAGCGCCGCACCGACCCCGGCCAGGACGGCGTGGGTGGTGGCGGTGGCGGAGTCCAGCGGGCGGGCCGCCATGCGGCCGTGCCCGTCCGTCCACAGCGTGAAGTGGTCGCCGCGGTGCGGACTCCGCAGTGGGGCCAGGACAGTGCCGTGCTGTGCTGTTCCGTCCGGTCCGGTCCAGTCGGCTGTCACCCGGCTGCGCAGCTCCCGCCCGGAGGCGGACTCCGGGTCGGTGTCCAGTGGGGAACGGCCCAGTTCGCGGACCACCGTGGCCGTCACCTCGTGACGCGACTCCTGCTGCTCGCGGACGGACCGCTGCAGCGTGTCCTGGGCGACGCCGCCGACGAGCCAGCCGAGTACCGGGCCGACGACCAGGACCAGCAGCAGCGCCGCCAGACACATCCAGGCCTCGGCCAGATCGGTTCCCCGGCGCAGCGGGTTGTGCCGCCAGCGCCAGAGTCCGCTGATCGCTCGCACAGTCCCGCACCCCCTTCCCGCTCTTCCCGCTCCGTGATAACCCCCGACGCAGCTGTTCACGGGCGGACCCGGTCAAAGAGAGAGCGAAATCACCAGCGCCGGGACCTCTCATGAACTACTCACGGAAATCCCAACGCCCGGGCCCCCGGGCCGGGTTCCCGGGACCTTCGGCGGGGCGGGTCACGGCCTATTCGAGGACGGTGAACGGATCGCCGACCCGGATCGTGCCGCGGGACCGGGGCACCAGGTTCTGGCCGAAGACGAGTTGGCCGTCGAGGCGGCGGTGCCGGCCGAGGGTGTGCAGGGGTTCCGTGCCACGGTCGGCGGTGGCCTGGTCGGTCGTGGTCACGACGCACCGTCCGCACATCTTGGCGACGCGGAAGGTCACCTCGCCGATGGCGACGAGCGACCAGTCGTCCTCGGCCCAGGCCGCGGTGCCCGCCACCACCACATTCGGCCGGAAACGGTTCATGGGCAGCGGGCCCTCGTGCGCGTGATCACCTTGGGAGATGAGGGAGTTGAGGGCGTCGAGGGAGGTCGCGGAGGTGAGCAACAGCGGATAGCCGTCGGCGAAGGACACCGTCTCACCGGGCAGCGCGTACCGCGGGTCGACCGGCCGCCGGGTGGCCGGGTCGTCCATGTGGAGCAGGCGCACGTCGATGCCGAGGTACGCGCTGCACCAGGCGTGCGCCGCCTCGCCCTCGGCCAGGACTCCCTCGACCGTGTCCCGGAAGATCTCCACGGGCACCGTGTCGCTCGGCCTCGGGACGGGCACCGTCAACGATTCCATGCCGGGCGCGGACAGCCGGACGCCGCCGCCGGGCAGGAGCTCGGCGACGGCCGTCGCGAGGCGTGGTCGCCGGCGTTGAGTGACGACCTTTCCCCTGTCGTCCATCAGCACCCAGCGCCGGTCTCCGGCCAGCCCCCAGGGCTCCACGTCGGCCTCCCGGAGCGTCAGGCCCCGGAACGCCTTGACCGGATGGATGTGAATCGACCGCAATCGCGCGTTCCCCATGAGGCCATCGTGCCAGGCGGCACGGACAGCCCCGAGGACGCGTCAGTAGCCGCCGCGGTACTGCTGCTGCTGGTTGTACGGGTCCTGGTAGTTCGGCTGCGCGGGGCGTGGAGCGGCGGGGCGCATCGCCTCGTAGCCCGTACCCATTCCCGTACCGGGACTTGCCGGGCGCGGCTGCTGAGGCTGCTGGCCCGGGTAGGCGCGCGGCATGCCGGCCTGCTGCGGGATGTACGCGGCGGGCGCCTGCTGGAGCGGGGCGGGCTGCTGCGCCTGCGGGTAGCCGTAGGAGGGCTGCGAGGGGCCGGCGGGAAGAGCGGGCAGTGCCGACGGCAGCGCGGGCAGGTGACTGCCCGGCGTGTCGTACGCGGCGGGCACCCGGATCGGGGCGATCTGCGGGGTACCCCGCTCGGCCACGAGCGAGTCGTAGATCGGAGTGTCCGGGAAGGAGGCGGAGTAGTAGCCGCCGCCATACGTGGAGCGGGGGGAGGTCATGGCACATAAGTTAAGCCCACGATGTGCTGGTTGGGGAGACCGATAAGAGGGTTGTTTTCCGTGTCGGGGGTGACGTGGGACCCCTAATGCGAGCGAACTTGGCAAAAAGGGGCGGCGTGCGCGATGACTCTTTGGTAAAAGCCGAGTTCCCGGCGGGTTACCGGTGGGTCGGCGGCTCCGTCTTCCCGCGCTGCTCATGGGAGTTCGCCGCCCCGGGGAATAGGTTGAACAGGTAGACAACCCGACGGAACTGCCGGGGCACGGCCTGGCGCGCTGACACGTGATGGGGGCAGGCATGTCGATGCCGAAAGGATCCAACGCTCCGGTGCCGACGACGGCGCTGCGCGTCGAACTGGGCTGGCGCTCCGGACCGGGCGTGCCCGACGCCGACGCCTCGGCACTGCTGCTGGTGGCCGGAAAGGTCCGTTCCGAAAGTGACTTCGTCTTCTACAACCAGCCGGTGCACTCCTCCGGTGCGGTCCGGTACGAGGGCAAGCGGGAGACGGACGGCAGGGTGACCGACACGCTGGTGGTCGACCTCGCGCGCGTGGAGCCCTCGATCGAGACCGTGGTCCTGGCCGCCTCCGCCGACGGCGGTACGTTCGCCGCCGTCCCCGACCTCTACATCGAGGTCAGGGACGCCGAGCGGGACACGGTGGCCGCACGCTTCGACAGCGCCGGTGCAACCGTCGAAACCGCTTTCGTACTCGGCGAGTTCTACCGTCGGCAGGGCGCCTGGAAGTTCCGGGCCGTGGGCCAGGGCTACGGCAGCGGGCTGGCGGGCCTCGCCACGGACTACGGCATCACCGTGGACGAGCCCCAGCACGCCGCCCCGGCTCCCGCCGCACCCCGCCCTGCTCCCGCCGCACCCCCCGCGCCCCCGGTCACCGCACCTCCGGTGACCTCGGCAGCACCTCCGCCGCGCCCCTCGACCCCTCCCACGGCACCCGTCCGCCTGACGAAGGTGACACTCACCAAGGTGGCCCCCTCCGTCTCGCTCACCAAGCAGGGCGGCACCTCGGGCGCCCTGCGCGTGAACCTCAACTGGGAGGTCCACAAGCAGTTCTCCGGCTGGGGCAGCAAACTCGGCCGCGCGATCGCCACGCACGCGGACCTCGACCTCGACCTGTGCGCCCTGTACGAACTCAGCGACGGCAGCAAGGGAGTCGTCCAGGCTCTCGGCAACGCCTTCGGAGCCCTGCACCAGCCGCCGTACATCCACCTCGACGGCGACGACCGCACCGGCGCCGTCGCGAGCGGCGAGAACCTCACCGTGAACCTCGACCACACGCGGGACTTCCGGCGCGTCCTCGTCTTCGTGACGATCTACCAAGGGGCGCGCTCGTTCGCCGACCTGCACGCCACGGTCACGCTCCAGCCGCAGCACGGCGCCCCCGTCGACTTCTCCCTCGACGAGTGCACCGTCCCCTCGACGGTGTGCGCGCTCGCCCTGATCACCAACACCGGCAGCGACCTGATGGTCCGGCGTGAGGCCCGCTACCTGGTTCCCGAGCGTGGTGTGAGCCCGCAGCGGACCGTCGACCGGGCCTACGGGTGGGGCATGAACTGGACTCCCGGACGCAAGTGAGCGTTCAGCTCTCCTCGCCGACGACGGTGTCGGGACGTGTGTAGGTGCGGCCCTTCCAGGCCGCGCCGCGTCCCTGGTAGTGCCGCACCGCGGAATCGACCGTCATCAGGAGATACAGGAACGCGGTGAACGGCAGCAGGGGAGCGAGCCACAACGGCTGCCGGTGGTAACGGAGCATCGGGACGTACGTCCCGGTCATCACCGACCAGGCGAGGCCGCCCAGAACCAGGGCCGCCGTCCGCCCCGTGACCACACCCGAGACCAGGGCCACGGGCGGCACCAGGTACACCAGCGCGAGTCCGGCGACCGTACCGGCGAGCAGCAGCGGGTTGTGCCGCAACTGCGCGTACGCGCTGCGCGACACCATCCGCCACAGGTCGTGCAGCCGCGGATACGGGCGGACGCTGTCCACCCGATCGGCAAGTCCCAGCCAGATGTGACCGCCACCGCCCTTGACGGCCCGTGCGAGCGCCACGTCGTCGATGACGGCGTGCCGGATGGCGTCCGGGATCCGCGCCCGCTCGGCGGCCTCGGTGCGCAGCAGCACACAGCCGCCCGCCGCGGCCGCCGTCCGCCCTCGCCTGCGGCCGATCCGGCGGAACGGGTAGAGCTGCGCGAAGAAGTAGACGAAGGCCGGGACCACGAGCCGTTCCCACCGGCTCTCGACCCGCAGCCGCGCCATCTGGGAGACGACGTCGAAGCCGCCCGGGCCGGCCGCCGCGACCAACTGACGCAGGCTGTCCGGCGCGTGCGCGATGTCGGCGTCCGTCAGGAGGAGGTACTCGGGGCCACGCGCGCGTGCCAGGCCGATACCGTGGCGCACCGCCCACAGCTTGCCGGTCCAGCCCGCCGGCGGCTCGCCGGGGGAGGCCACGGTCAGCTTGAGTCCGCCGTGTCCGCGTGCCAACTCGTGCGCCAGTTCCCCGGTGCCGTCCGTGCTGCCGTCGTCGACGAGGAAGACCTCGACCGGGCCCGGATAGTCCTGCGCCAGCAGCGACGGCAGGCTCGCCGGCAGCACCGCGGCCTCGTCTCGGGCGGGAACGACCACACAGACGGACGGCCAGACCTCCGGTTCTCGCCGGGGCGGCAGCCTGACGTCCGTACGCCAGAAGAAACCCTGACAGAGCAGCAGCCACAGCCAGGCGGCGAGTGATCCGGCGGCGATCCACACGATGGCGCTCACGCGCGCAGTCTGCCCCACCGGCCCGGCCCGCAAAGCGGCATCGTCTATCGTGGCGGGGTGAAGATCGCGCTCATGGACTCCGGAATCGGTCTGCTGGCGGCCACTGCCGCGGTACAGCGTCTGCGGCCCGACGCCGATCTGGTGCTCTCCCTCGATCCCGACGGAATGCCCTGGGGGCCCCGGACCCCGGAGGACCTCACCCGGCGCGCCGTGGCCGTCGCGGAGGCCGCCGCCGCGCGGCGGCCCGACGCCCTGATCATCGGCTGCAACACCGCCACCGTGCACGCCCTGCCGGCCCTGCGCGCCCGGCTGGAACCAGGCATACCGGTCATCGGCACGGTCCCCGCGATCAAGCCGGCCGCGGCCGGCGGCGGCCCCTTCGCGATCTGGGCGACGCCCGCCACCACGGGCAGCCCCTATCAGCGCGGACTCATCGAGGACTACGCCGACGGCGTGCCGGTCACCGAGGTGCCCTGCTACGGCCTGGCGGAAGCGGTGGAACACGCGGACGAGGCGGCCATCGAGGCCGCCGTAGCCGCGGCCGCGGCGCTGACCCCCGAGGAGGTGACGACCGTCGTCCTCGGGTGCACCCACTACGAGCTGGTGTCCGAGCGCATCCGCGCCGCCGTGCAGCGCCCCGGCTTCCCCCCGCTCGTCCTGCACGGCTCCGCCGGGGCGGTCGCCGCCCAGGCTCTGCGCCGGCTGGGTGAGCAGCCCGCCCCGCGGGCCACGGCCGACGGCACGCTGACCGTGCTGCTCAGCGGCCGCGAGGGCGCCCTCCCCGAGCCCGCTCTGGCCTATGCGGAAGGCCGACTCCTCAAGGCGGTCAGCCCCGCGCGGTGACCCCCGCCCGGCGCGGTCACTCTCCGCGACGAGCTACCGGCGCAGCGAAAGCTGAGTACTCTCATAGCCATGAGGGACCACCCCCACGGTGAGAACACCCCGCACCCCGACGTCTGGACCGGGCGCGCCTCCAACCGGTTCCAATGGCTGCTGGCACTCGGCGGCGCCGCCTGCCTGGCGCTCGGCATCCAACTGGCCGTCGCCTCCAAGTGGACATCCGGCATCGTCCCGCTCGTGATGTCCGTCGTCGGCTGCATCGCGGCCGGACTGCTGGTTCTCTTCGGCACTCTCGCCTTCGTGCACGTCGCCCTGAAGGTCGACACGGACTCCCTGGAGGTGCGCTGCGGCCACATCGGTGTGCCGCGCCGCCGGATACCGCTGGCCCATGTCACCGGTGCCGAGTTCGACCCGCACGTGACCCCGCGCCACTGGGGCGGCTGGGGCTACCGCTGGCGTCCCGAGAAGGGCACCGCGGTCGTCGTACGGCGGGGCGAGGGCGTGGTGCTGCAACTGTGGGACGGCCACACGTTCACCGTCACCGTGGACGACGCCGAGGCGGCCGTACGGGTCATCAAGGACCGGCTGCGGTCCGGCGCCGCGCGCTGAGGGCACGGAGTTTCGAGCCGGGTTCCTGGCCGGGCGGAGCGTACGGAGTTGTGAGCCGGGTTCCGGGACGCGCTGAGCGTGGGGAATTCTGAGCCGGGTTCCGGGACGCGCTGAGCGTAGGGAATTCTGAGCCGGGTTCCGAGTCGCGTCGAGCCCACTGAGTAGCCGAAGTACCGAACCGTGCGAGCCACGCGGTCCCGGGTCGTACCGGGGTTCACGGAGTCAGGCGGTCGCCGCGAGGGCGGGCGTTCGTCGTCTCCTGCCGGGCCGGCTCGTCGGCCAGCGGACGGGCGGTGGCCAGACCCGCCAACAGCCCCGCCGTGACGGTCACCGTGGTGAAGCTCAGCGCGTTGCCCAGGCAGGCGATCGCCGCCAGCGCCGTCAGCGCGGCCCCCGCCGTCAGCGCGACCGGTGTCGGGCGTCGGGTGCGCCACAGCGCGTACAGCACCCAGCAGAAGGCCGCGGCCAGCAGAGTCACGCCCACGACCCCCTGCTCGGCTACCTGCTGCAACGGCGCCGAGTGCGGCTTGCCGTCGGAGAGCAGCGTCCGGGGCGCCGTCCCGCTGAGTTCGCCGAAACGACCCGGTCCCACACCGAGGGCCGGCTCCCCGCGCGCCATGCTCAGGGCGTCGTGCCACAGCCCGACCCGGTGTGACGTCAGCTGTCCCTCCAGTGAGACGCCGAGCCCGCGCGGCACCGCGTTGCCGGCGACCGCCCAGGTCAGGCCGGCCACCAGGAACGCGGACAGGGCCATCCCGGCGATACCGGGGCCGCGGTGACGGATCCGGCCGGCGGCGAGCGAGCACAGCAGCACCGCGACACACGCGGCGAACCCGCCGACCGAGCCGAGCACGGCCGAGACCACCGCGATCCCTGCCGCCAGCGCCCGCAGGACCATCCGCAGGACGAGGGCCTCGGTGGCCCAGGCGGCACAGCACGCGGCACCGGTGGACAGGACCAGCAGCGCGGCGGCGCCACCGGCGTCCCCGAGCGGAGTGATGATCTCGGGCCCGGGGGAGAGGTGCGGCAGCCCCACCGAGAGGCCGATTCCGGCCAGGGCCCACGCACTCGGCGCGGCGACCGGCAGCAGGGCTCCGCAGATCCGCCCCGCGGCATATCCGGCGGCCACCGCCAGGAGCGCGAGCAGCACACCCTCCGGCCTGCCGTCGCGCAGGGCCGCTGTGATCAGGGCCCAAGCCGCGCACGCCCCCAGGATCACGACGCCCGCCGCGTCGGAGCCGTTTCGTCTGTCGTCGTCGCCCGCCGCCGGCTCCGGACCAACCGCGGACGTCATCCCCGTGGAACCCACCCCGCCCCCCGAACCCGGTCGCCCCCGACCTGCGTCGCCCCGGCCGTGCCGGGCGTTACCGGCCCGTACGAACAGAGACTGGGGCACACCGTAACCGCTGATGGGCGGTTTGTGGATGAGTGGGACCGAGTTGCGCAGGAACGATTACCCGAAGCTTCGCCGATGACGCCTGGGGCGGACAGACCGCGCTGTCGGCGCCGAGGTCGGCCGCCGTACACTCCCACAGTGACCGTCACCGCAACCTCCGTGGACGAGTCGGACCAGCTGAGGCCGCCGACCGCACCCGCATCACGCGGGGCGCGGCTCCTGCGACTCGTTCCGGCCGCCGTCGCGGCGCTCTCCGGAGTGCTGCTCTACGTCAGTTTTCCGCCTCGCACACTGTGGTGGCTGGCCCTGCCGGCCTTCGCCGTCTTCGGGTGGGTACTGCGCGGGCGCGGCTGGAAGCAGGGCCTCGGTCTCGGCTACCTCTTCGGCCTCGGCTTCCTGCTGCCGCTCCTGGTGTGGACCGGCGTGGAGGTCGGCCCGGGTCCCTGGCTCGCGCTGGTCGTCATCGAGGCGGTCTTCGTCGCGCTGGTCGGCGCGGGTATCGCCGCGGTGTCGAAGCTGCCGGGCTGGCCGGTCTGGGCGGCCGCGGTGTGGATCGCCGCAGAGGCGGCACGCGCGCGCGTGCCCTTCCACGGCTTCCCCTGGGGCAAGATCGCGTTCGGTCAGGCGGACGGCGTGTTCCTGCCGCTCGCCGCGGTGGGCGGCACCCCGGTCCTCGGCTTCGCCGTCGCCCTGTGCGGCTTCGGCCTCTACGAGATCGTGCGGCTGGCCGTGGCGGCACGGCGTACGCGTGTGGTGCGCCGGTCGGCGGCGGCCGTCGCCCTGCTGAGCGTTGCGGTGCCGGTACTGGGCGCGGTGGCCGCCCGTCCCCTGGTCAGCGACAAGGCCGAGGACGGCAGCACGACCGTCGCGGTCATCCAGGGCAACGTGCCCCGCGCCGGACTGGAGTTCAACGCCCAGCGGCGGGCCGTGCTCGACTACCACGCGCGCGAGACGGAACGGCTGGCCGCCGAGGTCAAGGCCGGCAAGGTGGCCAGGCCCGACTTCGTCCTGTGGCCCGAGAACTCCTCCGACATCGACCCCTTCGCCAACCCCGACGCGGCCGCCGTCATCAACCAGGCGGCCAGGGCGATCGGCGTGCCGATCTCGGTCGGCGGAGTCGTCGAACGCGACGGCAGGCTTCTCAACGAGCAGATCCTGTGGGACCCGGTGAAGGGGCCCGTGGACCGGTACGACAAGCGGCAGATCCAGCCCTTCGGCGAGTACCTGCCGCTGCGCTCGCTCATCGGGGCGATCAACGAGAACTGGACCTCCATGGTCAGCCAGGACTTCAGCCGGGGCAGCGCGCCGGGCGTGTTCGACATGGACGGTGCCAAGGTCGGCCTGGTCACCTGCTACGAGGCCGCCTTCGACTGGACCGTGCGCTCCGAGGTGACCGACGGCGCACAGATGATCTCCGTCCCGAGCAACAACGCCACCTTCGACCGCAGCGAGATGACCTACCAGCAGCTCGCCATGTCCCGGGTGCGCGCCGTCGAGCACAGCCGGACCGTCACCGTCCCGGTGACCAGCGGCGTCAGCGCGATCATCATGCCGGACGGCCGGATCACCCAGAAGACCGGCATGTTCGTGGCCGACTCACTGGTCCAGAAAGTTCCCCTGCGCTCCTCGCAGACGCCCGCCACGCGGCTGGGCATCGTGCCGGAGATCGCCCTGGTGCTGGTCGCCGCGGGCGGACTCGGCTGGGGGATCGGCGCCGGTATGCGCCGTCGACGCGCCGGTGACGTGTAGCCGTACGCCCGACG
>Ga0307516_10003165_pt1 | contig 21416 bp, 24 predicted proteins | sample 19_EM_MG_FD_203310 | JGI IMG/M metagenome (GOLD analysis project Ga0307516, IMG submission 203310) | Populus trichocarpa ectomycorrhiza microbial communities from riparian zone in the Pacific Northwest, United States - 19_EM | ecosystem: Host-associated > Plants > Roots > Unclassified | place... | reverse complement strand
GAATGCTAAATAACTGATTACAAATGGGGGTACCTTGGTTATTCTGGTTATCCAGGTCAAAACCAGTTGATAAGCGTCATTTAGTATAATTTAATGTTATTGAGCGATCGGGGTTTTCCCTGATGTGCCTCTCCCACTCCTTGGTCATTTTCGCCTCTCCCTGCTAGTGACAATTCTGCTTCATCCGGCTGTGGAGGTTGGTCTGTTGTACCGGCTTGTTGCCCACCTACGTCGGCTTCGTTCCCTTCCCTGTCATCCACCACGACGTGAGGCTGTGGCTGCGGAAGCGGATTATCTGAGCCGACGCTCTCCCCATCAATATCGGCCCCTGCTCTGCCCAGTTTCTGTTTTCTCCCCAGGCGCTTAACCCTTTTCTTCAGTCTGGAGAAACTGTCTCGTATGTCCATGTTGGATGTTGAGTCGGCGTGAATGGTTCTGCGATCGCAGATGGTTGTACGATAACGGATGGTGCGCACGATATCGCGGGCGTGATCCGCTCTTTTTCAGACGCCCGACAGGTTTCAACAGGGTTCCCGCGGTTTCTCGTCTTGTACTGTCCGAGTTTCCATTGTCTCCGTCTTTCAATATCAGGTTTTTTATGTGTGCGTTACGCCTGTGTTTTTTGGACGAGAGTTCAAGTTCTGGACGATATATCCACCAGCAGTGTGGTTCCTTCGACCGACCTCGCTTCGAGCTTAACTTTGGATGCGCTACATTGATGCGCCTTTCTCGTTGTTATCACCCTCGCCTCTACACTGCTCTTGAAAGAGATGGTACGGCTCTAGGTATCCTTGCCGCCGCCGCCGCGTATGGACCATACGGGAAGGCATCGAGACTCTCCGCACGGAAGATAGGGATCGCTCTCCACGCTGGGGCCGGGAATACCAAAGGCTTGCGAACGAAAATGGGTTTGCTGGGGTCACCGAGATGGGTCCTCCCATGGTTCCAAATGACGTGCGTCACCCACCGAGGTCGAAACAGACACAAAACCAACGCCAGATCAGCGCGAGTATAACTCGTCATCTATTGGATTTCAATATACGACGATACACACATAAGTAACGAGAGAGAGCCACGGATGGCTACAATAAGACGAGCGTTTAGTCAATGAATAAGGATTCGGGAACAGGCGCAATCGTCACCGAGGCGGTCGGAGGGGACGCGGTTAGGCGGGGGTCGGACAGGAGGGAATGGTCCCGCTTCCGTGCACGTCGAAGGGAATTTTACCAAGGTAAACGGTTGGCTGGAGGCGGTAAGCACCACGTCGGAGCGCCGGGAACCACGGGAGAGAGGGACCAGAAGGGCTGTGTGGAGGGGAGGAGTGGTAAGGGAGTCGCGTTTGGCTGAAGTAGCGGGTTTCACCATCAGGCATACTGTGTCATTGCTTTACACGGTTGTAGGACTCCAGGCTTGTTGGTAGCAGCGCACTCTCCCGTTGGACGCGTTTGACCGCTACAACACGGGCCAGGGTTCTCAGTCAACCCGCTGGTGTTGGGTGTTGGAGTTGTACCGAGCCCAGAGCCTAGGATAGGCCATTTATATGAAGCAGGGGGGGTCTGAGACGGTAAAAGATTGGGTCGATACCAGCCAAAAAGTGAATAGGCGGGGGTTAAACGCACCTTCGAGCGCGAAATATGGAGGGATATGGATCGAGAGCTCCCCTGGATAGCCAGTTCGCCCAACGCCCGCGTGGCCTGTATTAATCGTCTCTTGATCCAGAGGAACTGACCTCGCAGAACATCATAAGCGGGATTCGTAGGCGGGTACTCCCCCCCGCCCTCTACGCACCAAGTCTCAACCGCGCTCAAGCTGGTACCGGGTTCCTCGGAATGGAACGTGAAGGACATCGGAACCAGAGATCCTCGGAGGTTGTGAGCCAAGGTTGGATTGATCGGATCGATCAGAGACCGTCTCCCTCAACGGTCGCTCTGCCCACCATTTCTCGGCGTCGCAAACCCCCTCCCTCCCAGTTGACGACAAGAGTTACGCTCGGCCTGCTTCTCGGAGCCGTCGGTATCACGTTGAGGAACCAGCGGCACTCCGTTACAAGCCGCCATATTCACGGTACGCCCCAATTGACTTGGTTCGCGATTCCATCTCCTGTATGTCTCTCCCTCTTTAGCTTTGAAATCTCTTCGCTGACCGCGACCACCCAGGGATTGGTGTGCTTACCAATGCTGGCGTTTTCTCCCTCACCGTGCGGGAGGTGTGCTGTCCGCTCTCGTCGCCTTCAAGACTCTCCCTTTCCAAACAGGCCGACCCCCACACCCGCAACCTATCTCAGGTTGGAATTGCAGGTATCTTCCACGCTTTAGGATAGTATCGGTGGGGTTGAAGGTGCGCGTTCCTTTTTACGACGTCTGCCACCACTGGTGCATTATCAAGGCCCAAATCACTCATTATACCGCTTCCAGTTGACACTCCTACCCCGTCTCAAGGAACAATAAGAGGCAGCTAAAAAACCATGTTTACAGACCGCCGTGTTTCCCGCTATACCCGGTCGAAGAAGGGATGGGGAGGATGGAACATTTCGCCCCAGGTATCAACTGGGTTCGCTACCCGCCGCGACTTCAACGTCTGGGTGTAGGTGCGAATACTTTGCACGGATGTCTACCTCTCCCCCTTCTTGGTTGTTTTCGCATCCATTCACCGGCTTTGACTTTGGTTCGTCTGATGGTGGATCGGTCGGTTGAACGGACCTACCGTTATTCCGCGTTATTTCCCAAGTTGCAATCGCCGCCCACCACGAGATGGGGCACTGGTTGCGATAGCGAGCCCGCTGGGTCAGTTCTCTGCCATCTGCGCAGCATCTGCTTGGTTTGCGATTGCTTCCTGACCGCTTAACTTCCTTCTTCGGTCGAGGCAGCAACCCCCGTCCGCGTCCGTGGTGTTGGTGCACACGGCTTTGTACTGGTGGATGGTTGGCCTCGTGGCTTCGACGGTTGCCCCCAGTGGGAACGCTTTCATTTTCAAACAGATACCAGTCACGAGCAGTTTTGTATCATGGCACGCTTCCTCTTTTGCTCGCGTTCTCCCCGTCTCTGTTATTAAAATCAGGTTTTTATGTGTATGAGACATCTACGTCTTTTGGCTACGTGAAAACTTCCACCACCCGCATTGTTTGAAGGCCAACTTGTCGCTGCCGAGTTCGATGCCTCCAACCGACCCCATCTGAAGCTCGAACTCGGACACGCTGTTCGGATGTGCCTTCCCCGTTACCATCACTGTCGCCTCCCTCAAGCGACTTCCAGCCAGGTTGATTCTTGAGAGATGGTACAACTAAAGGTATCCCTACCGCTGCCGTTGCGTACAAACCGCGAGAGAAGTATCCAGATTCCCAGTGCGGAGGTGCGTAACGCTTTCCACACCGGGCTCCGGAGAGCTAGGGACGCCGAAAGACTCTTGAACGAGAACAAGTGTAGTGAGAAGTTGGAGGGGCCATCGAGGTGAATGCCACGGCGTCGAGCGTCATCCACAGGTCATCCGCGACAGAGGGCAACGCCGACGCGAAGGGCAAGGGTACCAGTTGATCAGAGCGGGTGAACTCCGGTCCTGTAAACGTCGAAGGAGTGTGGATGGTTCTTCCGACGGAAGAAGTATTTTTGTGGGGAGCACGCACCCCAGCAACAAAAGATGGGCATGGTGAACTTACGGCAGAAGAACTCACTCAGTGGAATGGGAAGTCGAGAACAGGTGAGGTTGTAGCGGGAACTATCGGGAGGACGAAGGTGCTGAAAAGTCCCCTTACCACCGCCGACGGGTATGACAGATGGGGAGAAATGTTGGGAAAGGCACTCAGCGGGATCGGAACAGAGGGACCGGAGGGTTGGAAGAAAGGAGCGAGTCGGAGGCGGATCACACTAGGCTGGTGACTATCGGGAGTAGGTTAGGTTGCCTGGACTGCAGGTGGTCCGTCCAGCGAGGGCACTCCACCTAGGGATCGGAGTGCTCCCCTCTGAACTTGAGGTTGGATTCCAGCCTAGACTGGTCAACGTTACGTTCAACGTCCAACGTTCGACTCTGAGGCGGAGGCGCACTTCAGATTGTGAGCGATCCGTTTGACCTGTGAGATCTTGAGACGCCGGACTTCTGCTCCGATATCTCGACTCGAACGTTTCCTCCGCTCTCTTTCGCATTTCCCCCCTCCCGCACTCGACGCGTTTCTCGGAATCATCGGTATCGTACCGGCGAGCGTTACAAGACCGCCAACCACATCCTGTCCGGAGAACGGGAGCAGCTGGAATATGGGGAGAGCCGCCCTCAACTAACTTGGGTCACAATGTTCTTGTGTGTCTCTTTCTACTTACCTTTGGAATATCTTCGCTGACTACAATCGCCCAGGGATTTGGCCGTTGGCCGTTGCTGTCAGTCTCGACTCGTCAAGAATAGCGACAAAACGTGCCCCGCCAAATCTCTTCGAGACTCTCACCTTTCAAACCGGCCGACACCGACCCGTACGACCTATTTCGACCGCTAGCCTAGTATCCATGCTTTGGGATGGTATTGATGGGGCCGAAGGTGCGCATGCCTTCATGTCTGATGTTTTGCCACGACCCAACTCATTCGGTCCAACACTTCCAGGTGGCATTCAACGTCCGTTCCGTATATCGAGAAATTCCTCACGTTCGGGCTTTCCAACAACCACCTCGCTAATTCCTGCCGCTCCTCGACCACCTTCCATCCTGAAAGTTACCCCGGAAATTCTGATGAAGACGCTCTCCAAGAATCCGAACGGAGCCCACAAGTGCCAAGGTTCTGAGAGTCCACGCCGCAATCGATGCCATTCGCGTACACTCGGACAACCTGGATCAAGCTTCTGCTCGCAGACAGGCCAAGCTGCAAGTCGAGGAGGAGGTGCGTTGGCCGAGACTTTACCCCCACGGAAGGCCTTGGTTATCCGCTGAAACTACCACCGTTGGTCCCTTTGTCGGCACACCAAACGCAATAGGCACGACGACGAACGGGGACCGCAGTCAAAACACCCAGGAAATTGGATGAGTGGCTCCACCTTGAAGCTGAACTAGACAATCACTCCCTCGCCCCTTCTCCCATTCGACAAGCTCGGGGGCAACGCGACATCCCGTCCCCAATTCCTCGCCCGCCTCTGCTCCTAAACCATCGCGGGCTGTTACCTTCTTCGCCGAATTCATTCGCAAGGCGGCTCCCGTTAAAAACCTGTCAATCCCTACCAAGTTGCCGGTCCGGCGAAGGCTGCAAACCTCCTACAAGAAGCCAAGCCCACTCGTAAGCTCGGGGCGGTATCTAAGCGTGGAAGAGAAGAAGCGACCTGAAATGTCAGTACAAGATATTATCGCGGTTGAGCCCCCAAACGTGCGTTTGAAGCCTTGATCTGCACCTGGACGTTGGGACTAACGGACTGGATCAACGCGAACAGAAAAGCGAGTGACCACGACCACCTGCCCCAGCGGGCCCTCTGGGGCCAACCCAGTCGAATTGCCTTCACACACCCCAAGTCCGTCGCCAAAGCAACAACCATTTTCCTCCTTTCAGAACGCATTCCTACACCCTCAATGGGTCCACGGCTACTACCATTGAAGGAGTTGGGGATAAAAAGGAGCCCCCACCACCGAAGAAGGAAAATAATGGTCCGGCTCCTTGTATACGATCGTCGGGGCCGGTGGTCCACTCTCCACCTTCGCAATCCAACTCGTTCCTTCGTCCCTCAGAAGCCAATGAACTCACGAAACGCCCCAGTTACAAACCGCCGGTCCCGATAACACTCCGTTGTCATCCACACCCGCAATCTCCCTAATCACCAGCGGAAGGTCCTTCGTTGTTTTCGAGTCTTTTCTCCCGAGGAGCCCTCGAAGTTGTGGTTCAGTATCGAGGCTGGTAGGGGAGAGAACGTCTCGTTTGCGCCCTCGGTGTTCTCTACCGATGTTACCTCCCTCAAGGATCCTCAGCTTACGACCCTCTCGATTTCGATCCTCGAACTTCCTACTGAGGCTTTCACGACTCCCGGGAGGGCGATGATTAAAGAGCCCTCGGGAGTTGCAGCCGGGGAGAAACCCGATTTGTTGGGCAGAGGGCGGTGAATATGCTGAACCTCCGAGCGCCACTAGGAACAAAAACGAGTTTCGCCCGGTTGCCGGTTCGAACAACAGCACCTTCCAAGTCGATCGTGCAACCAACCGCTGCAAAGACTTGAGTTGTCAGGATCCAGTTTGTCATGGGTGACTTCACGACGCTCGCCGAAGGATTTGGAGAACTCGTGCGAACGTCATCGAGGCTGCTTGCAACGCAACCACTCGGGGTGTCGATGGGGGTACTTGAGCCCGGAACGGTCGTGAGTCCCGCCTGGTTTTTGTTCCCTGTGTCTCCAGTCTCGCGTTGTCCCCAAGTTCGTTGCCTACGAATGGTGTATGAGCGATGAGTAGACCCATCGGTCACAACCCACAAGGTTCTCGCCCACGAGATCAAACTCGTTCGTGGTATTCACAATGCGCGCCCCTTGTCCAGAGCTTGAGAAGCTCTCAAAACGGTTGGGTACGATGGAGATTTGGTGGACCAGCCGGACGGTGTGGTACTACCCTCTTGAAAGGCTCAGATCGCTTGGGACACGATCAACGTCTGAGACCTGGAGCGGGATTCGCATTACCCACCGGATGCGAAGCTTGTGGGAATACTGCCGGGGGAACGTTACAGGTCGTGAGACCCCTCGAGTTGGCGAGGACTGGACCCGTCAAAGATGGCCAGTCTAGGTTGTTCGCACCCACCCTTCTCACCGTCAGCGGGGAACAACTAAACTGGGGGACACGAGGGGCCCCACAGTTCACTATCTGTCATTCCTCGACCCACATCCCATACAATTTCTCAAACATTAGGTTACCATGTCGGGTAAATACGCGTGCACAATTGGAAGGCTTCCGCATCCTGTTATCGGAACAAGCTTGAGCACGGGCACGGAGCAACAAGTTTCATTCAATTCCATGGTGTAGTAACTGGCATGGAGGGATTGGGTCATGAGGCCACGATGAGCCGCGAAGGCACACCCGGAAGAGCCCTCGGAAGCCCGAGTGCGTGCGGAAACTGAAATCATTGGGGGAACAGCCCGTTCGTTCGGTTGTCGAAACGGGTTTTACCCTCACATCCCCGTGGGATCCGTGCCCCCGCCTCCGATGTCTTTGCCAGCAAGTGGAGAAATTACTGAGAGGTTCTCAATTCGTGGTCGAGTTCGCGCTTCCATTGCGTTTGTCGTTACTCTCCCCATTGAATCTCCTGCTGCTGTTACCGTTTCATTTGTTGTTTCCTTTGATGGGCATGGCTGAGAGGTCCAGACCAGTCGAGGGTTGTTTGAAGTCTGACCCTCCAGATCCAGGGTCCGGTTTTCGCCGGGAAATTTTCAGCCGAACGGCCCAATGAATCCTAGTCTGATTTTGGCTGTCGTGGGGTGGAGGCGACGTAAGGTGGGGTCGGTATGGGAGGATCATAGTGCGGCGGTCGCCGGGATAAAGAGAATAGCTGACCAGCGGAGGAAGCTTAAATTTATCTGGTGTATTCCTTGTCGCAAAGTAGGTTTCCGAAGCTACCCAAGGCACGGTTCGATGACGGTGGTTTTCCGACGCTGAAAGGTTCAACTCGAAACGGAGGCAGGGCGGAGGGGCGGGTTGGCGCGTCGTGCGGTCATTGATACTATATCATGACGACTGGAGTTGGGTGCGCTGTTGACATGGGCATCGATCAAGACGCTTCTCGTACCACACGCGGGTCCTTCCAACATGTTCCAACATAACAGACATGCTCAACGACCCAAAGCAAGAATTTTCGCGTCCCCCCTTCTCAAGAACACCGCCACGACGGACCGATCTCACTGACGATCTACCACGGCCCTCCACCACGGCCATCCGTGCCACGCCTCCAATCCCCGCGACACCGTCATCGAAGCCCACTGAACCATGTCATCAAAACTCCTGTTCCCACAGAATTGAAGACCGCCATCTGTGATTTCCGACACCTCTATGTCCAGCTCACTATCCTCAACCACATAGTAATACAAGGCAACCATATATACTGAGTCTAGGTGGCAGACGAAACATATCATTGTCCCTGGTTCCCTGACGAAGAAGTCTGACAGGTGCAGGCCTAAGACTCCTATGACCCCCTGCAGGAATGGGGGTGATGACTCGTTGCTCAGCGTCAATACCAGCGAGATGGATGTGGGCAGGATTGATTTCGAAACTGTTGAAGCGGGTGATATATCTACCGATAACGAGCCAAGCACACTCTCCGAATCTGCGCAAGATAAAGTCCTGGTTTCCATTCGGTAAGTCCATAATTTCCCTCTCTTCCTCTCCTGTGTCCCTGCACATCCCTGGCTCAATATCCTGATGGACATATTTCTTTTCACCTAGTCTTAAACCAACTTCAAACACCATGGCATGCAACTTCCCCCTCAGGTTCCCAGACCATTGAACTCAATCCTCAATACACGAAATGCTCCAGCATTGCTCCTCCAGAGTTCCACTTCGACAGGCTCATGACCGGATCCGAAAACAGACTGGTTTACAACAAGGTTGCCAGGAGCCACATAATCTCTGCTATAGAGGGTTATGACTCCCTCATATTTGTCTACAGACAACTACACCCAGAAAGACCTTCACTTTGGTGAGTTCATCCTCGCGTGTTTGTACATCAAAATCTATAATGAAACCATCATTGATCTCCTAGCTCCTCCATCCTCCCAACCTGTCCAAGTCCAAGGTTTGGGTCTGAACATCTGGCTCTTGCCGCTGAGAGTGGAAGTTGTAACAGACTTCTCAAGTGTCAAGAAGGTCCTGGAGAGAGGTGACACAAACAGGAGGACAGCAAGTACTGACTGGAACAAGAGGAGTAGCAGGAGTAACAGTATCTTCTGTGTTGCCATCAAGAGCTGAGAGTGTGGGTGTGGTGGTTCTTCTGGGAAGGATAACAATGGTAGGGAGCACCAGTGGATGGATGACTCCCGGTCTCTGACCCCAGACTCTGGGAGGAACAAGGCTACAGACCAGAGGTGGGGGGAGTTTGATTGATCTTGCTGGGTTGGAGAAAGCAACCTTGGGCAAGGAGTGCATGAGGGAGGGGAAATACATCAATGCCAGGTCAGTGCCCACATCACTGAATGCTCATAAAACAAGCCTAAGGCTGACTGCATTGACTTGATCTGCTGTAGAGTTTACTCACATTAGGAAGTGTGATTTCTACCTTGGCTGAGAACTCTGCCAAGGGCAAAAAGTAATGCTCCTGGGCAGTATTTGTTCCCACATGTTGTCTGATGAAGACACACACCAGTGACCATGTGCCATTCTGGAACTCCAAGTTGATGCAGATGCTGCAACCCTCCCTGACTGGTAACACAAGGATATCTGTAATTTGTACAAGAAACCTTGAGGTCTCTGATGTCATGGAATCTACCTGTAGTCACTGATCACATTGGCTTCTCTGATAGCTGAATGCAATGGGGGGAGAGATTGTTGACACTGTGTTGATTGAGCAGTACCATGGTGAAACCAAAGATCTCAAGCCCAAGTTGGAGGAAAAGCAGAAGGAAGCTCTGGCCAGGTCTTGGAGGTTATTTGCACAAAGTAAGTCACACCTTTCCTTCTATTCCTTGTGCCTTCTCATTGTGTTGGCAGTTGTCCAGTAGCAAATGGACAGGAGCAATGCCATGAAGGACCTGGACAGTAGGACCAAGCAACCCAAGTTAATCTTAACCAGTCAAACAGTTGAGACTTTGTGACCTGGCAGCCTGGTCAAGATTGACTTTGATATGTCTCCCTATCAGGTTTGTTCTCAGTTTTCCAATCCCCCTTCACCATCTTCAATGTAAACACCCTCATCCAGCTTCAATGAGAACTCCTCTCCACACATCACAAGATTGATTCTCAAGCTGTTCAGATTCTTGTGCTCAGAAATGTGCTTTGTGACTAACTGGTGCTCCCACCAGACACCCCAGAGAGTGAGAAGGACAAACTGATCATGGAGCAGGGGAAGGCAATCCACAAACTTGAGATTGTTGTCAAGGGCTATGAGGACAATCTGGGTGAGCCATTGCATACAGTTTGGGAAGACATCAAGAGTGACTGACAAGTGAAGTTAGACAAAGAAGTGAAGAAGAGACAAGGGAAGGAAGTTTGGGATGAGCTTGTTAAGCAGTTGGAGAGGGAGAAGAAGGTAAGAAGGTTGACAAGTTTGCTATGCAAGACTGAGACTTCCTCCTGGATGAGGGTCAAGTTGGAGAATGAGAGGCAGGCTCTTGCAGTGTCCATCTCCAAATTCAACATGTTGGGGTTGGGTGGGTTAGGACCCCTGCCAATCATCCCTATCCACATCCACCCCCTTCAACCCACCTAAACCAACTCCAGGGGGCATGGAGTGCCAAAAAGGCAAAAGAACCATCTTATAGTCTGCCCACTGGAACCTGAAACTAACAAATTGTCCATGAATGCAACCAAGTTGCCCTTGTGCATGTCCACCAAGGAGAAGGTGGAAGGCAGCCAAACCTACTTGAGGAGGAATGGGAAGGGGTTAGTATGTATGTGGAGGACTTCAAACCTGAGGTGGTAATTGCACGTATTCTGTTGAAGAGGGGTTGTTTTTTGAAGACAACTGGAGGTGAAGGATTGTATTTGGGATGGGGAAGGAGAACATGCCTGCCACATCATGATATTTGGATTGTGTAGTTCCCATCACTGACATTGTAAACATCATGCTTTGTTTCTTTTCCTTCTTTCTGCCTCTTTCCCATTCATGACCAATCCAGTAATCTCCCCATTTTATATTGTGGGTAACAGTCATTTGTATTGTACTACAATAAGCTCACACCATGCCTTACTCTTGGGCTCATTTCCTGTTATTATTTTGGCATGGTCAAAAGATTCCCAGATACTTCCAATGTGTGGTATTAGGGCACCCTGGATGATTGGAAATGTGGTTATGCAGGTGGCATTTTCTCATTTAATTGTGTTCTCTTCATTGTCTCACAGGTAGTTTCATTCTGTTTTCTATCTTATTTCTGCTTGAGGGCCTCTGACTCTCAACAAATTACCATGTGCATAAATCCTCCCTCATATGTATTCCATCCCTTATATTGCACACCATATGGGCAATCTCCCTGGAAGCACTTTTCTGACAGGCTGTACAGTTTAGGAACATTGTACTTATATAGCAATTGTGTATTTGGTACTAGCACTTAAGGTGTGAGTAAGGAGGATAGACACTCTGAAAACCTCTATTATCCAGGGACATGATTAAAGTCCAGAATCAACATCTCCCCAGACTCATAACCAGCAACCAAATAACGACCATCCCACTGTGATTTAATAGGCTTTACAAATCTCCCAGCCAGCTGAAGAACCAGCTTTCCAGTGACTGTGTCCTTGATCCTGGATTCATAAACATCCCACAGCTTGGCATTGTTTGGGAGTGAGCTGAACAACTGGACAGGGCATGAGCCTGGGGTCCCAAAGTCCCACCCCAGGGGTTCTGACTCAGGGGAATGAACCCAGACTCTTGAACCATCAGCAATAAGGGATCTTTTGGCCATACAAAGCTCAAGGTCCACCTTTCTCATATTTCCTGTCCGGGTGGACCAAGCTTGGATGGATTTCCAGTGTAGGCACAAAATATTGGATCCATCCCCTGATATCCGGAAATCCTCAACATGATCATCCAAAGTTGCATCTATTGTCCAGAGAAGCTTCCCCTTCTCCACATCCCAGATGTGGATCTTCTTGTCTATATACCAAACAAAGCCCAACCTGCCATAGACCAGCCGAACGTCACTCCACTCATAGTGCTTGGCTGGGGTTTGGAATGATGCCTTGCAGAGACCAGTTGATATGTCCCAGGTTTTCACTACCCTATCTGAATTAATCGAGATAGCAATACCATCATCTTCTTGCAGAGTGATGGACACAATTTGAGCTGAAGTAAGGGATGTGGGCTCTGGATCAGCCACAAGTGGGTCTGCTTGTAGGGTACCAATTTCCCAGAACTTAACTGATTCATCAACAGATGATGAGATAAGGGAGGAGGGGGAAGAGAATGCAAGGGAGGTGATATAACCAGTATGTCCAGCAAAGACTTTGATGGGGTGGGTATATGAACTGGTAGTGTCCCATAGGTGGACAGTTTGATTAGCAGCAGTGGCTATGAGCCTGCCATCAGGGGAGAAGCAGCAGTGCTCAATTTTGTGATCAGCCACATGGAATTTGGTCATAATCTCTCCAGAACCAGAGCTTTGAACCATGATCTGTCCCTCATAATATGAAACAAACTGAGTGCCATCCAAGGAGAATGCAATGCAAGAACCAGCATGTGCAGGGTTTGTTTGGTGGCCATTGATATTCCAATGCCAAACTTTATTACCAGACACAGATATGAGATATTGAGGGTCTGTGGGGAAGAACCTAACATCTTCTACCTCATCCTGTTGCTCCATGACATTCAGACACTCCTCTGTCTGAATGTCCCACAAGCGGATTGTCTTGTCATCAGACCCTGATGCAATTTTGGTGCAGTCTGCTGAGATAGAAACAGAACGAACCCTGTCAGTGTGGCCATGGAAGGTCTTGATGGCTCCACCAGTTTGCACATCCCAGAACTTAATGGTCCTGTCATTACTCCCAGATACAAGTGATGTTCCATCTGGAAAGAAGGCAACAGATCTCACAAATTCAGTGTGTCCAGATAGAGTGGCTGCTTGTGTGCCTGTGATTCTATTAAGGATAACAATTTTCCCAGATATCAAACCAACTGCAACAACATCTTTCCAGCATGCAAAGGTCCATGGCGGATAACTCAATGTAACAGTACGGGAACATGTTCCCCATCCAGCTGGAAGCCCCTTCACCACCCTAACCTCCTGTGAGAGTTCTGCAGTATAGTGCTCATGAAGCCAAGATGAAGAAGGGCAGAATGGGAGGGCAGAATGGTATATCTGGGAAGGGGAGTTGCAGATTGTATCAAAGTGCTCCAAGATGAAATGCTGGCTGTCATTCAACCACTTGCATGAAGCCCCTGTCTGAACAGATGTAAATATGTGTTTTCTGAGCAGTTCCTCCACATGCAACTCACCAATGTATACCATTGCTGTATATCATTGAGGGCATAAACACCAATTTCAAGCTTTTCCAACAGAATGAGGGCCTCAATCCAAAACAGCAGGCAGGTTGGGAAGAATTCATCAATTGCCTCCTGTACTTCCCCAACACCTGGACCACTCCCTGGGATCCCCAGAAGGTGCTTTGTCCAGAAGCAACATGCATATTCCAGTGCATCTCCAATATGGTCCTTCTGGTGATCAGAGAGATCCTTGACTTCACTGAGGATAGCATAGTTATCCAGTTTACAGATATTCCTCTTCAACCTCTCCTTCATAAGGTTGAGACATGAGAGTAAGATCTCTCTGTGATGAATTGAAGGGTCTATGAAAAATTGGCTGTCTCTGCATCGCCTTGAATCCATCAGGAAGTCAGGAAATGACTTGTGGAAAATGTGAACAGCAGCATCCTTATTTGCTGGGACAAGGAGGAAAGAGTGGAGTGAACGAAGAGCAGTGGAGATACCAGACACCTTGAGGAGGTCTGAGAGTGCCTTGACTGACAGGGGATTGAACACAAGCACCACTGCCCCAACCACAGTCCTGAAATGGGAATAAAGCTTCTCCTTAACCACACCCACATCATTGACTGCCTGCCCTAAAACCTGGGTGTATAGGATGTCAACCCCAGAGCTCCATTCATAAGAAGTGCTCTGTGGAGAGGAGGTAATCATATTTAGTTGTTCAGTGGGTGTGTGGTAATTGGATGTGATAAATTTGACAGCTGTTGAAGCATAGATGAAGAATCCTGCAGCCTTTTCACAGAGAATGTCAATCTCAGATGGACTTGGCCAATCCTCTGTGAAGCTACAGTCACTTCGTCCCTTTACATGTTCAGTCAATTGTGTTTGAAAGAAGAGCTTGATGTCATTGTTTACTGTTTCAGGCTTGACACCATGGAGCTTGAGAACCTCCGTGATGGGGAGGAGTGGCTTCAAGCGGAATCCAGTGCGGATTCTGGGCTCAGGCCGCCCAGTGATAAAGAACTTGACAGTGGGGATCTTGTTCACATAGCGAGAGAGTATTGAGAGGATTGCAGATGCAGGTTCATTATCCTTGCACTCATCAAGAGCATCAATGATGATGAGGGTTGAGATGTTTGTGGCTTTGAGAGGACCAACAATGAGCTTCTCCATCTGTGAACAGAGGGACTCCTGTGTAACATCTGGACATGCCTTCAGGGTCTGAAGCATCTCATCTCGGAATAGCTGATACTGGTAGGCAAGCTGGAAGGCAAGAGTTGGGAAGATGGCCTGAAGATTGTTCCTGTCTGCAAAGTCTCGGGAACAGAAGAAACTTGCCCCAAGTTTTCCACCTGCAAACATCCTTTCAGCAAATGTCTGGGCAATGGTTGACTTTCCAGTCCCAGCAAGGCCATTCAGCCAGAAGATCTGTTGCTCCTGTTCACCATCCAACCAGTGCTCAATCTCCTGGAGGACACCCTTTCTTGTCCCCCTCAGGCAGCCCTGCCTGTTCCCACTGAGGTAACTGGCATCTGTAGTATGTGGCATTCCTTTGAGAAGGGCAAGGTCTGATGATTCCTATCTGTTGATTAGCCTGTGAGAACAGAAGATAAAGGGGTGAGACTCACAATGAGCTGACAACTCTTGTTGTAAATGTGTCGTTGCAGAGAAGTCTAGCACAAAAGTCAGACATGCTAGAAAATGAGCAGTTTGCCATGCAAACCTGATATTCCATCAATGCTTCACAAACATCCTCTACCAGGCTGTTAATACTCTGTGCATTCTCATTGTTGGCCAGGAATCTCATGACATCCCCTTCTTCCGCTGGTAGGGTTAAACCCTGATAAATATTGTCCAGTTTCCTAGTCATTCCCATGTCAGACTTATCTCTTGCCCAAAGATTGTAGGCTCACTGTTTCAGCTTTCTCTCTCTCTCTTCCTCACCCACATCACCTAGGGGGATTGGTGCACAAAGTGATTCAAAGAGAACTTTGACTTGAGGTGCCAACAACTCTATGGCTTGTCCATCCACCTCTGTTTGCTAGGATGACTATAAGCATTGTGGGCCCAACTCATGGGAGGCAGATCATACCTTGCAATTTCCTAAGACAAGGCAGAGAGCTCTAGCAATGGACTTGAGTGGACCAAAGCCATCTGCAGAGCTTTTCACCACATGGAGTAATTTGGCCATTGCACCTGCAGTAGATCCCACATCCCATGTGGTCTCATCCATGGCAGCATTCAGTTGGATATTCTTGTCAGGATGAGGAACCTCAGGTGTACAATCAGGAACAGTAGTATCTGTGTTGCCTGAATAAATGATGAGGGTAGGAACTATTGGGGTATTAACATACCATCAGGTTCCCCACTGTACAGGACCAATGGGGAGGGCAAACGGGGATAGATTTCCCCATCTTCTTCCCCATCATCCCCATTCCGTCCTCGATGGGGTCCGCTTCCCACTGCAGCCTCGATGTCTGAATGCGGGTGCGAATGCATCAGGCTACCTTTCCTTTCATCAATATCTGCCTCTCCCGCTCCTTGGTCATTTTCACTGCCATTCGCTGGCAACAGCCCCAGCCCACCTGGTTGTGAAGGTTGATCCATCGGACCAGCCTGTTGCCCACGTTCATCAGTCCTGTTCTCTTCTCCGTCATCCACATGAGGCTGTGGCTGCGAGAGCGGATTATCTGAGCCAACACTCTCGCCATCGATATCACCCCCTACTCTGCCCGGCTTCCGTTTTCTCCCCAGGCGCTTAACCCTCTTCTTCAGTCTGGAGAAACTGTCTCGTATGTCCATGTTGGATTTTGAGTCGGCGTGAATGGTTCCGCGATCGTAGATGGTTGTGCGATAACAAACGATATCGCGGGCATGATCGGCTCTTTTTCAGACGTCCAACAGGGTTCAACAGGGTTCCCGCGGTTTCTCGTCTTGTACCGTCCGAGTTTCCATTGTCTCCATCTTTCAATATCAGGTTTTTTATGCGTGTGCGTTACGCCAGCGTTTTTCGGCCGAGCGTTCTGGACAAGATATCCACCAGCAGTGTGGCTCCTCCGACCGACCCTGGTTCAAGCTTAAATTTGGATGCGCTACATTGATGTGCCTTCTCACTGTTATCACCCTCACCTCTAAGCTGTGCTTGAAAGAAATGGTACGGCTCTAGGTATCCTTACCGCAGCTACCACGTACGAACCATACGAGAAGGCATCGAGACTCCCCGCACGGAAGATGGGAATCGCCCTCCACGCTAGGGCCGGGAATACAAAAGGTTTGCGAACAAAAATGGGTTCGCTGGGGTCACAGAGATGGGTCCTCCCGTGGTTTTAAATGTCGTCCGTTACCCACCGAGGTTGAACCAGACAAGAAACCAACTCCGGATCAGCGCGAGTATCACCCGTCATCCCGCAGACGTCGAAGGCGCCTAAACAACTCTACCCATTGGGTTTCTATAACGATAATACACATATAAGTAACGAGAGATGGCCACGGATGGCTACCATAGAACGAGCGTTCGGCCAGTGAATAATGATATCGGGAAAAGGCGCAATCGCCATTGGGGCGGTCGAGAGGGGGGGGGGCGTGGCTAGGCGGGGGTGCAACAGGAGGAAATGGACCCGCTTCCGTGTACGTTGAAGGGAATTTTACCAAGGTCGAAGGTTGGCTGGAGTCGGTGAGCACTACCTTGGAGCGCCGGGAACCACGACTTGAGGAGCCGTGTGGAAGGAAGGAGTGGGCCAACTCTGAGGTGGAGAAAGGGTGAGGTGCCGGTAGTAAGGAAGGTCGATTTGGAAAATACGATGAGTTGTAATGCGTTCGGCTTAAATAGCGAGTTTCACCGCTAGGCGTGCTGTACCATTGCTTTGTACGGTCGTGAGATTCCAGGCTTGTTGATAACAGCGCACTCTCCTGTTGAACGCGTTGACCGCCACCACACGGGCCAGGGTCCTCGGTCAACCCGCTAGTGTTGGGTGTCGGAGTTGTACTGAGCCCGGAGCCTAGAATAGGTCGGTCATACGAAGCATGGGGGTCTGAGACTGCAAAAGGTTGGGTCAATACCAGCCAAAATGTGAGTAGGCAGGGGCTCAAACGCACCTTCGAGTGCGGAATATGGGAGGGATATGGATCGAGAGCTCTCCGGATAGCAACCGATTCGCCCAACGCACCCCGCAAGGAGGACATCGGTCTATATCAACCATCTCTTGATCCGGATGGACCGGCCTTGCAGAACATCCCAGAGGCTTAGATAGGGTTAAAATTCTTGAGCTTCGGTAAGGTAGGACCATGCAGTACCTGAGATAATTTCGCGCGCCAGGCGAACGAGAAATGACGGAGTCAGCAAACATTATAAACGTGTTTCGTAAGCTGGTCCTCCCCCACGCCCTTCACGCACCAAGTCTCGACCGCGCCCAACCTGGTACCAGGTTCCCTGGAACGGAACGTGAAGGTCGTCGAAACCAGAGATCCTCGGAGGTTGTGAACCAACGGGTGGGATTGATCGGATCGATCAGAGACGGCCTCCCTCAAGCCTGCTCCTCTGTCACACCATTTCTCGGCGTCGCAAACCCCCCTCCCTTTCATTGACGACAAGAGTTATGCTCGGCCTGCTTCTCGGAGCCGTCGGTATCACGTTGACGAACCAGCGGTAACTCCGTTACGAGCCGCTGGCATATCCATGGTACGCCCCGATTGACTTGGTTCACGACTCTATCTCTTGCATGTCTCTTCCTCTTTACCTTTGGGATTCCTTTGCTGACCGCGACCACCCAGGGATTGGTGTGCCGACCGACACTGACGATTCCCCCCACCACCACGTGGGTGGTGCGCTGTCCGCTCTCGTCAACTTCAAGACTCCTCCCTTCCAAACTGGCCGACCCCTACACATACAGCCCGTCTCGGGTCGGAATTGCTGGTATTTATGACAGCATCGGTGGGGTTAATGGTGCGTGTTCCTTTTTACGACGTCTGGCGCCACTGGTGCTTTATCAAGGCCCAAATAACTCATTCTACCCTTCCAGTTGACACTCCAGCATCGTTCAAGAAACAATGAGAGGCGACAACTGAAAAAACCATGTGTACGGACTGTCGTGTTCCCCGCTATACGCGGCTGAAGAAGGGATAGGGAGGACGGAACATTTCGCCCCAGGTATCGACCGGGTTCATTTTCCACCATGACCTCAACGTCTGGGTGTAGGTGCGAATACATTGCACGGATGTCTACCTCTCCCCCTTCTTGGTTGTTTTCGCATCCATTCACCGGTTTTGACTTGGGTTCGTCCGATGGTGGATCGGTCGGTCGAACGGACCTACCGTCATTCCGCGTTACTTTCCAAGTTGCGATCGCCGCCCACCACGAGATGGGGCACTGGTTGCGATAGCGAGCCCGCTGGGTCAACTCTCTGCCATCAGAGCAGGATCCTGTTCTGCTTGGTTTGCGATCGCTTCCTGAGCACTTGAGTGCTCAAGTTCCTTCTTCGGTCTTGGCAGCAACCCCCGTATGTCCATGTCTGTGTTGTGTTGGTGCAAACCGTTTTGTGGTGGCGGGTAGTTGGCCTCATACCTTCTACGGCTGCGCGCAGTGGGAACGCTTTCATTTTCAAACGGATGTCACGAGCAGTTTTGTATCGTAGCACGCTTCCTCTTTTATTCTCCCCGCCTGTTACTAAAATCAGGTCTCTATGTGTACGCAAGACGTCTACGTCTTTTGGCTACGTGAAAATCACCACCCGCATCGTTTGAAGGCCAACTTGTCAGTGCAGTTCAATGCCTCGAGCCGACCCCATCTCAGGTGGAAACCCGGATGCGCTGTTCCGACGTAGTCGATCCTTGAGAGATGGTACGACAATAGGTACCCCTACCACGGAGAGGTATCCAGATCACCAGTGCGGAGGTGCGTAACGCTTTCCACACCGGACTCCGGAGAGCTAGGGACGCCGAAAGATTCTTGAACGGGAACAAGTGTAGTGAGAAGTTGGAGGGGCCATCGAGGTGAATGCCACGGCGTCGAGTGACATCCACAGGTCATCCGCGACCGAGGGCAAAGCCGACGCGAAGGGCAAGGATAACAGGCTAGTCCTTGATCAGAGCCGGCGAAATCTGGGATCCTGTAGACGTCGAAGGAGCATGGATGGCTCTTGCGCTGGATAAAGTATTTCTGTGGGGAGTACACACCTAAGCAACGAAACATGGGCATGGTGAAGTTACGGCAGAAGAACTCATTCAGTGGATCCGAGTCGGGGTGTCGAGAACAGGTGAGGTTGTAGCGGGAACTATCGGCAGGACGAAAATGCTGAAAAAAATTCCCTCAACACCGTCGACGGATATAACACGGGAAACCCAGTCAGAGGGATCGCAGGGATTGGAAGTGACGAAGGAAGGAGTGAGCAGGCGGATCACACCTCAGACGCGCAAAGGGACTTCTGCTTCCTCGTTGAACTTTTACTGTCTCCCGGTATCGTGAATCATCTGTCCCTCCTTGCTGACGACGAGGATTGCACTCGACGCGTTTCTCAGACGCATCGGCATCGTAAACAGCTGGGATATGGGGAAGGCCACCCCCAACTGAATTGGTTCACGGTGCTTTCTCGTATGTTTCTTCCTCTTTACCTTTGGGATATCTTTGCTGACTGCAATCGCCTAGGAATTTGGGCGTTTACCGTTGCTGGCAGTCCAGACTCGTTAAGAATGGCGGCAAAACGTGCCCCGCCAAGTCTCTTCGAGACTCTCACCTTTCAAACTGGCTGACACCGACCCGCACGGCTCATTCCGACCGCTGGCCTAGTATCCATGCTTCGGGACATATTGATAGGGCCGACGGTACGCATACCTTTTCTACTAATGCTTTGTCATGGCCCAACTTATTCGTTCCAGCACTTTTAGATGGCATTCAACGACCGTCCCGTTTTTCGAAGAGTCTCTCACGTTCAGGTTACCCAACAATCGTCTCGCTAATTCCTCCCGCTCCTCGCCCACCTTCCATCCTGAATGCTACCCCGAAAATGCCTATGAAAACGTTCTCCAAGAATCCGAACGGAACGCGCAAGTGCCAAGGTTCTGAGAATTCACGCCGCAATCGATGGCATCCACATACACTCGAATTACCCGACTTCGGGCCTAAGATTAAGCTTCCGGTCACGGTTACGGTAAAGGGTGAATCAAAGAGGAGACGCGGTGCCGAGACTTCACCCGCACTGGGGGTCTTTCTTTTGTCGGTTATCCACTCAAGCAACTACCATTGGTCCCTCTACCAGCACACTAAACTCGGCGAATGCGACGACGGACGCGGTGCCGCAACCAAAACATTCGACAAACTCAGAGCCAGTACGATATCCCGTCCCCAACTCCTCGCCTACCTCTGTTCCTAAGCCACCGCAGGCTGCTACCTTCTTCGAATTCATTCGCAAGGCGGCTCTTGTTAAAGCCCGCTAATCCCCGCCAAACCGCTAGTTCGGTGAAGACTGCGGACCCTTATGAAGCCCGCTCGTGAGCCCAGGGTGGTATCTTACCGCCCTCCGGAAGAGAAGAAGCGGCCTGAGGTGTCAGTGCAAGCAATTATCATCGCTGAGTCCCCAAAGGTGCGTTTGAAGCCTTGATATACATCTGGGCTTTGGGACTAACGAGCTGGATCAACGCGATTAGAAAAGCGAGGGATCACAACCACCTGCCCACCAGCAGACCCTCTGGGACCAACTCTGTCAACTTGCCTTCACGCCCCCCGAGTCCGTTACCAAAGCAACTGCCATTCCTCTCCTTCCAGAACGGACGCCTACCACCCTCATCGTTTTTGGTACGGTGTTGACGGTCCAGCGCATTAGACTGCCAGGGTTCCCGATGCAAATATTACCGGTTCGAACAACAGCGCCTCCCAAGTCTATCGTGCAACCAAGCGCTCCAAAGACTTGGGTCTTCAGGATCCAATTTGTCACGGGTGACTTCACGAAGCTCGCCGAACGGTTCTTGGAGAACTCGTGTGAACCTCATCGAGGCTGCTTGCCACGCAATCACTAGGAGAGCGCCGATGGTGAGATCCTCAGAGTACTTGAGCCCGGAACGGTCGTGAATTCCGCCTAGTTCCGTCCCTGTGTCTCCGGCCTCACGTCACCTCCAAATCCGGTGCCTACGAATGGTGCGTGAGCGATGAGTAGGACCCATCGATCACAACGCACGAGGTTCGAGACGGTTGGGCACAATGGAGATTCGGCGGACCAGGCCGGACCAGGTGGAACTACCCCTTGAAGGAGGTATCTGAAAGGCTCAGATCGCTTGGGACATGATCGTCGTCTGAGATCTGGAGCGGGGTTCTCATTACCCACCGGATGGCGGAGCTTGTGGAAAAACTACTAGAGGGAATATTA
>Ga0307516_10003164_pt1 | contig 21417 bp, 25 predicted proteins | sample 19_EM_MG_FD_203310 | JGI IMG/M metagenome (GOLD analysis project Ga0307516, IMG submission 203310) | Populus trichocarpa ectomycorrhiza microbial communities from riparian zone in the Pacific Northwest, United States - 19_EM | ecosystem: Host-associated > Plants > Roots > Unclassified | place... | reverse complement strand
CAACTGGTGATCGAGGTTGCCCAGCATCGGCAGCGCGATCGAACGGGCCCAGAACAGCGCGCCGAAGAACGATGCGAAGAACATCACCTCCGAGAAGATGAACCAGCTCATGCTCCAGCGGAACGAGACGTCGACATGATCCGAGTAGAGCCCGCCTTCGCTCTCGCCGATCGCGGTGGTGAACCACTGCGCGAGCGTGGCGAGCCACACCGCCACGCCGGCCAGCAAGAACCATGAGCCCCATTCGTGCCCGTTGATCCACTGGCTTCCGCCCAGGATCATCAGGAACAGGCCGGCCGCCGCGCACACCGGATAGCGGGATGGCGACGGGATGAAATAGTGCGGGGTGATTCCGTGGGGAGTCGCGGCGGACATGGTTTCTTTTCTCCAGAACTCTTCAGATCGGTGAAACGGAAATATCAGTGACTCGTCGCGGCGGTGACGAAGTGCACCACCAGGACCAGGAAGACGACGAAGACCGCGGCGCCGAGGACGGCGGCGATCACCACGTGGATCGGATTCAACTTCTTGACGTCCTGCTCGTGGTCGGCGGAACGGCGGATACCCAGGAACGACCACGCCACCGCGCGGAAGGTCTGGCCGAAGTTCGCCTTGCGGGCGGTCGGCGGCTCTTCACGGGGATCGACTGGGGCGGTCATCGGCAGCTCAGGCATGCGGCTTGGATTCGAGCTGTCCGACGGGTGCCGGTGGCGTCGTGCCGCCGACCTCGAAGAAGGTGTACGACAGCGTGATCGTCTTGACGTCCTTGGGCAGCTTGTCGTCGACGACGAAGATCACCGGCCAGCGCCTGGACTCGCCCGGCGCCAGCGTCTGCTGCTTGAAGCAGAAGCACTCGACCTTGGTGAAGTGCGACTGCGCGAGGCCCGGCGCATAACTCGGGATCGCCTGCGCCGTCATCGTGCGCGCCTGCGTGTTCCTGAACTCGTACATGACCGTGGTCAGCTGGCCCGGATGCACCGTCACGGCGTTCTGCTCGGGATGGAACTCCCACGGGCCGCGCGCATTCGCGTCGAACTCCACAGTGACGTCGCGCTTGAGGTTCACCTGCGTGTTGACGTCGCTGGGCTTGGTGCCGTAAGCCGAGCCGACATCGCCGCGCGCGATCACGTTGACGCCCAGCGCCTCGCAGATCGACTTGTACATCGGCACCATCGCGTAGCCGAAGCCGGTCATCACGACGACGACGAGCACCAGCTTGAAGAGCATGTCGCGGTTGAGCCGCTTCTGCTTTTGCTGGCGCCGTGCCTGGCGCTCGTCCACGACGTCGTCGCTCATAGCCCGAACAACATCGCCTTGGCGAAGAAGCCCAGTGCGAACACCAGCGCCACCGTGAACAACGTGATCCCCATGCGCAGGTTCTTGCGGCGCTGTTCGGGAGTCTGCGACATGGGCTTCAACCGATGACCTTGGTGGCCGTGCGATCGAGCTTGGGCGGCGTCTCGAAGGTGTGCCACGGGGCCGGCGACGGCACTTCCCACTCGAGGCCTTCGGCGCCTTCCCACGGACGCTGCGGCGCCGGCTCGCCCTTGCCGCGCATCACCGGCAACACGACGAACACGAGGAAATAGATCTGGGACAGGCCGAAGCACAGGCCACCGATCGACGCCAGCGCGTTGAAGTCGGCAAACTGCATCGGGTAGTCGGCCACGCGGCGCGGCATGCCGGCCAGGCCCAGGAAGTGCATCGGGAAGAAGGTGACGTTGAAGGTGATCAACGACAGCCAGAAGTGCATCTTGCCGTGGAATTCGTTGTACATCACGCCGGTCCACTTCGGACTCCAGTAGTAGAAACCAGAGAACATGCCGAACAGCGAGCCGGCGACCAGCACGTAGTGGAAGTGCGCGACGACGTAGTAGGTGTCCTGCAGCTGGATGTCGATCGGTGCCATCGAGCAGATCAGGCCCGTGAAGCCGCCCATCGTGAACACGAAGATGAAGCCGACGGCCCACAGCATCGGGGCCTCGAACGTCATCGAGCCGCGCCACATCGTGGCCAGCCAGTTGAAGACCTTCACGCCGGTGGGCACGGAGATCAGCATCGTGGCGTACATGAAGAACAGCTGCCCGGTGACCGGCATGCCCGTCGTGTACATGTGGTGCGCCCACACGATGAACGACAGGATGGCGATCGACGACGTGGCGTAGACCATCGACGTGTAGCCGAACAGGCGCTTGCGCGCGAACGCCGGCACGACCTGGCTCACGATGCCGAACGCCGGCAGGATCATGATGTAGACCTCGGGGTGACCGAAGAACCAGAACACGTGCTGGTACATCACCGGGTCGCCGCCGCCGGCCGGGTTGAAGAAGCTGGTGTGGAAATGGCGATCCGTCAGCGTCATCGTGATGGCGCCGGCGAGCACGGGCATCACTGCGATCAGCAGGTAGGCGGTGATCAGCCAGGTCCAGGCGAACATCGGCATCTTCATCAGCGTCATGCCCGGGGCGCGCATGTTGAGGATGGTGACGACGATGTTGATCGAACCCATGATGGAGCTCGCGCCCATGATGTGCAGCGCGAAGATCGAGCTGTCCATCGACGCGCCCATCTGCAGCGTCAGCGGCGCGTAGAGCGTCCAGCCGGCGGCGGGGGCGCCGCCCGGCAGGAAGAAGCCGCTCACGAGCATGATGGCCGCCGGGATCAGCAGCCAGAAGCTCAGGTTGTTCATGCGCGCGAACGCCATGTCCGCGGCGCCGATCTGCATCGGGATCATCCAGTTCGCGAAGCCGACGAACGCCGGCATGATCGCGCCGAACACCATGATCAGGCCGTGCATCGTGGTGAACTGGTTGAACAGCTCGGGGTTGAAGAACTGCAGCCCCGGCTGGAACAGCTCGAGGCGGATCAGCAACGCCAGCGTGCCGCCGACCAGGAACATCGAGAACGCGAAGATCAGGTACAGCGTCCCGATGTCCTTGTGGTTGGTCGCGAACACCCAGCGACGCCAGCCGACCGGATGGCCATGCGCGTGATCATGGTCGTGGTCGTGGTCATGGCCGGGGGCGACCGGATGGGGGAGAACAGCACTCATGAGCGGGAATCCTTCAGCGAACGCACGTGTCAGTCGAAACGTGATCGAGTGACAACTTACTTGGCTTCGGCAGCGACCACGTCGGACGGCTCGACGAGCTGCCCGGTATGGTTGCTCCACGAGTTCTTCGTGTAGGTGATGGCGGCAGCGATCTCGGTCTCCGACAGCTTGCCCTGCCACGCCGGCATCGCGCCGTTGAGGCGGCCGTGCAGCACGGTCAGGATCTGCGCGTTCTTGTCGGCGTCCAGCACCACGGGCGACTTGTCGAGCGGCTTGACGGGACCGGCGCCGGTGCCGTCCGGCTTGTGGCAGACAGCGCAGTTGGCCAGGTAGACCTTCTCGCCCCGGGCCATCAGCGGCGCCAGCTCCCAGACCTTCTTCGGATCGTCCTGCGCGGCGGCCAGGGCCTTCTTCTGCGTGTCGACCCACGCCGTGTAGTCCTTGGCGGACAGCACGACCACGTGGATGGGCATGTAGGCGTGTTCCTTGCCGCACAGCTCGGAACACATGCCGTAGTAGTCGCCGACCTTGTCGGCGAGGAACCACGCGTCGCGCACGAAGCCGGGGATCGCGTCCTGCTTGACGCCGAACGCCGGCACGCTCCACGAGTGGATCACGTCGTCGGCGGTGGTGATGATGCGGATCTTCTTGTCGACCGGGACCACCAGCGGGTGGTCGACCTTGAGCAGGTAGTCGTTGCCGGCCGGCGTGGCCTTTTCGGACAGGTCGCGCTGCGCCGTGTCGAGCGTGGAGATGAACGCGAGGCCCTCGCCTTCGCCCTTGACGTAGTCGTAGCCCCACTTCCACTGGTAGCCGGTGGCCTTGATCGTGAGGTCGGCGTTGGTCGTGTCCTTCATCGCGACAACGGTGCGCGTGGCGAAGGCGCCCATCAGGATGACGATGATGAACGGCACCACCGTCCAGGCGATCTCGACCGCGACGCTCTCGTGGAAGTTGGCCGCCTTGTGGCCCACGCTCTTGCGATGCTTGAAGATCGAATAGAACATGAAGCCGAACACAACGACGAAGATCACCGTGCAGACGATCAGCATCCAGTAGTGCAGCTCTTTCTGCTGGCGCGCGATCTCGGTGACGGCGGGCTGGAAGTCGAGGCCCAGCACCCTGGGGCCTCCGGGAAGGTCGGTCACGGAATTGTCACCGAAGGCCAGCGCCACGCCAGTGGTCGCCAATGCGGAAATCGCCAGAGCGGCGCGCGTCGCGCCATATCCCAGCTTGCGAATCATTGTCGTCACGTAGTTCGATCCTTCTTGTCGGGCCAGGGCCATCGGTGGCCCGGATCGGCTTGATCAGAGGTCGCGCGCAGGCCCTCGCCGGAGGGCTTGCACAGGGGAGGTGCACTTCAGACACAAGACCCAATCGATTCTAGGGCCTGTTCGAGCCAAAAAAGTGCCGCCGGACTCAGCGTAAGCCCTGCCCCCGGGGCGTACGGCGCGCCCTCGTCAACGGGGTTGACGGCCTCGGCTCAGCATCGATTTCATGTCATCGAGTCCGACCTGGGTCTGCGCGGCGAGCCTGGCGCGCGGCACCGGCTTGAACGCGTGGCCGTAGACGATCTCGAACTCGAGCACCACGCGGCCCTGCGGGTCGAGCTGCGCGCCGAGGGCCGCGAGCAGCCGCTCGCGCCAGCGCGGCGTGCGCAGGCCCGCGAAGCGGGCGGCGTCCGTGTTCATGCCCAGCGTGCGCAATTCGGCCAGGGCGGCCTGCGGGCTGCTCCACGTCAGGCGTAGCGCTTCCTGGTCCATCACCGGGTCGGCGAAGCCGGCCTCGACCAGCATGTCGCCCAGGTCGTGCATGTCGGTCCACGGCGCATACGGCGTGCCCCATCCGTGGGCACGGTAGAGGTCGCGCAACGCGACCAGGGTGCCCGGGCCCAGCGTCGTGAACATCAGGAAGCCGTCGACGACCAGCGCCCGCTGCCACTCGCGCATCAGCGTGGGCGCGTCCTGCGCCCAGTGCAGGCTCATGTTGGACCAGACGAGCTGCGCCTGCGCCGGCGGCACGGCGGACTGCGCGATCGCACGCGGTCCGCTCGCGCCCAGGCCCAGCCAGCGGCGCCAGGCGGGCGGCGCCGCGATGGCGGCGGCCTCGGGCCGGGCCGGGGGCGTCGCCGACTCCGGCCGCAGCACGCCGGTGACCGTCGCCTTCGGGTAGGCCTGTGCCAGCAGCGGCGCGCCGCCTCCGAGCTCGCTCCACCAGTCGAACACGTGCAGCGGCACCTGCTTGACGATGGACAGCCGCTCGCTCATCCGCCGTGCGATCTCGCCGTGCAGCCACGGGGGCGCCGGCTGCGCCGCCAGGCGCGCCCACGAGCGATCCAGCGCGCGCGGATCGAGGCGTTCCGGGCGGGATTCGGGGGTGGGGGCGGCGGCCATGCGGCAGTATATTGAGGCGATGACTTCGCGGCCCGATGCCCCCGCCATGCCCGCTGGCGGCGCCGGGCCAAGCGCCCTGCGCTTGACACGTGCCGCGGCCGACGTGCGCACGCTTCTCGCGCGTTGGCGGCGGCAGGCCGGCGGACGTTGCGTCGTGTGTCGCGGCTGGTGCGAGGGCGGGCTGTGCCGCTGGTGCGAGGCCCGCTTCGCGTTCGACCGACCCCGCTGCGCCGGTTGCGCGCTGCCGTGGCTGGCCGCGCCGGCCGTCCTCGCGGGCGACGGCGACCTGCGCTGCGTCCGCTGCCGCCTCGCCCCGCCGCCATGGTCGCGCGTGGTGGCCGGCGTCGACTACGGGTACCCCTGGGACCGGCAGCTCGCGGATCTGAAGTTCCATCAACGGCTCGACACGATCGTCGCCTTGCTGCGGCCCTTGCTCGCGCGCCTGCACGACGTGCACGACAGCGATGTCCGCGTGGTCGCGGTGCCGCTGTCGCGCGAGCGCCTGCGTGAACGCGGCTACAACCAGTCCTGGGAGCTCGCGCGGCGGCTCGCCCGCGCGCTGGCGCTCGAGACGCGCGCGGACGCGCTGTTCCGCGCACGCGACACCGGCCACCAGCTGGGCCTGCACCGCGACGCCCGCGGCGCGAACCTGCAAGGGGCGTTCGTGGTCATGCCGCGCCACGCCGCCTGGGTGCGCGGATCGCGTATCGCGCTGGTGGACGATGTGCTCACCACGGGCGCCACCGCGCACGCGGCCGTGCGCACGCTGCGCGCGGCGGGCGCGCGGGACGTGCAGGTGTGGGTGGTGGCGCGCACGCCCGAATCCTGACCTCGCGCGACAATGCCGCCATGTTCCGCATCGTCCTCGTCCACCCGGAGATCCCGCCCAACACCGGCAACGTGATCCGGCTCGCCGCCAACACCGGTTGCGAGCTGCACCTGATCGAGCCGCTGGGCTTCTCGATGGAGGACAAGCTGCTGCGCCGCGCCGGGCTCGACTATCACGAGTTCGCCGACGTGCGCCGCCACGCCTGCTGGGACGACTACGCCGCAGGGGTCGACCCGACGCGCTGCTTCGCGTTCTCCACGCGCGGCACCGGCACGCTGGCGAGCATAGCCTGGCAGGCCGGCGACAGCCTGGTGTTCGGCAGCGAATCGGCCGGGTTGCCGCCGGTGGTGCGCGACACGTTTCCGCCGGAGAGACTGGTTCGCCTGCCGCTGCTGCCGGGGCAGCGCAGCCTCAACTTGAGCAATGCGGTGGCGGTGGCGGTGTTCGAGGCCTGGCGGGTCAACGGCTACGCGGGAGGAAACTGAGTCGCAAAGGGGTCGGCCTCGACGGCCAGCCCGTCGGCGCCCTCTACAACGCCTCGTCGCGCGAATCACGCCGCATCAGCGACGACACCGCGTCGCGCGGCGCGATGCGCCGGTGGATCACGGCCGAGACCATGTCGGCGATCGGCATCGCGACGCCGTTGTCGTGCGCAAGCCGCGTGACGGTCTCGGCGCAATGGACGCCCTCGGCGACATGGCCCAGGCGTTCGAGGATGCCGCTCAGCGACAGGCCCTGCGCGAGCATCAGGCCCACCTTGCGGTTGCGCGACAGGTCGCCGGTGGCGGTCAGCACGAGATCGCCGAGGCCCGACAGGCCCATGAACGTGTCCGCCTGCGCGCCCAGCGCAACGCCCAGGCGCGTCATCTCGGCCAGCCCGCGCGTGATCAGCGCGGCGCGTGCGTTGAGCCCGAGGTTCAGGCCGTCGCCGATGCCGGTGGCGATCGCGAGCACATTCTTGACGGCGCCGCCCACCTCCACGCCGACGACGTCGGCGGAGCGATAGATGCGGATCGCCTCGCCGTGGAATGCGGCGACCGCGAGGTCGCACAGGGCCGGGTCGCTGCTCGCGGCGACCAGTGCCGTCGGGCTGCCGCCCGCCACCTCCTGCGCGAAGCTGGGGCCCGAGAGCACGCCCACGGACGCACGCGGCAAGACGCTCGCCGCGATCTGGTGGCCCAGCGCGCCCGTGGCGGATTCGACGCCCTTGCACAGCCAGAACACGCAGGTATCGGGCGCCAGCGCCGCAAGCCGCTCGCGCAGCGAGGCCATGGGCGTCGCGACGACCACCAGCCCGCCCTGCGCATGCGCGAGCGCGGCCGAGTGGTCGGAGGTGACCGCCAGCTGATCGGGCCACACCGCGTGCGGCAGGTAGCGCGCGTTGCGCCGCTCGGCCGCCATCTGCTGCGCCTGCACGGCGTCGCGCGCCCACAGCAGCACGCGATGGCGCCGCGCCGCGGCGATCGCGAGGGCGGTGCCCCAGGCACCGGCGCCGATGACGGAGATGCGCATCGCGGTTCTATCTGAAGTGACGGGGTCAGGTCTCGCGCTTTGCACGACAAGCGCTTGAGCCCAGGGCAAAGGGATCAGCGTGCAAAACGCAAGGCCAGGCCCCGGCGCCGTTAGTTCGGCGCGCCGTTGGCCGAGGCGGCCTGCGCCAGCTGGGCCTGCTGCTGCGCTTCGAACATCGCCTGGAAATTGACTTCGGCCAGCAGGATCGGCGGGAAGCCGGCGCGCGTGCAGACGTCGGAAACGATGGCGCGCAGGTACGGGTACAGCATCTGCGGGCAGACGACGCCCAGGATGCCTTGCTGCTGCTCGGCCGGCACGTTGCGGATCTCGAAGATGCCGGCTTGCTTGGCCTCGACCAGGAACAACACCTTCTCGCCGACCTTGGTCGTGACCGTGGCCGTGACGCTGACTTCGAACAGGCCCGCGGCGATCGCTTCGGCCGCCATGCCCAGCTGGATGTCGACCTGCGGCTGCGTCTGCTCCAGCAGTACTTGCGGCGAGTTCGGTTGCTCGAGCGACAGATCCTTCAGGTAGATGCGCTGGATCTGGAAAACGGGGGATTGGTCTTGTTCAGCCATGGGGTGTCTCGAAATAAACGAAGCCCGCAAAACCGGGACGGTGCGGGCTGCACCCGGCATTATGTCGCAGGTGCGCGGGCCGGCGATGACGGGGTAAACCTCAGAAGCAGAGCTTCACTTGGCAAGGAGCGGAATCAGGCCGCCCTTCTGGTCCAGCGCGATGAGATCATCGCAACCGCCCACCCAAGTCTCGCCGATGAAGATCTGCGGCACCGTGCGGCGGCCGGTCTGGGCGATCATCGCCTCGCGCTGCGACGGGTTCAGGTCGACACGGATCTCGTCGATCATGTCGACGCCGCGCTGCTTGAGCAGTTGCTTCGCGCGGATGCAGTACGGACAGACCTGCGTGGTGAACATGCGAACCGGATTCATGGAGGCGGGCGACTCGACTGTCGAGCCGCGATAAAGCTGATATGCCCGATTTTCGCGCAGTCCCGCCAACCTTGCAGGGCGCTGTGGCAAAGCCACCCGCGCCGGGTGTGCGCTATCGCACTCAGGCCGCGGTCGCGGCCACCTCGACGGGCAGGTTCGCGGCCCGCCAGCCACCCATGCCGCCGGCCAGTACCACGGCCTGCGCGTAGCCCTTGGCCTGCAGCGCCTTGGCCGCCGTCGCGGCGCGCTTGCCGCTCGCGCACACCAGCACCACCGGCAGGGCCTTGTTCTTCGGCAGCTCCGGGGCCACCTCGAGGCGACCGATCGGGATGTTGCGTGCGCCGACGATGTGGCCCGCGGCGAATTCGCCCGGCTCGCTGACGTCGATCACCGTGGCCTTCTCGCGATTCATCAGGCGCACGGCCTCGGTCGGCGACACGCCGCCGTTGCGCGCATCGCTGAGCGTCGGGCGCAGCAACAGCCCGCCGGCGACGAGGGCGGCCACGATCATGAGCCAGACGGTGGGATCGGTGAAGAATTGCAAGGGAGCCGTTCGGAACTGGGGGAATGGAGATTATAGAAAGATCGCGGGCGGTGGTGCCATCCCGCCGCGCATCGCGTGACCCTCCCCCGGACTACCGGCCCTCGCATTCCCGGCGCTGCGTGAAGCGACCGCCTCGGCAGCCTCGGCCGGCGGCAACCCGCACTTGCCCGATCGCGTCGGCCGCCGCCCTGGCCGGCGCATAGAATTTGCACTTCCCCCTCCGACTAGGGCGCCGCACGGCGCGAGGCCTTCACCCATGTACAAGCTCGTCCTGATCCGCCACGGCGAATCCACCTGGAACCTCGAGAACCGATTCACCGGCTGGACCGATGTCGAGCTGACCGCCACGGGCGTCGCGCAGGCGCGCACCGCGGGCGAGCTGCTGAAGGAGGCGGGCTACGAGTTCGACGTCGCCTACACGTCGGTGCTCAAGCGCGCGATCTGGACGTTGTGGCACTGCCTGGACACGATGGATCGCACCTGGCTGCCCGTCAAGCAGGACTGGCGCCTCAACGAGCGCCACTACGGCGGCCTGCAAGGCCTCAACAAGGCCGACATGGCCAAGGAGTACGGCGACGAGCAAGTGCTGATCTGGCGCCGCAGCTACGACACGCCGCCGCCGGCCCTCGAGGCCGACGACCCGCGCGGCCAGCGCCAGGACCTGCGCTACGCCAAGCTCGACCCGGCGCAGATCCCGCTCACCGAGTGCCTGAAGGACACCGTGGCCCGCGTGCTGCCGTGCTGGAACGAGGTGCTCGCCCCGGCGATCAGGTCGGGCCAGCGCATCGTCGTCGCCGCGCACGGCAACTCGATCCGCGCGCTGGTGAAGTACCTCGACAACATCGGCGACGCCGACATCGTGGGTGTCAACATCCCCAATGGCATCCCGCTCGTCTACGAGCTCGACGCCGACCTGAAGCCGATCAAGAGCTACTACCTGGGCGACGCCGAGGCCGCGGCCAAGGCCGCCGCGGCGGTGGCGAACCAGGGCAAGAAGGCCTGAGCGCCCCGGCGACGCAGTGCGCCAGCGACCCGCACGCGGGGTCATCCACATCGCAGGCGATTTGAATGCCGGTCGCCGGGTCATTGCCAACCAAGGAGATCCCGATGCTTGAAGGCTCATGCCACTGTGGCGCAGTTCGATTGACGTTGCCGGCTGCCCCGGAGGTCGCGACCGATTGCAACTGCTCGCTTTGCCGCCGCAATGGCGGACCCTGGGTCTACTTCGAGTTCGGCACGGTGAAGATCGAGGGCCACCCCGAAGCCACCGAGGAGTACATCTGGGGCGACAGGACGCTGCGCACCATTCGTTGCCGGAACTGCGGCTGCGTCACGCATTGGGAGCCGCTGGAGCCGACGCCCGGCGCAAAGCACGGGGTGAACCTCGGCAACTTCGACCCCAAGCTGATCGCCTCCGTGCGCGTTCGCCGATTGGACGGCGCGGACACCTGGAAGTTCATGGACGAGTAGGCCACCAGTCTCGTTCGCAGGGTTACCAGCAGTCCGCGTTTCGGTGGATGAGCCGGCGGAGCCGTCATTCGCATCAGTCCCATCATGGGCAGCGGCGCGCCGTGCCAGGCCGACCGGCTCATGTCGGCCAGGAGCAGACTCCCACGAGCGGCCGCTTTCGGCAACTATCTCGGACAACTTTTGACTTTCGCAATGACGCGCAAATCGGTCGCTGAGCTTGAAATTGCTAGGGTTCGTTGGGACGCTTTGCGTGAGATTTCAGGCACCGCCGAGAGAGTTCCGACGGCGCTGCTGGAACTCTTGAGCGCCGCGACGCCAGGTGAAGCTGACGCGGCGTATTGGAAGCTCGAAAACCACGTGGTGGTTCAAGGGCAGTTGTTCCAAGCCGCTGAATCGGTGGTTCCCGTCTTGCTAGCAGCGCTGGTCGAACCAAGGCCAGAGCATGTGCGCGCGAGCGTGCTCGAGCTTCTGTTCCAAATCTTGGCCGGTCACGCTGACGAGACGGAAGTTGCTTTGTCGAACGGGGGCGTTGCCGATGCTTGCAAGGCCCGAGCTCGCGAGGGCTTGTGGGTTCTGTACGGCGAACTCCAGTTCGGGCACCGTGAGGCTGCAATCGAATGCATCGAGCTCATCGAGACTGATCCGACGCGGCTAGCCTCTCTCAGAAATTCGCACTGAGCCAGGTCTGAATGGCTGCTTCTATGCTTCGTCACACTTGACCGCGTCAGAGTCCGCAACGGGGTCGGAAGCTGAAGTCGCAGTGCTGACCTCCTGGATGTCCGGTTTGCGGCTGCGAGTTCGCCGGCTCCGATTTCCGCTACGGGTCGAAAGCGAGCACTCAAATCGTACGTTTCAAGTCGCGCTATTCAGTCGATCGCCGCCAACGCGCTGACCCGCCGCACGAAACTCAGCACCCGCTCCGACGTCTCGTCCGCGCGCATGGCCGCCGACATCACCAGTTGCGCGCCCTCGCCTTCCAGCGGCACGTAGCGCACGCCCTCCATGTGCACCGCTTCCAGCGGCGCAGGCAACACGGCGATGCCCAGTCCGGCGGCCACCAGGCCGATCTGCGTGGTGGCCTCGCGCGCCTCCTGGGCGATGCGCGGGTCGAACCCGGCCTGCGCGCACAGGCGCTTGAGCAGCGGGCCGGTGCCCGTGCCGGCGTCGCCCGGAAAGCCGATGAAGGCCTCGTCGCGGCACTCGGCGATGGCGACCGAGCGGCGGCGCGCGAAGCGATGCGCGGCGGGGACGACCAGCCGCAGCGGATCGCGCCGCAACAGGATCAGGCGGATGCCGTCGGGCGCGCGCTCGTTGTAGCGCACGAGGCCGACATCGAGTTCGCCGCGCCGCAGGCTGTCGAACTGCAGTTGCGAATGCATCTCGCGCAGGTTGAGTGCGACATCGGGATGCGTGCGCCGATGGTCGGCGACGACGTCGCGCAGCACCTTGGTCAACGGCAATGTCGACGAGAAGCCGATGCGCAGCAGGCCGGTCTCGCCGCGCGCCACGCGTTGCAGTTCCTTTGGCAGCGCCTGCGTGACCGACAGCAGGTCCCGCGCACGCACCAGGAGCGCCTGGCCCGCGTCGGTGAGCGCCACCGAGCGCCGCGTCCGCACGAAGAGCAGCACGCCCAGCTCCTGTTCCAGCGCGCGGATCTGCTGGCTCAGCGGCGGCTGGGCGATGTTCAGGCGCAGCGCGGCCCGCGTGAAGTGCAGCTCCTCGGCGACGGCGACGAAATAGCGCAGGTGGCGCAGTTCCATTGAGTCTTTTCAAGTCTCAGTAATGCATTAATCATATATTGGACTGACTAAGAGCGAATCCCTACGATTCGTCCATGTCTGCCGTTCCCGCCGATCTGCCCGCCACCGCCGCGCGGCAAGCCCTTGCCGACGCGCCGTTGCCACTGCCTCTGGAAGCCGGGAGCGCCGCGTACCGATCGGCGAAGTGGGCGCTGTTCGTCGGCGGGTTCGCGGTGTTCGCGATGTTCTATGGGCCGCAGCCGCTGCTGCCGCTGTTCGGCACCGAGTTCGGCCTCAGCGCGGCGCAGGCCAGCGGCGTGTTGTCGGCCACCGCCGGCGCGATGGCGCTGGGACTGATACCGGCCGGTTTCCTCGCGCAACGCTTCGGCCCGAAGCCGGTAATGCTGTCGGCCATCGTGCTGGGCGCGCTCTGCAGCCTGCTGTGCGCGGTGGCGCCGAGCTACGCGATCCTGATCGCGCTGCGCGCGCTCCTGGGCCTTTGCCTGGCCGGCCTGCCGGCGGTGGCGTCGGCGTGGCTGGCCGAGGAGATGGACCCGAAGGCCCTGGGCCAGGCCATCGGCCTGATCATCGCGGGCAATGCCGCAGGCGGGATGTCGAGCCGCCTCGTCTGCGGCGTGCTGGCCGACCTGGTGGGCTGGCGCGACGCGTTCGCCGGACTGGGAGCGCTCGGCGCGATCGCCGCGTTCGAGTTCTGGCGCAGCCTGCCGGCGTCGCGCCGCCATCGACCGCGCCCGCTGCATCCGCGCCATGCGCTGGCCGACCTGCGCGCCGTCTTCGGCGAGCGCGGCCTGGTGCCGCTGTTCGGGCTGGCGCTGCTGCTGATGGGCAGCTTCGTCAGCTTCTACAACTATCTCGGCTTCCGGCTGGTGCAGGCGCCGTTCGCGCTGTCGCACGCGACGATCGGCGCGATCTTCCTGCTCTACGTGGTGGGCATGTTCTCGTCGCCCTGGGCCGGCCGCCTGGCGGACCGGCTGGGCTCGTTGCGCGTGCTCTCGGGGATGCTCGCGCTGTGCGCAGCCGGGCTCGCGCTGACGCTGTCCCCCGCCCTGCCGGTGATCATCGTCGGCGTGGCGCTGTTCACGTTCGGCTTCTTCGCCGCGCACTCGGTGGCCAGCAGTTGGGTCGGCCGGATCGCACGGCGCTCCAAGGCGCTGGCCTCGGCCGTCTACCTCACCGCCTATTACCTCGGCGCCAGCTCGATGGGCTGGCTCGGCGGGCACGCCTGGCAGGCTGGGGCGTGGCCGGGGGTGCTCGGGTTTCTCGCGCTGCTGTGGGTGGGCTGCGTTGCGATCGCGGTGCGGATGGCGGGGCTGGCGAATCCGGCACGGGCAAAAACGTCCGCGCTCAACATTACAAGCCAGATCTGAAGGCCGACACGACCACTCGAAAGCTGGTCATCCTGCGCGCAGTCGCAGGAACCACGTTTCGCCAATGACGTTGCCTCAAGGGTGGATCCGACTACGCGCAGGATGACAAAGTTCGCTAGTGCGTCGCTGGCCCGGTGCCGGATTCTTTGCCCGAGCGCGTCTGCGGATCGAGGCCGGTGTCGGGCGACTCCCTGGCCTGGCGCTGGCCGGTGCCCGGCTCGATCAGTTCCTCGATGATCAGGCGGCCGTACTTCTGCGCGCGGTCGGCGTTGTAGCAGGCGATGATGTCGGCGGCATGGCGGGCGGCCTCATCCTCCGGCGCGAGCACCGAGATGAACGGGTGGCCTTGCTCGGCCAGGTCGCGCTGTTGCTTGACCAGGTTGAGCTCCTGGCCGATGTTGGCCAGCACCCCGGCATTGCGGATGTCGCGCTCGGCGCGCTCGAGCACCTCCTCGGCCGGATAGAACGCGACGTTGGGGAAGCCCGCCGTCTTCAGGGCCTCCACCGCCGAGCGCGCGTCGCGTTCGTTGGGAAACGAGGCGAGGACGTGGCCGACCGGCTTGAACACGCCGTAGGCCGTCTGGGAGTTGCTGTTGTTCATGATGAATGCCCTTTCACCCCGAAAAGGGCAAGGCGCGTACCGCCGCGCTGCAACAAGGGCGCGCGCGGGCGGTTCAGGCGGCAGCGAACGTCTTCAGCTCGGCCGCGATGCGCTCGCGCAAGTGCTCGGCCAGCAGTCGGCGGTCGACCTGGCCCGCCGGCTCGGGCGCCAGGAAGCGCACCTCGACGACGAGTCCGCGCGCCCGGCACACCTTCATCAGGCTGTCGGCCAACGTGGTGTCGGCTATGTACTGCGCCGCGCTGCTCACGGGTTGCCCTGGCTCGCTGTAGCGCAGCGCGATGGGCTGCACGACGGTGGCGGTGGTGATGGCGGCCTGCAGCAGGTTCGCGTGGAACGGGAGCACGTCGTGGCCGGCCCCGGTCGTGCCTTCGGGAAACACGGCGACAGCGTCGGCCTGGCGCAGCGCGGCGGCGACCTCGTGCACCACGCGCATCGCGTCGCGCCTGCGCTCGCGCTCGATGAACAGCGTGCCGCCAGCGCGCGCCAGGCGGCCGAGCAAGGGCCAGTGCGCGATGTTGGACTTGGACACGAAGCGGGCCCGCGGTGCACTCGCATGCAGCGCGGGAATGTCCAGCCACGACACGTGATTGGCCACCATCAGCACCGCGCCCGGATGCGCACTGCCCGCCACTCGCACCTCCACGCCGAGGCAGCGCAGCATGCGCACGCTCCAACGCTGCACGATCGCATGGCGACCGGGCGCGTCGCGTCGCGGCATCACGAGGCCCGCCAGCCACAGTCCGTGCGCCACCATGCCGATGACGCAGAGGATGCGCCAGAGTGCGACGAGTGTCCTCAAGACGTGGTCGGGTCCGAGCTCGCGCTGTAGGCCAGCGTGCCGGCGACCAGCGTGTGGCGCACGCGACCGGGCATGCGCGTGCCGCTGGATGCGGCGTCGAACGGCGTGTGCTTGCCGGCGCTGCGCAGCGTGTCGGGCGTGACCTGCCACTCGGCGGCGGCGTCGAACACGCAGATGTCGGCCACGCCGCCCTCGACGAGCCGCCCCGCGCTTTGGCCCAGCGAGCCGAGCGCCTCGCCCAGCACGCGCACGGGCTCGCTCGTCACGCGCGCGAGGGCCTGCGCGAGCGACAGCCTGGACTCGTTACCCCACTTCAGCGCGAGGCTCAGCAACAGCTCGAGGCCGGTGGCGCCGGGCACGGCTTCGCCGAACGGCAGCATCTTGTCGTCGTTGCCGATCGGCGTGTGGTCGGACACCAGCGCGTCGATCGTGCCGTCGGCCAGGCCGGCGCGCAGCGCATCGCGATCCTTGCCCTGGCGCAACGGCGGCGTCAGGCGCATGTCGGCGTTGAAGTAGCCGATGTCGATGTCGGTCAGGTGCAGCGAGTTGATGCTGACGTCGGCCGTCACCGGCAGGCCCTCGGCCTTGGCGCGGCGCACCAGTTCGACGCCGGCGGCGCTCGACAGGCGGCACAGGTGCACGCGCGTGCCGGTCTGGCGCACCAGCTCGATGATGGTGTGCAGCGCGATGGTCTCGGAGGCGACGGGCACGCCCGACAGGCCCAGCCGCGTGGCCACCGCGCCGCTGGCGGCCACGCCGCCCGACAGCGACGGATCCTGCGGCCGCAGCCACACGGCGTAGCCGTGCGTGCTGGCGTACTGCATCGCGCGCATCAGCGTGAGGTTGTCCTTGACCGGGTGCTCGCCCTGCGAGAAGCCGACGCAGCCGGCCGCGGTCAGGTCGATCATCTCGGTGAGCTCGACGCCGGCGAGTCGCTGCGTCAGCGCGCCGAGCGGGAACAGGCGGCAGCGGCTGAGCTTGCGGGCGCGGAACTTCAGCATGTCGACGAGGCCGGGCTCGTCGAGCGGCGGGTCGGTGTCGGGCGGGCACACCAGGCTGGTGACGCCGCCGGCGGCCGCGGCCGCCAGTTCGCTTTCCAGCGCCCCCGGACCGGGCTCCTTCAGGCGCGCGGCGAGGTCCACGAGACCCGGCGCGACGACGCAGCCGTCGGCCGCTATCGTGCGATCGGGCGTGAAGTCGGCCGGCACCTGGCCGATGGCCACGATGCGGCCGGCCGCGATGGCGACGTCGGCGGTTTCGTCGCGGCCGCTCGCGGGGTCGATCACGCGACCGTTGCGGATCAGGATCTTCATGCGTCGTTCCCGGCAAGAATGGACATCACGGCCATGCGCACGGCGATGCCGAACGTGACCTGCGGCAGGATGACGCTGTGCGAGCCGTCGGCCACGCGCGAATCGATCTCGACGCCGCGATTGATCGGGCCCGGGTGCATGACGATCGCGTCCGGTCTTGCGAGCGCGAGCATGTCCTCGGTCAGGCCATAGCTCTTGAAGTACTCGCCGGCACTCGGCAGCATGGCACCGCTCATGCGCTCGTTCTGCAGGCGCAGCATGATGATCACGTCGGCGTCCTTCACGCCCTCGGCCATGTCGTGGCACACGCGAACGCCCATCTCGCGCAGGTCGCCCGGCACCAGCGTCTTGGGGCCGACTGCGCGGATCTCGGGCACGCCCAGCGTGGTGAGCGCGTGGATGTCGGAGCGCGCGACGCGCGAGTGCACGATGTCGCCGACGATGGCCACCGTCAGCTCGTTGAAGGACTTCTTGTAGTGGCGGATCGTGTACATGTCGAGCAGCCCCTGCGTGGGGTGCGCATGGCGACCGTCACCGGCATTGACGACGTGCACGTGCGGCGCGCAGTGGCGCGCGATCAGGTACGGCGCGCCCGACTCGCTGTGGCGCACCACGAACATGTCGGCATGCATTGCCGACAGGTTGGCGATGGTGTCGAGGAGGCTCTCGCCCTTGGACGCGGACGACTTCGCGATGTCGAGGTTGATGACGTCGGCCGACAGGCGCTTGGCCGCGATCTCGAATGTGGTTCGGGTGCGCGTGGAGTTCTCGAAGAACAGGTTGAACACGCTCTTGCCGCGCAGCAACGGCACCTTCTTCACGTCGCGGTCGTTGACGGACAGGAAGGTGCCCGCGGTGTCGAGGATCTGCGTGAGGATCGCGCGCGGCAGGCCCTCGATGGACAGCAGGTGGATCAGCTCGCCGTGGGCATTGAGCTGCGGATTTCGTCGCGCGAGCATCAGGTGGTCTCCTTGACGGCGAAGGTGAAGCGGCCATCGGACTCGCGCGCGAGCGACAGGCGCTGGTTGGCGGGCAGCGTCAGCTTGGCGGCCGCGAACACGGGCGCGATCGGCAGCTCGCGGCCACCGCGGTCGACCAGCACGGCCAGTTCCACCGAGGCCGGCCGGCCGTAGTCGAACAGCTCGTTGACGACCGCGCGGATCGTGCGGCCACTGGCGACGACGTCGTCGATGAGCAGGATGCGCGCGCCGTCGATCTCGAACGGCAGGCTCGTGGTCGCCTCGACGGCGCCCAGCCCGCGCTCGCCGAAGTCGTCGCGGTGGAGCGTGCTGGAGATCGTGCCGACGGGGCGTTGGGCCTTCAGGTCGGCGTTCAGGCGCTGCGCCAGCCAGGCGCCGCCCGACCAGATGCCCACGAGGATCGTCTCGGGCGTCATCAGCCGGCCGACGCCGGCGCGGAGCTCGCCGTAGAGCTGCTCGGCATCCAGCAACAGATTGGTCATTCGTTTTCCCTGAAATACTGTTCGAGGATCAGCGCCGCCGCCGCGGAATCGGCGTCGCGGGCGCCGGCCGATTCCACATCGACCGTCGTGTAGCGCTCGTCGACCTCGTGCACCGGCAGGCCGAAGCGGCCGTGGAGCTGGCGGCCGAACTTGCGGGCGCGCGCCGTATTGTCGTGCGCGGCGCCGTCCGGGTGGAAGGGGACGCCGATCACGAGCGCGTCGGGCGTCCATTCCTTGATCAGCGCCTCGATGGCCTTGAAGCGCGCGTCGCCCTCCAGCGCCAACGTGCGCAGCGGCTGCGTCAGCTTCATCAGCGTGTTGCCGGTGGCGACGCCGACGCGCTTCGTGCCGTAGTCGAAGGCGAGGAACGAACGGACGACGCGGGCCCCGCCGGGGGCAGCCTGCGCGTCCGTCATGCGTGCCCGGCCTCCTGGCTGAGCATGCGCGGGTCGACGCCCAGCAAGGCGAGTGCGCGCTCGTAGCGCTGCTCGATCGGGGTGTCGAAGATGATCTCGGGCGCGGCGTCGACGTTGAGCCAGCCGTTGCGGCCCAGTTCGTCCTCCAGTTGCCCGGTGGCCCAGCCGCTGTAGCCCAGCGTGACCAGCACGCGGCGCGGGCCGTCGCCGTTGGCCATGGCCTCGAGCACGTCCTTGCTGGTGGTCATTTCCAGCCCGCCCGGCACCGACAGCGTCGAGTTGTACGGCGCGGCGCCGTCCAGGCGCTCGTGCAGCACGAAGCCGCGCTCGGTCTGCACCGGGCCGCCGTAGAACACCGGCTGCTCGGCGAGAGCTTCGCTGCTGAGCGTGAGGTCGACCTTCTCGAACAGGTTGCGCAGGCGGATGTCGACCGGCTTGTTGATCATCAAACCCAGTGCGCCCTTCTCGCTGTGCTCGCACAGGTAGACGACCGCCCCCGCGAAGGCCTCGTCCACCATCCCGGGCATCGCGATGAGGAACTGGTTGGTCAGGTTGATCGGTTCGGAAGCCATTGCGGCGATTTTAGGGCAGCGCCGGCGCCACAATCGGCCGCCATGGTGATCTTCCCTCCCAAAACCCTGCGCCGGGCGCTCGTCTGGTTCAGGCGCGACCTGCGCGTCGCCGACCACCCGGCCCTCGCCCACGCGTTGCGCGAGGCGGAACAGGTCTGGTGCGTGTTCGTGCTCGACAGGGCGATCCTGGACGGCCTGCCCTGGGAAGACCGCCGGGTGGCATTCATCCGGGACAGCCTGGACGACCTGGACCGTCAGCTCGACCAGATCTCCAGTGGCGGGGCCAGCCTCATCGTGCGCCATGCCGACGCGGCCGCGGAGATCCCGCGCCTGGCCACGCAGCTCGATGTCCAGGCCGTCTACGCCCACCACGACGACGATCCGGCCGCACTGCCGCGGGACGCCCGCGTGCGCGAGGCCCTCGCCGCCGAAGGCAGGTCGCTGCGCACGTTCAAGGATCACGTGATCTTCGAGCGCCGCGAGATCCTGACCGGCGGCGGCACGCCCTACGGGGTCTTCACGCCCTACAAGAATGCATGGCTGAAGGCGCTGCACGCGCATCCGGAAGTACTGGACGACTGCGGCAGCGGCGGCGACACCCTGGCACTGGCCGGCGCGCCGGGCAGCCCATGGAAACTCGGCCGCCCCGTGCCCGCGCTCGACGAGTTCGGCTTCTCGGCCAAGGCGGCCACGCAGCAGGACGATCCGGGCCTGCGCCCCGGCGCGCTCGGCGGCGAGGCGTTGCTGGCCGAGTTCCTCGATCGCCTGGACGACTACGACGCCACGCGCGACTTCCCCGCGCAGCCCGGCCCGAGCCACCTGGGCATCCACTTGCGCTTCGGCACGCTGTCGCTACGCCGCCTCGTGGCCCTGGCGTTGCAACGCATCGAGGGCGGCAGCCGCGGCGCGCAGACCTGGCTGTCCGAGCTGGTCTGGCGCGACTTCTATCACCAGGTGCTGTTCCACCATCCGCACGTCGTCGGACACGCGTACCGCGCCGATTGCGACGCGATCCGCTGGGAAGGCGGCGAGCAGGCCGAGGAACACTTCGCGGCATGGTGCGACGGGCGCACCGGCTACCCACTGGTGGACGCCGGCATGCGCCAGCTCAATGCCACCGGCTACATGCACAACCGGCTGCGCATGATCACCGCGAGCTTTCTCACCAAGGATCTCGGCGTGTCGTGGCAGCGCGGCGAGGCGTATTTCGCGCTGCACCTGAACGACTTCGAGCTGGCGTCCAACAACGGCGGCTGGCAATGGGCCGCGTCCACCGGCTGCGACGCACAGCCCTGGTTCCGCATCTTCAACCCGGTGACCCAGAGCGAGCGCTTCGACCCGCAGGGCGCGTTCATCCGCCGTTGGGTGCCGGAGCTGCGCTTGCTGGGTGGCAAGGCGATCCACGCGCCGTGGAAGGCGAAGGCGGCGGAGCTGGAAGCGGCGAAGGTCGCGTTGGGACGCGACTATCCGCACCCGGTCGTCGACCACGACGTCGCGCGGGAGAAGACGCTGGCGCGGTTCGGGTCGAAGGGGAGCGGGAGTCCGGTGGTCGATTCGGCGTAGACCGGCGACACTGGACGGAACGAGGAGGCAAGACGCCGTGGGATTTTTCGGACGCAAGATCGAGAGCAAGCCCGTCGACCAACTGACGCCCGCAGACTTGGCGAAGCACCCGGTGTGGGAGTACGCGCACGACGAAGAGGGCATCGAGGGGCAGGACGAGACCTGGGTGCGGCCGGTGGCGCGACTGCCGATTTCGGACGCCGGCAATCGCGTGATCGGAACGACGGTGCGATTCGCCGGAGGTCGCGAAGTCGGCGCAACGCTCGGAAACCTCGACGCCTTGCGGCCCGAGAAGACTCGGCAATTTCTCGTGCTGAGCGTCTTTGGCCCCGGCGACGCGCTGTTCAACCTCGCGCGCTATTTCGATGCCTGGTACGACACGGCCGGACCCGATGCGCTCGCGAAATTCATGGGGCTGCCTGTCGAGGATATCTTCCCGATCGCCTACGACATCTCCAAGCTCGTCGCCGGAGATCCGCGCTGCACGCGCGGCCTGATCACGCTCGAGCCCGAGCAGAGGCTGACGAAGAAGGAAGTGATGAAGCTGATCATGAGCTAGGCGCCACGGCGCGCGAACGCTCAGAACAACTCGACATCGCTGACGCGCGTCCCGTCCTCGATGATGCCCTTGCGCATCAGCTCGGCGTGGTTGCTCACCTGGTCGCGGCCGTTGTGCTTGGCGTGGTACACGGCACGGTCGGCGCGCTCGAAGGCGGCGGCGGGCGTGTCTCCGACCTCGATGGCCGTGAAGCCGACGCTGACGGTGATCTTGCCGGCCTGCGGAAACGGATAT
>Ga0307516_10003163_pt1 | contig 21418 bp, 22 predicted proteins | sample 19_EM_MG_FD_203310 | JGI IMG/M metagenome (GOLD analysis project Ga0307516, IMG submission 203310) | Populus trichocarpa ectomycorrhiza microbial communities from riparian zone in the Pacific Northwest, United States - 19_EM | ecosystem: Host-associated > Plants > Roots > Unclassified | place... | reverse complement strand
GGACGAGATAGGCATGGAACCGCATGACAGCGAGGGTTGGAATCAGCCAATTGCGTGAGATAGAGATGTTGAGGAGTGCGCTGAGGAGTAAGGGTGTTTGAAGAAGCAATTCGGATTGTTCTGAAAGAAGTATGAGAGGGGAGATGTGTATGTGAATAAAACCATACCTTTCTGTAGAGTGGAATGACTGATTGGTACCCTGAACAGATGCGCGTAAACTAAGAGGAGTCCTTTTCGTCTTGCAGGATCATCTCCGCAAAGTTTTCTGACTTCATGCCACTTTGAACCAGCTTTTTTGCTGACGGCCTGTTCAAGTTGGTCCAACTCTCTATCCATTTTCGTTTTCTTGCAAGGTAGTTCCCATTCGTATGCTTTCCCAAATGTTCCAATAACTTCTTCGAGAGTTGACTCTTCTCTTAGAGACTTGAAGAAGGCAGCGGCCGAGAGGGCATTGACACCATCCTTGGTCTTTTGACGACTTCCGAACCACCAACGACCCTTGAAAAGATGGCCATAAGTGGAAGCAGGACACTACAAAATATACGCACGACAAGAGCGGGAAGTGCACCTCCGAAGAGAAGCCCGTATATTCCCAAAACCCAAATGTTGTTCTTCCTCTCCACAATCCAGTGGGGGAGAGCAATCCCCATGGATATGTCTTGACGTCCATCCGGGTGACCGTATTTTTCAAGGTTCTCACGAATAGTCTCGTCAGTGAGGCTAGCAAGGGATGAGTCCAAAGTATCATGGTCCGAGAAGACGACGTACGCTTTATACGCCTTGGTGAGTTCCACGAACCGGTTCTGGATTTCTTCAATTGTGTTATCGACGGTTGCTTTCACTTTGTCGGGGTGGCTGGGCATACATGGCGTGATCAGCATATCGAATGAATAGGTTGACAAGAATGCATACTAAATTTTCGAGAGTTTCTTGTAATGTGACTTGATCTCCTTTTCCGATAAACCCTAATTGACGGGCGTTGAAGTCAAAGATAAAAAAAGATGATGATCAAAAGGACTTGCAGCTCGGATTCCAAGAATTTCGAAAGGGTCATAGACCTTGTTTTCTAGTGTAGCGTTTGCGACTTTGTACGAGAGGTATGCGAAGAGCGACCACCCCAGGACTAGAAGGTATGTTCTGATTTGGCGTCAGCAAGTATATCAAAGAATTGAGTCGGCTGGTACTTCTTGCTAATGCTTGTGTTCGAAAGTGAATTGATCCGTTTCCGCTGGTCTGCACAGGGGCCACAGGGACAAAATGAGGAAGATTTTTCTGGTAGAAAAGAAAAGTATATGAGAATAAGCCGACGAAAAACAATGGAATTGTACTTACTCGGCCTGGAGAAGGAGGTCAAGGTGACGGGAACGAGAACGAGGGCAAGGAAGGTGATGAGAAAGTAGGCGGCCATGTTGCCGGCCTCATCGTAGTGGTAACTGGCCATTTCTGGCGTCGAATGCTACTGTGCGCGGCGAGAACGACGGCGATGGCGGGGGACGAGCGGTGGTTGGAAGGGTGAGAGATGTTGTCGAGAGAGGTCGAGTGAGCTGGCGACGTGTCGTGACAGAACGCGTGACGTATGTATTAGTAAGCCATCCCACGTTGATGTCGACCGACGACCGCCCGACCATCTTCGACCCCGCAACTTGCGTCAGGAAGGGCCTGTGTCCCGTCACCGTCCGCGGACAAGGGTCAGATGTCTTTGAGAGCCATTCTCTGTATTTCGAACAGCATGGCCGCGGAAGTGACTACAAGGTTGTCTTCATCATGGGCCTGAATTCGTCGTCCTTTGGGTGGGCACCGCAAGTCAGGCACTTCGGTCACTCAGAATCTCATACCGTCCTTGTTTTCGATAACCGAGGTGTAGGGAACTCTGGTTACCCGCGGGGCCCTTATTCGTACGCTTGCGCTGCTCGGTCGCCAAACTGTGGATGAATAGCTAACAATCGTAAAGAACGGTAGGAATGGCAGAGGACGTGATTGCGCTGCTCGACTATATCGGATGGTCAGGAAAACGGGAGCTCCATATAGTCGGAATAAGCCTCGGTGGAATGATTGCGCAGGGTATGCAGTAACTCTTATTCTCGTTGACCTCCCGCTTCTCATACTTTTACATGCAGAACTCGCCAGTAAGATTCCTGAAAGAATAGCGTCTTTGGTTTTGGCAGTGACTACACCTGGCGGAAAACCATGGAATAACTTTCCCCCCGTAAGTTCGACGATCTCGAAATTTGCGTTACTGAATGCATTGTGTGTGCTCAAGTGGGAGGGCGTTGGTGCTCTCACAAGCCTGATATTCACACCGGATCCTATCAAGAAAGCGCGAATTATCATGAACATGCTGCATCCTGTCACGTGGCTAGATTGTCCAGCAGAAGATGAACCTAACAGTAAAACCAACCGGCAGGTCCAATCAGAAGTCCGTAGCCGTAGCCAACTCCGTCTCATTCACGTCAGACTCGTCACGCTAACTCCTGGTAATAGGCAATTCTGCGACGCCTGACCCTTACATTACCCCAAGCCTTCATGGGTCATATATCTCAGATGGCCGCGGGGCTCACTCATCATTGCGAACCGCACCGCCTGCGGCTCATCTCGAAGTCGATCCCGAAGGTGGTGATAGTCACGGGGGATGAGGACCATTTAGTGTCACCTCACCATTCACAAGAACTCAAGGACTCGATGTCGGAAGCTGAAATTGTGCAGTGGGAAGGGACTGGACATGGGATAAGTTCCCAGTGGCCAAAGAGGTTCAACGAGTTACTTGAGAAGACCTTCCGAGAAGGTTTAGCCAAGAGTGTGGAAGAGGCGGGCAGTAGAGAACGATATACCCAAAGCTCTGATACCATCAGGTAGACGTGTGTTTATACCAAGCATCCAACTTGGACCAACCGCGAATGCGAGTCCGCATTCAAACCAAGGAGCCACTCCCAGAATTGAAGGCTTGGTATACTCCTGACGAGAGCAGCTTGCCAGCAACTATAGCGGATCTCAAGCAAGCAATATGTCAACAAATTTCTCCTCTGAGGGTCTCTGGAGTTTCTGGAAGGCATATTGTCCTGCTGCTCGACGGCTTTCAGCTCCTGGACGGCAGCCCCCTTGGTCTGGTCAGAGACGGTGATCTCATCTGCATTGAAAATGTGCCAGGTTTCTCTTTCAAAGACTTGGTAGCGCAACAAAGTAATCGTAGAACCCTCCCTTGATTCCCAACAGTGCTTTTGACCTCTCCCCCCCCTTCCCCAGATTCACAACCCAGCAGGAAACGAAAAAGAAAGGCTTCAATTGTTCTTCCAGGATCTTCGGTCCAGCCCTCCACCAAGCCAAGCCAGCACGGCGATTGTGATACGGATTCATCAGACTCTTCGTCTTCATCCTCCTCGGCATCATCATCATCATCCTCTTCCTCCTCAACGTCTGACTCTTCAAGCTCGTCTTCTTCCTCTTCATCGTCAACACCTCCTCGTCAGTCTTCCAAGCAACTCAGAGGACCTTGTACAGACGTGCCTGCAGTTGCCAAACTACAATCCATGTCCGTTTTCTCGCCCCGTCTTTTAATAGCCTTCCCCACTGAACTTTCTGTAGTGTACCCTCTGTACCACCTGGTTCTGGCAAGATTCAAACCCATGGGCGTAATCTGCGACGACGACTCAAGAAAAAACACGACCAGGAACGCTCCTCGGTCCCCACCCCAGCCCCGCCAAAAAGGACATCGTTCACCAATCTGTTACCTCTTGGAAACAGCGGACCCAAGAATCGACAAGATCGCGAGGGTCCAACAGAAGACATCTCAAATCCTCTTAATAATGCCTCCGAGTCGAATGCAGAAGCGGCCGAGTTCCAACACGATACATCCGTGATGGTTCGTCACAAACGCGGGGAAATATGTCATGGTATAACCTCATTAACAAACGGAACCGGGGATATCATCATGGCAACTCTCCGGAATAAAAACAAAAAAAAAGGGTTCAAACAAGCTATGGCTGGGCCTCGGCCGGCGAAAATCCTCTTCGATGATACTGGTGCACCGATTAAGGAACGGCCACCTTCAGAGGCAAGCCAACAAGCGGATGTGGAGGCGTCATCCTCCTTTCGCATTCATGAGACGAATCACACCAAACACGCACAACTTGTTCCTCCGTCAGAGAAGCAAGACCGAGACAATCTCCCTCCCCGAATGTTTGTCACGAGTGTGGATGTAGAGGCAGGAATGTGGGATAACCAAAGTCGGGCAAAAAAGGCGCAGCAACTCGAGGAGCAGGTTCAGGAGGAAGGGAAGCAGGCATGGTATGACCAGAATTTGGAAATGGGCACCTATGTGGAAAACGCTGTACAATCCGCTCACGTCCCCACTTCGGAACCGTCAGTGCTCGATTGGGACCGTCTTGAGAACAGTTGGGACAGTTTTCTCGAAGTAGGTGACCTGGGCCAGCTAACGGTGGGGACTGTCGTGGGGTGGAAGGTATGCCTCCTGTCTTCTTTACAAACATCCCTTTCGGGTCTAACCTCTGATCTGGAATGAACAGGCATTAGCACTTAATCCTGAAACCTTTTCTCCTGAAATGATGCTCTCAGCTGCTTCTGTCGTTCAGCTGCCAGACTCAGCCACTCAACAAGTAGTTGTGCGAATGTTGACTCGTCCCTGTGCTTCTGAAGCCTTCATGTCGTTCGGACTCGCACAATACGAGGACCAAATCACAGCGGAAGAATTCACTTGGAATAATATCTCGGAATCGAAGTGGAAAATTATCACTTGACTGTAGCTAGCTTTGACATTTGTTGACATGTATAATGTACTTGACGTGGCAATTCAACGACTTGGAAGTATGAGTAGGGCGCATAAGTCTATATACTGTAAGGGAGTTTAACTATGAGTACTTTTCATGAGTGAGTTACCTACAGAGTGTTTTCTAATCTACAAGGTGATGGATAAAGATATGATATGATACAATGGTCAAGATGCAGAAAGGATAATTTGTTGTGAGGCGGTGAGAAGATCATGCTGCGCGGATCAAGGGAGAATTGAGTGGTCTACCATGATTCCACTAATGCGATTGTACACTGCTTCCGGGTATTGTCTAGGTCAAGGGCATCGGTAAACTAGCGGTCTTGACACAATCAACAACATACATACCTCATCTTGAGCCGTTCTAGAAGCTCAAGAGCACCTTGACGATTTCCTGAGCCGAGCTCTGCGCGGACCATAGCCTCCCAGGTCGAAGGCTATACATACGCAATGTGTTCAGTTAAAGCTTAAGACACAATAGGAGAAAATAATCACATACCTCACGATAAACCGGTTCTGTGCAATCAACCATTCGTGAGCTGGATGGATCATGAGGAGTATGATTATTGGGTGCCGCGACACCCTCTGGGGGATCCTCTAACGATTCAAATACACTTCTGGCCTTGTCAACTTCGCCGGCCATGGAGTAACCCCTGATCAAGAAGTTGGCGATATAAGCGGTCATATGGACGCCTGCTGCATCCATCTTTTCCAGCCACTCGGGCATCAGATGGGTCTGGCGGTTCGCGACGAGAGTGTTGATGATGGACTCGAAGACGACAGCGTCGGGGGGTTGTACACCAGGATAAGATGGGATAGAATCAAAAACTTGAACAGCTTTATCAAGATCCTTTTGAACACACCCGTACGCATTTATCAGAGATGCAAAGTGGGTGCCTTGGATGGTGATATTCCTCTCCCTCTGCAGCTGTTCGAACACATTTTCCATCGCTTGAATGTCCACTGGCTCGATGGCACCGTGCGCATCCATAAGAAGCTAATAATGTCCCTCGTGAGAAGTAGAAAAAAAGTTGAAATCTCAAAGGACCGACCTTGTATGTATGTCCGGATGGGGTGATCTTGGCCTTCCGAAGTTCGCCGTAGTAATGCAAAGCCCGCTCCCTATTCGGCTTGGTGGTTGTGTACAGCTGCATCATAGTGTTGTAGGGTGGAACTCGGGGTTTAAAATACTGGGATGAGGCCATCTCTGCAAACAGCGATTCCGCGGACTGAACATCGCCGACACGCGCACATGCGCCAATAACAGCCCCGTAAGTCACTGACGTCGGTTGAACGTTAGTGGCCTTCATCTGTTGGAAAAGCTCGAGTGCATAATCGGCCTTGCGAGCCTTTGCCAACTTGGAAATGATGTTGTTGTACAGATACTGATTTGGGGACACACCGAGCCGCTGGGATTCGTTGAACAGTGCCATGGCATTGGAGGTATCGTCCGTCGTATCCTTGACGTGGTAAATCAGGGCCCCGTAGGCATCAGCAGTGGGTGAACCACCCTGTTCGAGAATCCTCATGCGATGAACGTGGGCGCCCTCGACATCACCATGATGTGCCAAAGCAATGACCATGCTATCCTCGATGTTGAACCAGGAATCTCGTCCGTAAGCTTTCTTAGGATCTAAAAGGCGTAAGACAGCTTGGGCGACGGCGTACGCGTAGTGGAGTTCTTCTATGAGATGCCTCCGCCCGAGATTTTGGATCAACAGACCTATGGTTGATGGGGATGGAGCGATGCCATTCTCGATACCCCGGCGGAAGTTCGCATATGCAGCAGGAGCAGCAGTGGCAGGCGCGGTGGACCACAACTCAGCATTGATACTTTTGGTTTGACTTGTGGTAATTCGTAGCGGGGTGTCGGGACGAAATTCTGGCGCTGAGTAGGAAGTTTCTCCCACCAATGGTTGGACAGTTTCTTTTTTGGAACTCCCCAAGATGGACGATCCAAGATCCTGGAAGATGACCTGAAGCCCATCAGAGCCATGTTGCTCCCGAACAAGCTGAATAACACGCTGGATCAGGGTGGAATCCATCTGATCAAATACAACACCATTGTTGGACAGATCCCCGAGTAATGCAACGACACCCTCGAATGCGTATGCTTCGACGTACGTGTGGATCGGTCGACCTTGAGTGGCAGCCATCTCAACTTCAACCGCCGCCCACAGAAGGAGCTCCCAATCTCGCGGCGTCATTTCCTTGACCGGGAGGGTGCCAGCAGCGCGTGATAGGCCGTACGAGTGCAGGAAGAGAGGAATGTGTTCTTCTTGTTGAATAACTCGAAGCTTCTCCGCGAGCCGGGTCAGCTGAAGGACAACAGCAAACTGTACGCGACCCTGTGTTTTCTCGTATAACTGCTTGCTGAAGGCGAGCTGCATGCGCCGCATTGCTTCATTCGATGAGGGAACGTTCATTAAATCGACGAGCAGAAGGACCGCCGATTCAGGCATGTCCCTCTTGAGATAAGCTTGCCAGAGCTCTGTGATCAACGAAGAAGAATGATGCTCCTGAGGGACAACGTATTTAATAAGGAAATCCATGATTTGGGAAAACTGTTCTGCGTCCAAGAGATCAAGATTCTCCATGTTGGCTCTGAAGACGACAAGCCGTCCACTCTTAGTGATGTTGGTGGGCGATTCCCGTTGTCTGATGGAGAAAAGCCTATTGAGATCCGAGAGCATGCCGTTGGTGGCAAGAACATCAAACATGAGAGACCATGCCATATCATCCGGCTGCATAGCGGGTCCCGCCGATGAAGACGAGCCTTGCTCCCCCGATGTTTGCTGCAGAAGACGGTCGAACCAGGCAAGCGCAGTTGGAACATCTCCCATCTGACAGAATCCGGCGAGAACGGTGGTAAAAGTCAAAGGGGAAAATTTTGGAGCCAAGAAGGCAGTCGCCGAGTCTGCCTGAGAGCCCAACATCTGTTCAACAAGACCAACAGCCATGTCTGGCATCTTGAAACAGAAGTAGGTCTTGATCATTTGGTTCCACACCTCGACATGACTTTCCACCGTCGCAGCTGCATCCTGAGGGTTACTGGAAGTTGGTAAATGGGCTGCCTGATATTGCTTGAATGCCTCCTCAGCGCCGCCGATTTTCCCTCCTGCATTGGTATATGCCTGGATGAGGTATAGGTAGGCCATCGGTGATGACGGCGGTGAGTTCTCTAGATCCTTGTCCTTAAGTTTTTCCATCTGGGCAAAGACACGAGTTGCGGCATCTACATCCCCACGAGCTGCGCTTGAATGCAACAGTGACAAGTATGTGCTTGGCTGGCGAGAACTGTCCCCGTCGACAGAAATCAAAGTGGAAAATATGGACATGGCAGGCTTGAAGTTGTCCTCGCGCTGAAGGCTCTCGATACGTTTCTTGTCCGTCATATCAGAAGCCGTTTCGACGCGTCCTGTGAGCTTGCGACGTTTTAGACGGGATTCGAGGGCGTTGATGGAGTTTTGGATTTCCCTGTCGCGAGCGGTGAGAGCGTCGATGAGAATGATATATGTGGCGGGATTAGGGACGACGGAGTGTTTTAACATTTCATTGTATGTGCCTAAGAGAAGATGCAACGGTTCTCCGTGACGATGGGTGACATATAAAGCTTCCAAGGCAGCGTTGTATTCCAGGACAGTAGGTGATTCGGATTCCCGGATGAACTTGCGAACAGCTTCTATTGCGACATCAAAATCGCCACCTTTGCGAGCCTCGTCGAGGAGGATCTTGTGATGCGATTCGGCGGCGATATTTCGAAGGGTCGGCGGGTCGATTGTCTGTGGCGCGGCTGGGTGCGTGGGCGGAAGGGGAGGCGTGGAAGGGATGGTGATGGCGGGCTCTGACGAATCAGAAGACGTGGGATGGGACGAGGCAGTTGAATTGCGCCGGACAAAACTCCTGGGAACGGCAGGAGCAGGAAGACTCGGATCAAAAGTGTCTGGAGGGGAAGGGGCAGAGGTGGAATTGCGACGGACGAGCGATGGACGTGAAGGGGCGGCGATGTCTAGCGTAGCTGTCTCGGACGACGATCTGGGCAAGAACGTGGAGGAGGCAAAAGCGTGACGGGACCTGGCATGCAGCTGAACGGTCTTCAAAACGCCAAGTTTCTCTGCAAGGTCATTCCGATCTTGACTGGAAAGGGACACGCTATGGCTACGTATGCGCGTCCGCTTGGGGGGATGGGCTGAGGGCTGAGTAGGAGCATCTTCAGCGTCGTCGGTCTGACTAAACGAACCATCGGTTGCAGGGATGGTGTTGGCCTGCACGACGGCGCGCCCGGCATTCTGTGAACGGGAGAGAGATTGAGTGACCGTAAAAGGGGCAGACGGGGAGACGGACGTTGTACTGAAAACGACTGCCTTTGTTGTGCTTGGCGCCGCCGGGGCCAGGGCCATTGCTGCCCCAGTTTGAACTCCCAGGGGCATTCCAAGGGGCTAGAGTGCCGGAAGAGGGCCCCGATGAGGACTGGAGCTGAAGGACATTCCGGATGGAGTGTGCCTGGTGGATGGAGGCGGCCGCACGCGAGGCGGTGTGGACGATCTGCGTGGCAACCTTGGGCAACATGGGGGAGGGGAGAAGGGGCCGTCGTCGTCGTTGGGGGTGACGAGGATGACTCGACGCGTGCAAGTTGTATATATTACCGGACAAACCCGGGTCTACATCGGGTCTTTTCGCGATCTCTCACGCCACGACACTCTTCATCGCCACCGTGCTAACGACAATCTCATCTAATTCCCCGCTCTCCCCGTCCAACTTGTGATACTGCCCCGCAGTCAGTCCAGCACTCGTACTGTCATCACTCCAGATACTTGCCTTTCTTATCAGCGCCCAATCCGTCATCTTCTCGAGTGCAGAGAACGGACAGACTGTCCCAACCACCGCCGCGCACATCTGGTCGAGAATGTTCTCTTCTGCCGCACCGATCCTCACAACAAAAAGCGCTGTCGTTCCATCTGAAATGCCGTACCGTTGGATGGCCTCCGTGATGTTGTTGGTCGGGTTCAGCGCCCAGAGCACCTCGGAATGCACCGTCCGCGTCCGCAGCGCGTTCTGGGATTCGGCGAGGAGAGCCTGATATATCGCCGTCTGCAGATGTAGCCGACTTGTAATCTATAGAGTCGTGATGCTAGAAACAGTAAGACCGTCGATTTGACCCACGAGACGCCCATCGATAAATGCAAAATTGAGGGCCTCGCGTTCGCGCTCTCCGTCCTCTCCTCGAGCTGACGCAGCGCCGATTATGCGTTGTCTGAGAGCGCCGGCATTGCCCACATCTGTGTAGAGGGCGACATGGACTTTGGCGGGAAACTGAGGAAAGGAGAAGGATTCCATTAAGCAGGCTGTTCGATTAATAAGCCTGACCACGTCTTTATGCATCTCTCCCTCCTCTCCGCCGTCATCGCCCTCTCCACTGCTCTCTCCGCCCACTCCGCTGAGCTCACCCCCGACAACTTTACCGCATCTGTCGCCAGCGGTCTCTGGTTCATCGAGTTCTTCTCGCCCTACTGTGGCCACTGTCGCGCCTTTGCGCCGACATGGGATAAGCTAGTACATGTCTCTGCCACAGACGTACCCACTGTGAAGTTAGCACAAGTGGATTGCTCTGTCTATGGCGGTAGGCCTGTTTCATCACTACTAACTTCTGTTGCCGACTCACACCTCCCAGATCTTTGCCAAGAGAAAGGCGTGCCAGGCTATCCTACACTTACCATGTACAACAACGGCGCATCGCTTGAAAGTTTCAAAGGTGCCAGAGACCTTTCTCTCCTTCAGGCCTTCGTCAAACGTCATGCCGACGCTCATTTGCACCCCCTGGAGCTAAAGTCCCACCCCAATCCAGATGGTCAAGTCCTTGAGCTGACTGTAGACACCTTCGCATCCAATCTCTCCAAACGGCCCATGTTTGTGAAATTCTTCGCTCCCTGGTGCGGTCATTGCAAAAAACTAGCCCCTATCTGGAAACAACTGGCCCACCACATGCAAAACAAACTCACCATTGCAGAGGTCAATTGTGACGAACACACCGCCCTATGCAAATCTAATGGCATCCAAGGCTATCCCGCGCTCATTTTCCTCACTTCTGATGCTTTGCGGTCCCAGTATAACGGCGGCCGGAAACTCGATCAACTTGCCTCCTTTGCCGAGAAAGCCACCTCGGCTGGCCTTGTCCCAATTAAAACTGAAGACCTCGATCGCATCGTAAGAGAAAATCAAGTTCTTTATCTTCTCCTTCATGCCGGAACAGACAATACAGTTATCGTGCGTCGACTTCTTTCCTCCTTCCTTTCATCCAATGACCATCCATTGCAGGACCTTGTCCGCAAAGCGGCCGCCCCACTTCTCGGATCCCCGGTGGTCTACTCATCATCTGACCCTTTCCTCTTCACTCGCTTCTCCATCCCTCAAACAAGCACTTGGGCCCTAATCGCAATTAAAGACCATGACGCCCAAACACCCTCCTCCATCCATCACGAACGGGAATCATCTGAAGAAAAGCTAGTAACATGGCTCAACACCCATCGCCTTTCCACAACCGTCGAGCTTACCCAGGATACCTTCCAAGGCGTGATGAATGCCCCACAAGCGCCACTTGTCTTGATTGCAGCTGTAACGCCTCAGAACGCGTACAAAGTTGGTGAACGGTTGAACGATCTAGGAAAAGAGTGGAGGCTCAGGACGCATGGCAGCGGATTGACCAACATGAGAGAAGTCGTCTTTGCTTCGATGGACGCGGATAAGTGGAAGGACTGGCTGAAAAGCATGTATGGAATTCAGCAAGTGCCTGGACAACATGACGGATTGGAAGCCGTTAAGGCCGTGATCGCAGACCACAAGGTGCCGTTCATGTTGATCTATCATATTGTTATTCGAGGTCCTAACAAGGATTCTAGCGACTTGTATATTGGGATGTAGATCCTTCAGGTGCGCCTATAAACCTTGCATCCAATGCGAGGGTGTTCGCTGCAGTTGAAGCTGCCGCTGTGGGGAAAATAAGCTACAAAAACTCAGAAAATTTCGTGGAGAGATTGGCTAGGGTGGGTTCATCTTTTTTTTCCATGCAAAGGACAAGCCCTGATTATCTGTCGGACAGTTCCTTAACCAGAAAATGCTGTCCCTTGAGACTTACGTTGTGACCTACCCTGGGCGTACCATATTTCTCGTGCTTGTCATCGTCGTGCTTGTTTTCTTTGCACTCAAAAGACTCGTCGCCAATGATATCCCAGCGGATTACCGAAAAGTAGATCGCCTGGATTAGTTGTACCATAGCTCCTACATTATATGTACGACCTTAATATAATTTGAAAGCCCTAAGTAACTGTTATGTAACACGTCGGGATCACTGAAACAACCAAGTGGCAAGAAAGAAAAACATGGCTGATGCACCAGAAGTTACAACGCCCACAGCCATGCCAGGTCTCGTAGCTACAACGGAGCAACCGCCCGCCGCAGCCGAGCAAGAATATGCATGCGAAACTTTGTACATTCAAAACTTGAATGAGAAGATAAAGACAGATGGTAAGTTCGAGACACATTGCCTGATCCATCGTGTTTAGATTTTCTTTTTCTTGAAATCACAGTCCTTAAAGCTTCCCTCCGTGGTCTATTCAAGTCCTACGGTGAAGTTCTCGATGTGGTCGCTCACGGCAATTTGCGCATGAGGGGTCAGGCATTCGTATCCTTTGCTTCTAAGGATAGTGCAAGCCGAGCTTTGAAGGACGTGCAGAGATTTCCCCTGTATTCGAAGCCTATGGTGTGTTTCGTTTCGTCATCGCTATTACTGCTTGAACAGATGCTAAAATCATGGATTGCATAGCAAATATCGTTTGCAAGGACGAGATCAGATGCAGTAGTGAAGGTTGTCGATGCAGAAGAACTAGAGGCACATAAAGTTCGACGGGCAGAACACAAGAGTAGGTCGATGGTTTGTTTGAATCCCCTTCCCTCTTCACTTCCTTGCTCCGTCCACAGAGAACACACGGTATACGAATCCTCTGAAGCAGAAGTTCCGTGCGAAGAGGATGGCTGCAGAAGGTCAGCTCCACCTCCTTTTCTTTACAACACACAATATAACCGCTCGTTCGTGTGACAGTTGACGGTGGTGCTGCGATACCCGCCCCCAAACGGCCGAACGTCCAGATGCCCGACGAATATCTTCCCCCCAACAAGATCCTTTTCTTGCAAAATCTTCCCGAGACCGTCACAAAGGATCAGCTTACGACGCTCTTCTCTCCGTTGAGTTCAACCATGTCCCCCCCCTTGGATGCATCTGACCATTACTGGGGACAGATATCCGAATTTATACGAAGTCCGTCTTATACCTACAAAACGAGACATTGCTTTCGTCGAATTCTTGGACGAGGGAAGTGCTGGTGTTGCCAAAGATGCTTTGCATAATTACAAGCTCGACGGTGAAAATAAGATCAAGGTACGAGGTCTTGTGTTCACCAAACCACAGAGCTGATGTTTTTACCATTTGAAAGATCACGTTCGCCCGGAAGTGACACTTATTCGCTGCCAAAAGTATATCTCACAGAGCTGGGATATACTCAATCACGTTACTGCACTTCCCGCAAGACACCTCCAGGCTTTAGACTGCCTTATTGCACCGTAACTCTACCTATTACGGCGACCCGTAATGTAGGATACATCGAATGTGCTTGAGTATCCATGTAAAAACAGATGTAAACACCACTTGCAGGATCGACGCGTCATCGCAATCCATCTAATTGTCTTCAAGATGCCTTTGGAGGCCACCATGATGATTATTGACAACTCAGAATACATGCGGAACGGAGACTATCAACCAACGAGGCTTCAAGCTCAGGCCGACGCAGTGAATGTGGTTTTCCAAACCAAAATTGACTCCAACCCAGAAAACACTGTCGGGATAATGACCATGGCCCAAAAAGGGTGAGTCTATGTGTCTCTTCATCAACAGCAGGTTCAAAGAGGCTTCAGGCCAGAAGTTCTTGTCACCCACACGAAAGACGTGGGTCAGATATTACAGGCGCTACATGCCACTTCATCAAAGGTCGGGGGTCAGATTGACATTCCGACGTCCATTGCTATCGCGCAGCTGGCACTCAAACATCGCGAAAACAAGAATCTTCGGCAGAGAATCATCGTGTTCGTGGGGTCGCCCCTCGAGGGTCCTGGCGCGGATGAAAAGTCTATGGTCAAACTAGCAAAGAAATTGAAGAAGAACAACGTTGCAGTGGATGTCATTTGTTACGGTGACGGTATAGAAGAAACCAATGAAACTGGCAAGACCGTTTTGAAGGCTTTCGTCGAGAATGCAAGCAGTGGAGACAATTCGTATGTGTATTCATCACTATCAGGTCATCTGCATTTCTAACAACTCGCTTAGGCATCTTATATCTGTCCCACCGGGAAGGTTGCTACTTTCTGATGTGTTAATTTCGTCACCAATCTTGTCGGAAGATCGCAGCAGCAGTATCCCGGCCGAGTTGGGAGGAACAGGGGATATTGGGACCGGGACGAGCTCGGGAGGCAATCAGTTCGAATTCGGGGTGGATCCCAGCCTAGATCCGGAACTGGCAATGGTGAGTATCTTTCTGCCTGTTTATTCTCGCGCTGACACTGTTTGAAGGCGCTGAGGATGTCGATGCAAGAAGCACAGGCACGAGAAGCAGCAGAGGCAGCCGCTTCAGCACCTGCGCCGTCAACATCGTCCGCGCCCGCGGCTTCGACAGTCCCAGCTGCTTCTGGAGGCAACAGCGAGGAAGAACGTCTGCTGCAGCAGGCTCTTGTGCTGTCGGAAGGCGAAGATGTGGCGATGGAGGGTGATGAGGACGAAGACGAAGACGCGGCGATTGCACGTGCGATTGAGATGAGCATGCAAGAGCAGGAGGAGGGGAAGGACGAGCAGACGAAGAAGCAGTAGAGGACTAGTAGACTAATACAGTATGTTTTGCTGCGGAGGTTGGACGGAAATGTGCCTGCCCTCACGACATCGGATAAGCTGGAATGTCCGCGTGACGATCGCCCTTTGCCCACTTTCTTCATCATCGGAGGTCTGTCTGCAGTCCGCAACTCTTCGCCCACCGCAATGCTCACCCTATAAAACCCACCCACAGGTCTCCATAAACCCAAGTTCTAAATCATTCGCCATGGAGGAAGAAGTCGCTGCGCTCGTATGCATTCGTCCCCGTGTCTCCCACCTCTGCTCATCCACCGCGATAGGTTATCGATAATGGCTCCGGCATGTGCAAGGCTGGCTGTGCGTTTTCCTATCTGACCATCGGCGACAACTAATCATCTCGCTTGCCAGTTGCTGGTATTATTCTGACCGATCGCTCCACCATCCACTAACACTCCTTTAGGTGACGATGCTCCTCGTGCCGTCTTCCCGTGCGTCATGGCAGTCTTGTTCTTGTTCGCATCCATCTCATTCCTTGACTCAGATCTATTGTCGGTCGCCCACGTCACCAGGGTGTGATGGTTGGCATGGGTCAGAAAGACTCCTACGTTGGGTACCCACCACCTTTCGCCCGCGCGCCCTCCCATCTCACCAAATATATTAAGTGACGAGGCCCAGTCAAAGCGTGGTATTCTGACCCTCAAGTACCCCATTGAGCATGGCATCGTCACTAACTGGGATGACATGGAGAAGATCTGGCATCATACATTCTACAACGAACTTCGCGTTGCCCCAGAAGAGCACCCCGTCCTTCTCACTGAGGCCCCCCTCAACCCCAAGGCTAACCGTGAAAAGATGACCCAGATCATGTTCGAAACCTTCAACGCCCCCGCGTTCTACGTGGCTATTCAGGCTGTCCTGTCTCTGTACGCTTCCGGGCGTACAACCGGTATCGTACTTGATTCCGGAGATGGTGTCACACACACTGTCCCCATCTACGAAGGTTTTGCTCTTCCCCACGCCATTTTGCGTCTGGATCTTGCGGGACGGGACTTGACCGACTTCCTCATCAAGAACTTGATGGAACGTGGATACCCTTTCACCACCACTGCCGAGCGCGAAATCGTTCGAGACATCAAGGAGAAAGTTTGCTACGTCGCTCTCGACTTTGAGCAAGAGCTCCAGACCGCCGCTCAATCCTCGGCGCTCGAGAAGAGCTACGAGCTACCCGATGGACAAGTCATTACCATCGGCAACGAGCGGTACTGACCCTCTTTGTACTTCTATCACCATCACTAACCCCGTTTGTCAGGTTCCGTGCTCCTGAAGCCCTGTTCCAACCGGCATTCCTTGGACTCGAGGCAGCAGGTATTCATGAGACCACGTATGTTCATGTTGTGCTCTGAGACGCCGCAGCTTAACACCTCGTTTTGCATAAAGGTACAATTCCATCTTCAAGTGTGATCTTGATATCCGTCGTGATCTGTATGGAAATATTGTCTTGTCCGGAGGAACCACCATGTTCCCTGGCATTTCTGATCGCATGCAGAAAGAGCTTACATCACTGTCGCCTGCCAGCATGAGGGTAAATTGCAGAGATATATCATGCGATTGTCACAATACTGACTTGGTAATAATCTTTAGGTCAAAATCGTGGCCCCTCCTGAGCGAAAGTACTCTGTCTGGATTGGCGGATCGATTTTGGCCTCCCTCAGCACTTTCCAAAACCTGTGGTGTTCCAAGCAAGAGTACGATGAATCGGGCCCTGGCATCGTTCACCGCAGTACGTCATATCCAGTTATATTCTCTTCGCGTACTTACCAAGGAACTGCAGAATGTTTCTAAGCGATGGTGGAATAGACCCGCGTCCTTTATCAATCTTGTCTTTTTACACGAAATTTTGTTAACGTTTTAATCTGGACATCATTTTATGCATTGTGTCCATGGAGTTGTGCGACCCGTATCGCCGCCGATGTACTCGGCCACAGAGCCCAGGGTAGGAGTTATATACACGATCTTGCTATCGCCGGAGAGCAAATTTCGCCTTTGTACATGTTTTGCTCTCATCGTCAAATGCAAGTTTCCGGCTCGTTGCATTCATTTTTCCTCCCCTCGACCTGAGGCTAGTTGAAAACAGGCCAGAGCGTGGATCCCACTTCAAAAAAATGGATTTGGACGGCGCCCTCATTCCCGCACGACGCCGACGCCATTCCGGCTCTGCAGACACGAATGGAAATTACTTCCCAGTTCCCGGGTCGCCTTCACGCCCGATCGAGCCCACACCCAGACCAAAATCCACCCCCGGTGAACGTTGCCCAGTTGAACACGACAACGGAGCCACATCTAGACCCACCAAACCACTGCCCAGCTCAAAGACCAGGATGCTCGCAAATTCGCACGCACCAGTCCCCATTATGGCCAATCCGGCAATGTTACCCATCCAAGCTCACGTTCCCCGCGGTGGTGTAGCTACTTCAAATCGCCGCTTGTTTGTCGTCCTGGAGCAAGCTTGCCTTGAAGCTTATCGCATATCGGGAGGAAGCACAGGAAACAAAGGCAGGGGAGGCAGGGGTGAAGGAGAGGTCAAATATACCTTGCTAAACTGCGACGACCATCAAGGCATTTTGGCCAAGACGGGGAGGGATATCGCGGACGCGAGACCCGACATCACACATCAGGTCCTCTAGATTTTTTCCATCCAGTCGTTGCTTACCCCTATTTTTCATTCACAGTGCTTATTAACTTTACTGGATTCTCCACTAAACAAGGCGGGCCTCCTTCAAGTGTACATCCATACAGCTAAAGGAGTTCTCATCGAAGTCAATCCCCATGTCCGTATCCCACGAACCTTCAAGAGGTTCAGCGGATTGATGGGTATGTCATCTCTGAATTTCGACAAGTTGGACTTCTTACCCGATACAACTAGTTCAACTCTTACACAAACTGTCCATTCGAGGCGTCAATGGTCCAGAGAAGCTCTTGAAAGTGATCAAGGTGCACATTTGATCCACAATGTCCGATCGTCAAGTAACTGAGGAGTGATAGAATCCAGTCGTGGATCACCTCCCACCTAACACCATAAAACTGAGTTAGTGATATCTGTCAGGACATAACTTGCATGTACTAACATTATCTTCCAGCCCTCTCCGGTGATGCACCAACGCAGCGGTTATCCCGCTATCTACCTACCCTCCCAGCAACACACTCCATTGCGGTCTTTGTGGGAGCGATGGCTCGTGGAAAAGATAACTTTGCCGATGCCTACGTGGATGAAAAAATAAGCATCAGCGATTATCCCCTGAGCGCCAGTGTCGCTTGCGGAAAGGTGGGTCCTTATCGGTAATTGTGTCATTGCAACGTTGATGACACTGCTCCAGTTTTGCTGTGCGCTGGAGGAACTCTGGGATATTGTCTAACAGTCTACGTGCACTGTTTATGTACTATCCTTCTATCTCTGTTTTTGTATTTCAGATCACCCTGGTTGTATTGGAAACTTGTAAAATACTCAGCGTAACATGCATCTCTATTTACGTAAGAAGGTTTTTGCCAGCTTGAAGCTGGCGGTGACCATCATCTCGATCCCATCCACAAACCCAGCTATGGAGCTCCAGGCCGCCAGCGCAAGTCCAATGCCTCCCGGTGTTACGGATCCGAATTATCAGCCTCCCCCTGGCCGGCTTGGAAATCTGACTGTCATGATGCTGCACACGCTGCAGAAGCTGAAGCAGGAGCTCATTGCGGATGGGGTTTTCGTAGAAGAGAGAATGGATGATGCGACTCTACTGAGGTAAAACAGAAACCTTCCTTCGAAAATCCGTCTCAAGTGTTTGCGCGTGGATGGACGATAGATTTCTGCGAGCAAGGAAATTCGACCTGGCCAAGGCTAAAGAAATGATCATCTTGCAAGAGAGGTGGAGGAAGGACTTTGGAGTTGACGACATTACAAAGTACGGCTTGGCTTAATGTGGTCACTTCCACGACTGATTCTTGGATCCTAGAAATTTTGACTTCAAGGAGAAATCGGAAGTTGATAGATATTACCCACAATATTACCATAAGATGGATAAGGTTCGTGTCTTTATTCTGCATTCCGTTGCTTGACCAACTCGATGGCATTATCCAGGACGGACGACCTATCTACATCGAACAGCTAGGAAAACTTGATATCAAGGCCCTTTACTCAGTGACGACTCCAGAACGTCAGCTCCAACGACTCGTTTATGAGTACGAGAAATTTCTCACCGACCGTCTCCCCGCATGCTCTCTTGCGGTCGGTCACCCTGTGGAAACATCGTGTACTATTCTCGACCTTAAAGGCGTCTCGTTAACCAATTTCTATCGCGTCAAGGACTACGTGATGCAAGCTACGTCGATCGGGCAGGACAGATATCCCGAGTGCATGGGCAAATTTTACATCATCAATGCTCCGTGGGCGTTCTCTGCGGTATGGAGCGTCGTCAAACCTTGGCTTGATGAGGTCACTGTCGCGAAAATTGATATATTGGGCGCTGGGTATAAGGACATATTGCTGAAGCAGATACCCGAGGAGAATTTGCCGAAGGAGTTGGGGGGAACCTGTGCCTGCTCCGGTGGCTGCTCACTTAGTGATGCTGGGCCATGGAATCCCAGCCAGGTCACGATCAATGCTAGCAGTGCCCCTTTGTAGTACACGGTACTGGGATGAAGGGTCAGGGCCTGGTATCAGTAACGACTCGCGAGGGTATGTTGGTTGGCCCGAATAGAAAGAGACGTTGATATCTGGCATGTTGCCAGGTCACCACAACTTTGCATTTCAAAAGTCAGTTTTCGTGGCTCGTTGAAAGTTTTTGACTGTCTGCCACAAGTACAGTTATCTGAGCTATTATGCAGTCGACCAGAGCTGATTACAGTGAGTGCCGTTCAAGAGGAAGTGGTGATGGATGATAGTATCACTTCGCACGTAGGACTCTCGTGGACGACCTCCCACAGCCTGAGTAGCGCGTTCGTAGGACTCATGTCTCCCAGTAGGTCATCGAGTGGTTTGCGATATCGGACAAACTGCGTACCAACAGTGATCCCCAGACATTAAACTCATGAACCTTCACTCAGATTGTTTGGGCTGCGCGAAGACATGATGAGATAGGCAATGCAAACCATTATAAAACCATACGGCTGACTTCGTCGCAGGACAAATGGCAAACAGTGCGAAGGGTATCCTCCAGTCTTGCGTCAAGGACCCGCCCCTGCTCTAACACGTCATGATTCTTCATGTTTATATATATCTGTCAGTTGGACAGTGACCTTTCCCTATATCTGGTTTCTAATCTCCGGGGTTGCTAGTCCGGCCCCATCTTGATTTGGGCGAACATTACTGTGAAGAATTATATCTGAAATTTCACGGATGTGTGGTACTTATTCATAAAAGTCGTCAAAGTCCTTTCTGAAGTGACTTTTTTCCCCAGGGACTAGCGAGCACTTGAGTTATTGCAGTCACCGTGACCGGTTTCGACGGTTGGCAAGAGGGTCAATCTCGGTAGGAAGTCGAAGACAAGGTTAGCATCTTGATTGTTCAATATCGAATTCGCACCCGATTTCATTTGAAGTCCTCCTCGATTCCTGGATGAAGACCAACGTCTGGCTAAGGAGGGTGTGTACAAGCATCTAACACCCAAGGCAAGAAACCTAACATGAGCAGCATGATTACCTTCCCCGCGACTGCCTTTTGGATGGGTGGGTTGTCTAGTACTGTTGTCACATCTGACTCTGAATGATAGTATGGCATCGCTGGTGGTTTGAATTATCTCATGTTCCTTGCGGGTGGCTTCGTGACCAGCGCTTTACGGCTTGCTCGCAGCAACACCCCCCTCTCGTACTGTCTCCACCCAAAAACTTCCACTTGCGATCAGGAAGCGTCTTGGCTGCTACGACGATATCATAGTATTCAACGGATTGATTCCCCATACAGGCTTTCTGCCCCTTCAAGTCAAACACCGTATTTTCCGGCAGGAGAACATTTCCCGGGGGCACGAATGGCGCTTGGACGTCTCCGACATCGCAGACGCGCAGATTCTGCACGAGAACCGTGAGGTACGTTTGTTCTTTTTTTATCCGTACATGTATAACATACAGGAATACAAAATCAGGGATACCAGGAGTATTGATGTTGGAATACTTACAGCACCAGCGACACTGCTAATCTACTGTGATGATCACGACAGAATGGTACTGACTTTGTGCAAGACAACAACAACCTCGAATTCCCCGCGACGAGAACTGCGCAAATATTTCGCTGCTATTCTACATATCCGCTTTCTCGGCTTGAGGCGTCTTTTCCTTTTGAAGTTCATCCCGTTGACTAGACCAGTGACCGTTCCCTCGTACTCGTTCCTCGTAGAGGGACCGGTAAAACTGAGTTTGAATTCGCGTTGCACTACAAGATGATTGAAAAGTGCCAAAAATAGGTTCGGAATGATCCTATCTGCCTTTTTTAGTATATATCCCACCGGAGTTAACTCACGCTGTTCGCGTCGAGTCCTTTGATTGACGCGAGCACCATGTTCAACGGTCGCGCTCTCGTCCCATTGCTGGCGTTGGCGATAATGCGTAAGAAAGTCAAGTTTATATCCCGCGGCACTTGAGTTCCGCTAGTTCCGAACCATCCAAGTAGGCATGTACGACACGCCGTCAGTCAGTCTTTTTCATTCAGTTGGTCGCTTCAAGTTGGTTGGTCGAGGTACTTTGACAGTCTTATTGACTATGGGATTATCTTCTCA
>Ga0307516_10003162_pt1 | contig 21427 bp, 16 predicted proteins | sample 19_EM_MG_FD_203310 | JGI IMG/M metagenome (GOLD analysis project Ga0307516, IMG submission 203310) | Populus trichocarpa ectomycorrhiza microbial communities from riparian zone in the Pacific Northwest, United States - 19_EM | ecosystem: Host-associated > Plants > Roots > Unclassified | place... | reverse complement strand
GAATAGCGCTCGAACTCGTCGAACTGTCCGCAATGGGCGACCCCCGCGTCGTTGCGCGGGCGATCACCAATCACGACGGCCGCACCGACCAGCCGCTGATCGGAGGCCGCCCGGTCCCGATCGGCCGCTACGAATTGAATTTCACCGTGGCGTCCTATTTCGCCGGCAAGCAGGTGCCGATGTCGGATCCGCCGTTCCTCGACCAGATCACGCTCCGCTTCGCCGCCAGCGAGCCGGAAGGCCATCTCCACGTGCCCTTGCTGGTCACGCCCTGGAGCTACGCGACCTATCGCGGCAGCTGATGGTCCGGCCGTTCAGCGCGGCGACGCCGTCGATGACCCGACACGAGTTGGCGTGTGGCGCGCTTGCGGCGACCAAGGTCGTTGTCGTGACACAAAGACAGGCCGTAGATGAAACGGGTTCAGCCGGCTTGATCAGCCAGCTGATCCCCTTCCTCGATGGCGGGTGCCCGACGCAGATGAGCATGATATCCGGCAGGACTTTCTGGCGCCTTTGCAGCGTGTTCCTCATCTCGATCGCGGCGACCTCCGCCTCGGCTGAGCCCAAATTGTTCGAAAGCCGTCAGGTGACGCCGTCGGGCGAATACACCGGGGGTATCGAGGGGCCGGCGGCCGACCTCGATGGCAATCTCTTTGTCGTGAACTTCGGCAGGCCGGGGACGATCGGCAAACTGGCGGCGGCCGGTTCGCATTCGGAGAAATTCATCGACCTTCCGCAAGGCAGCGTTGGAAATGCCATTCGCTTCGACAGCCATGGCACCATGTTGGTCGCGGACTACAAGAAGCACACCATTTTCGCGATCAGGAAAGGGGCCAAAGAGCCGGACGTCGTCTTTCACTCCGATCTCATGAGCCAGCCCAACGATATCACCGCCGCCCGCGACGGCACGATCTATGCGAGCGATCCAAACTGGAAAGGCCGCAATGGACGGATCTGGCGGATCTGGACGGCCGCAGACGGGCGGGTCCAGGGCGAGGCCATGATCGCGCCGCGCGCGATGGGAACGACAAACGGCATTGATCTCAGTCCCGACGAAAAAACGCTGTATGTCGGCGAATCAAACAATGGCCAGTTGTGGGCCTACGGCATCAGCGGCAACGAGCTGACGTCGCCTCGGCTTTTGAAGACGTTTGAAGCGGATAGCATCGATGGCCTGCGCACCGATGTCGATGGAAAATTGCTGATCGCGCGTATCCGAAAAGGCGTGATCGCCGTGCTCAAGCCGGACGCCACGCTTCAACAGGACGTCGTCCTGCTGGGGCTGGAACCGACCAATCTGGCATTCGGCGGGCTCGACGGCAGGACGGTTTTTGTGACGCAACGCCAGGGCCGATTCATCGAGGCCTTCCGCACCGATCGGGAAGGGCGCGAACATTGTATCCAGCGGGCAGGGTGCTGAACCTCATTCGGCAACGAGCGGAGCGGTTGTGCTGAGCTTCATTGCGAACTGCTTCGGTCGGTATTTTAACGATCACCCGACATGATACCGGGTGTTGAGTTCCAATCGCGCGACAGGCGCTCAGCAAGATGTGCTGATGCCGATCCGACTGACCGTGTTGCGGTCCCGCGGGGTGCGAACGGGTCCCCATATCGCGGCAGGTGCGGCCGTGTGCACGGCGCCATTCAATCGCCGCGCGGAAGCCACGACTTGTGCACCTTTCCAATGCAAATACGCCATCCAGACCATCACCGCGGAGCAATCATGCCGACTGTGAAATTACGCGCGTCCACGATTCTCGCCGAATTCGAACAGGCGCACGCGGAACTCGTTGGCAAGGCCGTGATTCTCACCGATGGCAAGGCTGGAACCGTCGAGCATGTCTGGCTCGACGAGGGGCACGGATTGCGGATTTCGATCCGGGGCCACGACGGCAAGTGGCCTGTGTCGACGGTGAAATTTTCGCAGGTGAGCTGAGCGTCCCGGTAGCCGCGGCTTCCGGCAAGCTGCGCTGCCACGAAGGCTGACCCGGCGGCCGCTTCGATGTGTTCACATTCCCGTTGCCCCGGTGCCTGCGCTGGCAATCAGGCCTATGTCACCGGAAGGTCAACCGATCGTCTGAGGGGCCGATGCCTGATCCCAAGCAGCTCATTGAACGGGCTCGCATGTTTGAACGGCGTGCGGAATGCGCGGCCGACCCGGTCTCCCGCCAGCACTACAGGGAGATGGCGGCCCATTATCGCTCGCTGTCGGTCGAACATCAGAAGGTCGGACGCGTGCCCGAGGAAACCGCCGCCAACTAGATCATGTGCCGATTGGCTTGAAGCGAATCAGGATCTGATCTTTTAGTCAGGGCGCGATCTCGACGCCAACGGCTCGGCCTGATGTCGCGAGGGAAGACCGGCTCCTGCTCGTCTGGATCACGCCGGACATTGCTGCTTTTGCCTGCGGCCATTCCAACTACGATGTTTTGACCAAATTTCCGTTTCGCCTGGAACTGAAAGGCTACATTCGATGTTCTGACGGGATCGAACAGATGCACATTTCACAGCAACCATTTTTCCATTCATGCCAAATCCTGATCGCGCGGAGCCGGCGTCAGTCCTCATGGGCCAGCAATGACCCACGACAAGAAGGACCCGGCCTATCACGACCTTGACGCTGATGCGCTGGACCAGGCGCGCAAGCTGAAGCCGGTTCGCAGCGCGCCGAGGCGATGAAGCGGGCCGGCATTCTCAGGCATGCAGCTGATTTGCGGGGACTGTTTTTTTCCAAGCGCGGAAGACCGCGGAACACGTGAGATCGCTGCGCGACAGGCGCAGATCGGATCAATTCGAGGAGGCGCTGATGATCATCACCGAGAGCTTCGACCGCAGAACCTTGGCCGCAATGGAAGTCGCGCTGGATCGCGCGTGCGAAAGTCTCGGCGTCGCCAGAGAACAGCATGATGGCCGACGGTATATCGCGAGCAAGATCCTGGAATGTGCGCTGCGCGGTGAACGAACACGCGACGCGCTGACCGAAGCCGGGCGTGTGGCGGCCATGCAGGTCCTGGCGCGGAATGGTGTCGGCGGTCTCTCTGACCGGGCACCCCAGATCGATCCGGACGGCAACCAACGGCAGAGCCGCTGAACCCGCCCGACGGCATGCCGCCGCCGAAGCCTCTTTCAATCCCTTGCCTCTCGCGAGGCCCTTGGCCGCTCCAGCCCTTGCTGCTCAAGCCTTGGCTGCTCGAGCCTTGGCTCCCCAAGCCATGGCAGGCCCTGGCAGCTCAAAGCGTCTTGATGAACTCGAGCAGCGCCTTCCGGTCCTCCGGCGACAGTTTCGGCCCGATCACCCCGTCACGCTTGTCATCGCTGAACTCGTGACCCCGATTGGAATTGCCGGGCTTCGAGGTGTCGTATTCGAAGCCGTTGCTGAGCTCCTCGGTGTGATAGCCGAGCTTGACCGGATCGTATTCGCGGTTGCCGAGATAGAACTTCGGTGGTCGCTCGCTCGCCGGCGAGAGCAGCGCGTCGATGGTCGGTGCCGAGCCGTTATGGAGATAGGGCGGCGTCGCCCAGATGCCGTTGAGCGGCCGGACCTTGTAGGCGAGCGGAGCCTGGATGCCGTTGGGGCGGCTCCCATTCATTCGATCCCGGTCCGCCGGCGGCAAGGGCGGCTTCTGCCCGTCGTACCAGACGTTGACCGCCTTCGAGACCAGCGCACCGAGCGCCGGACCGAATTCATCGCTCGTAATGCCAAGATTCGGCGGCAGCGCCACCTTCCGATTCAGGAGGCCCTCCGCCTGAGCAGAGTCGGTGCCGATATGTTTGATATCGATCAGTTCGAGATCGAGCAGGCGCAGTCCGGCCGGGTTCGGCGGCAGCCATCGCTCGGTGTCGAAGAAGGCCTTGGTTCCTACCGGAGGCAGATGGCAGCCCTGGCAATGTGTCGCATAGAGAGTGGCGCCTTGCGCGGCCAGTTTTTCGTCGATCGCAGGCAGGATGTCCTTCGGCCATTTCGGCGATGACAGCCCGGTGAAGCCGCTTTCGGCCGTCGGCTGACTGCCGGCAATCATCTGCTCCATTTCGTAGAGCGTCTTCACTTGCGCGCTCGAACTGAACAGGGTCTTCTTGTCATCCGTCAGGTTGAGTTCGGCCGTCACCCCCAGCGCTTCGCCGGCGTTGCGGACCATCGGCTGCTCGATCGATGCGTTGTATTGCACCCAGCTGAACCATGGCGCGTCCCAGATCCGGGGGAAATGCACCGGGGCCGCATGCGCGGCGTAGTTCTTTGGATTTTTCAGGTCGAGCGAAAAGACCTGGTTGCCGATCCGGTTGAGCGCGTCCAGCCGTCCGAACCCCTCATAGGTGCCGCCGACCTGGGTCTCGAGATCGTTGATCTCCTTGTAGACCTTGAGCACATCGTCGAGCTGCGCCTTCAACGCAGCCTTTTCATCAGACCCCGCGTCCGCCCCAAGCACCCGATCCGCGAACCGGTCGAAGCGGCCAGGCACATATCGCGTAAAGAGCAGCGCGACGCCGAGCCCCTGCGTGACCTTGTAGAGATCGGTGAGCGCCGGTCCACCGTCGATGACGACCGTCTTGTCCTTGTAGGTGAAGCTTCCGGTATGGCAGGCCGCGCAGGTCAGCCCGATGCCGGTCATGTCCTTCTTGGTGTGCGGGTTCAGCCATGGCGCGCCGGAGTTCTGCGCCATCGGGCCGCCATGCGCAAAACCGACCGGAAGCCTGCCGGGCTCATTGCTTTCCAGAATGAAGCCGTAGCGATTGAGATAGGCCGGGTCGTTGAAGTCGCCGACCGCCTGCCAAATCAGCGGCGCAAGGGTGGGCTGCTCGAGCGCGGCGAACCATTCATAGGGGATGTGGAAGGTCCGCGTGCCCTGGTCGGCATGATAGAACCAGCCGCGCTGCTCCTTGCTGAGTTTCTGATCGAGCCACACCGTCGCCTTGGTCTGCGGATAATCCGGAAGGGCGACATGGAGCTCCCCGTAGAGCTTGCTCAGAGGTTTCCACGCGACAGCAACGACGATCACGGCGACAACTAAGAAAATGACCTTCCGACTCATGATCGTCCTTCGCCTCCAAATCGTGCGCCCTTGACCGTGGGCGGTTGCAAAATAACTTGTCGTTGAAAATCCGGGAAAGTGTCTCGCCCATGACGTGTGTTCGATATGTTGCCACCCTATAGTAGTGACATTGTCCTGTCCATGAATCGTATTCGCGATGCGGCCGTTTTCCACGTTGCGACTCGTCGACGCGCTCTACGACTTGCGACACGATCGATTTCTGCGCGGTGCGTTCGGCGGACACCTCCACGATCAGCGGCGGCCGGGTTGATTGCTGACGAGCCGATGCCGAATGGAAAGCGAAGTGGCGGAAATGTGCCGAAAAAATCACGCTGCTGCGGGCCTCGTTACGGGCGCAAACCAGACGCAGAATGGTCACACTTGATAGCCGCCGCGTTGCTGTAACATCACAGCCTTGGCCGCGATCACCTGATAGGGTCAATCCGTACTTAGGTTGAGTGAGGGTAGCGTAATGAAAAAGATCTTCGTCGCAACGGCGGCTTTGCTTGGATTGGCGACGACCGCGTTCGCGGCCGATATGCCGATGGCGGCTCCGTACACGAAGGCTCCGGTGTTCGCTCCGGCCATTTTCAGCTGGACCGGCTGCTACATCGGCATCGAAGGCGGCGGAAACTGGGGACAGAGTCAGCAGGTTGCGCGTACGGGTCCCGCGGTCGGCGCTTCCGTGACCGGTAACTTCAATCTGAGCGGCGGGATCGTCGGCGGCACGGTGGGCTGCAACTACCAGGTCAGCAATGTCGTGCTCGGCATCGAGAACGATTACTCGTGGACCAACAAGCAGGGCACCGCACAGAATCTTGCGCCGTTTACTCCCGGATTCGCCAGCTCGACGCGCGAGAAATGGATCGATACGTTGCGCGGCCGCGCCGGCATCGCGTTCGATCGCGTCATGATTTACGGCACCGGGGGCGCCGCCTTCGCGGGTGTCGACGCGACCGTTTCCAATCCGGCATTCGGCGCCGTCACGAACACGCAGACCCGAACCGGCTGGACCGCCGGCATCGGCGGCGAATGGGCGGCGCTGGTCGATTCATGGGGCGCGGTGACCTTCAAGCTCGAATATCTGCACGCCGATTTCGGCACCAAGCAGTATTTCACGGCGCCCACCGCGCTCGGGCCTGCGACGGTCGTCGCCCGCGACGTCAAGCTGACGGATGACATGGTCCGCGCCGGCGTGAACGTGAAGCTCAACTGGGGCGGCCCGATCGTCGCCAAATATTGATTGCGTCACGTCCTCATCTGTCGCGAAGGGCCCCGGTTTCCGGGGCCTTTTTGGTGGGCGCGCTGCTCAATCAACCGTGGCACGTCAGGACAATTTGAGCGATGCGGCTTTACCCCGTCCACTCGCCCGCGCTATGCGACGCGGCGAGGGAACAAGATGTTGGGTGTGACTTCAGGAATGAGGGCTGACCGTCTGACGACAGGACTCGACCATGGTTTGCGTTTCGGCGCAAACGCGCTGATCGGGATTTCTGATTGAGGCCACCGCTGGGCCCCATGGTTCGAGACGGCGCACCACGCCGAGTATTGTCCGGAGGTGGTGCAAACGCGCGCCTCCTGAGATCATCGCCGCGTAGCCCGGAGTTTTCCCCTCATCCTTCGAGACGCCCGGCTTCGCTACGCGTCGCCGGGCTCCTCAGGGGAGCCTGAACCGATTGGTTTCATGGAATCGATCGTCTCGTGTGGACACTAGCCGACCGCGCGGCGGACCTGTTCGCCGATCTGATGCAGGACCAGTCGGCCCTGCGGAAGAACGGCGCCCAAGGCGTGGAAATTATGAATCATGCCGTCGTGGCAGGCGTGTTCGACGGCAACCCCCGCAGCCACGAGTTTTCCCGCGTAGGCATTGCCTTCATCCCGCATCGGGTCGAATTCGGCGGTATGGATGATGGCCGCCGGAAGTCCGGCAAATTTCACGGCGCGCAGCGGCGAGACCCTGGGATCGCCGCGCTCGACGCCGGCCGGCAGATAGAGAGCGAGGTCCGCTTCCAGTGTGGCCATTTCAAGCAGATGGTTTGCGGCGAACTCTTCGCGCGAGGGCGAGGTTTCCTCGAAATCGAGCACGGGACATATCAGGCATTGTGCCGATATCGCCGGACCGTCGCTTCGCAACGCCTCCTGGCAAACCACTGCGGCGAGCGTCGCGCCGGCGGAATCTCCACCAACCACAAGCTTGTCCGTATCGATGCCGAGCGATCGGCCGTGCTGGGAGACCCACCTGGTCGCAGCGACCGCATCTTCGATCGCGGCCGGAAATCTGTGCTCCGGTGCAAGCCGGTAATCCACGGAGACGAGGCGGCAGCCCGTCGTTTGCGCAAGCGCCGCTGCGACGAGATCATGAGTTTCGATGCTGCCGCCGACCATGCCGCCGCCGTGGAAAAACACAAAGCCGGGCAAATATTCGGTGATGTCATTTGCGGGTGCAAAGAGCCGGTACGGAATATCACCCGCGGGGCCGGGTATTGCGCCGTCGATCCCGGTCACCGCCGTCACGTCGGCGCGCGTGAGCCGCATCAGTTTCGCGTACGCCTGGCGGCGCTCGTCGAGGGTCGAAGATGATTGACCGTCCGACGCGGCCGCCGCGATCATGTCGAGAAATCGCTTCGCTGCGGGATCGAGGGGCATATCGGCCGGTATCCATTTGGGCGGCTATGAAGTATGAATCCATCCCTCTTGAAGCCACACCGCAAGTAAATCCTTAGGGAATTCCGACAATAGTTTGCGCCATTGCCGACCGCGGCCCGTCACACGAACCGCAGCTTCGGCCTTCCGGGGATAACGGCATGGTCCAGATCGTCAAGCCTATCAGCTATTCGCAGACCTGGACCTTCTTCGAAGGCGAATGGCATGAAGGCAATGTGCCGATCATGGGACCGCGCACGCACGCGGCCTGGCTTGGCTCGACCGTGTTTGACGGCGCCCGCGCCTTCGAGGGCGTTGCGCCCGATCTCGATCGGCATTGCGCAAGGGTCAATCGCTCCGCGACCAATTTCGGATTGAAGCCGGTGGTCGATCCCGACACCTGGCTCGGGCTCGCCCGCGACGGCATCAAGCGCTTCGCGCCCAATGCCGAACTCTACATCCGCCCGATGTATTGGGCGCAGCACGGCGCCGGCGGTGGCGTGCTGTTCGATTTGGAAACCACCAACTGGTGCATCAGCCTCTACGAGGCGCCGATGCCGGTGCCTTCGGGTAACGCGATCACGCTATCGCCGTTCCGTCGGCCCACCATGGAATGCGCCCCGGTCGATGCCAAGGCGGCCTGCCTTTATCCGAACAATTCGCGTGCGCTGGTCGAAGCGGTCTCGCGCGGCTTCAACAACTGCCTGATGCTCGACATGCTCGGCAATGTCGCCGAATTCGGCAATGCCAATGTCTTCATGGCGCGCGATGGCGTGGTCTACACGCCGGTGCCGAACGGCACCTTCCTCAACGGCATCACCCGCCAGCGCGTCATCGACCTGTTGCGCGGCGATGGCGCGACCGTCGTCGAGACGACCTTGCGCTATGCCGATTTTCTCTCCGCCGACGAGATCTTCTCCTCCGGCAATTTCGCCAAGGTCGCGCCGGTGATCCGGATCGACGACCGCTCGCTGCAGCCCGGGCCGTTCTACAAGAAGGCGCGCGAACTTTACTGGGCGTTTGCTCATGCCTGCACAGAGTGACGCCTAGACGATAGATTCCAAGGCACGCATCACTTGTAGGATGAGTAGAGTGACCAGTTCGGACGCATGTCCGAACTGGTCACGAAACCCATCGCGGGTGGCGGAATTGGTGGGTTTCGCGAAGGGCTCAAACCACCCTACGAAACTATCGCCGAGCCCGTATGGATCGAGGTACCGCAATTTCGATGGGCAGCGCCATGGGCGGTTTTACAAATTGCGCGATGCTGGAACGGTGCTGCTGATTTGCCCGACGTGTCAAAATGTTTTCGCGGGGTAAAGCATCCCATGCCGGCGACCCCCTGCTACTTTGCATGGGGTTGTTTTCGATATTTTAGTTGGGAGCGAGCCCGCGGGCGGGTTCGGCTGTTCCAAAGCCACTCCAAAACTGGCATAGCTCCCTCCGTGGTGACCGTGTGTGCTCGTTCACGGGCGATGACGGCCAAATCAAGCGGAGCAGGCATGACCAAAGCGGTTCTTGGCATCATCGGCGGGTCCGGCATCTACGATCTGCCGGGACTGGAAAACGCGCAGGAGGAGGCGATCGCAAGCCCCTGGGGCGAGCCCTCGGCTCCGGTCCGTCGCGGCACCATCGCGGGGCTTCCCATCGTCTTCCTGCCGCGCCACGACAAGGGGCACCGGCTGTCGCCCTCGGACATCAACTATCGCGCCAATATCGATGCGCTGAAACGGGCCGGCGTCACCGATCTCATCTCGCTCTCGGCCTGCGGTTCCTTCAAGGAGGAGCTGCCGCCCGGAACCTTCGTCCTGGTCGATCAGTTCGTCGACCGCACCCACAAGCGCGAAAGCTCGTTCTTCGGCCGGGGGTGCGTGGCCCATGTCTCGATGGCGCATCCGGTCTCGCCCCGGCTGCGCATCCATCTTGCCGCCGCGGCTGAGGCGGAAGGGATCGCGATCGCGCGCGGCGGTACCTATGTCTGCATGGAAGGGCCGCAATTCTCCAGCTATGCCGAAAGCATGACCTACAAGAACCTTGGCTATTCCGTGATCGGCATGACCAACATGCCCGAGGCCAAACTCGCCCGCGAGGCCGAAATCTGCTACGCCACGGTGGCGATGGTGACCGATTTCGATTGCTGGCATCCCGATCATGACGCGGTAACGGTGCAGGACATCATTCGCGTGCTGACCTCGAATGCGGACAAGGCCAAGGCGCTGGTGGCGCGGCTGGCGCAGGATTTCCCCAGGGAACACGAGCCCTGTCCGATCGGCTCCGATCGCGCGCTGGACACCGCGCTGATCACGGCACCCGAGGCGCGGGATCCGGAGCTGTTGAAGAAGCTCGATGCGGTCGCCGGACGAATCCTGCGCGGTTGAATTCCACTCTTGACGACGAGAGAAGCATGAAGGTCGATGGACAGCATTTCCGCAGTATCTGGCTCGAGCCCGACGGCTGGTCGGTCGGCGCGATCGATCAGCGCCGGCTGCCGCATGAATTCGTCGTTGCCCGGCTGACGACATGCGAGGAGGCAGCTGAAGCGATCCGCGGCATGCTGGTGCGTGGCGCGCCGCTGATTGGCGCAACCGCGGCCTTCGGCATGGCGCTGGCGATGCGGCGGGACAGTTCCGATGCCGCGCTCGAGCGCGCCTGCCAGATGCTGGTGGCGACCCGGCCGACGGCGATCAACCTGAAATGGGCGGTGGAGCGCATGCGCGCGGCGTTGCAGCCGCTGGCGCCCTCCGCACGTTGCGACGCGGCCTATGCGCGCGCCGACGAGATCACCGAGGAGGACGTCGTCATCAATCAGGGCATCGCCAGGAGCGGGTTCGATTTGATCGAGAGGATCGCCGCGACCAAGACGCGCGGCGGGCCGGTCAATGTGCTGACCCATTGCAATGCCGGCTGGCTCGCGACCGTGGACTGGGGCACCGCGACCGCGCCGATCTATCTCGCGCACGAGCGAGGACACGCGGTCCATGTCTGGGTCGACGAGACCCGCCCACGCAACCAGGGAGCCTCGCTCACGGCCTGGGAACTCGGCCATCACGGCGTGCCGCACACGGTGATCCCCGACAATACCGGGGGCCATCTGATGCAGCACGGGATGGTCGATCTCGTGATCGTCGGCACCGATCGCGTCACAGCCAGAGGCGACGTCTGCAACAAGATCGGCACCTATCTGAAGGCGCTGGCCGCGCAGGACAATGGCGTGCCGTTCTATGTCGCGCTGCCGTCGCCCACCATCGATTTCGGTGTCGACGATGGCGTGCGGCAAATCCCAATCGAACAGCGCGGGCCTGAGGAAGTCACCGATATGACCGGCCGCACCGCCGATGGCCGGATTGAGACGGTGCGGATCGTGCCGCAGGGCTCGCCGGTCGCGAACTACGCCTTCGACGTCACGCCGGCGCGGCTGGTCAGCGGATTGATCACCGAGCGCGGCGTGCTCGGCGCCAACCGCGCCGCGCTCGCGGCGGCGTTTCCGGAACGGGTGGCGGCGGCGGCCGAGTGACGAAGGCTTGACGCGTTCTCAGGCTCGCTCAAATCATTGCAGCTTGCCGTGGCCTCATGGTTCGAGACGCGCGAAGACGCGCTCCTCACCAAGAGGGTCTCAGACCTCATCCTGAGGAGCATCGCACTAGCGATGCGTCTCGAAGGATGAATGGCGCTAACGCAACGCGAGTCCCGTCGCGGCCTCGAGTTCGGCGATGGCCTGCGGCGCGCTGACCACCTTGATCGTGGTCATGCCCATCTCGCGCGCCGGCTTTAAGTTGACACCGAGATCGTCGAGATAGACGCAGGCCCTGGGATCGACCCCGAGCGCCTCGATCATCATCTGGTAGATCCGCGGGTCGGGTTTGCGCAGGCCGATCTTGGCCGACTCGATGATGTGGTCGAACAGCGCCATCACCTCCGCGACATAGAGCGAGCGTCCGCTTGCGCTGCCGATGGCGTTGGCGGGAAGGTTGTTGGTGATGCAGCCGGTCTTGCAGCTCTCACCGACGCGCTTCAGCGCCTCCACCATCTCGGGCCGCAGATCGCCCGACAGCAGCGGCAGCACCTCCTTGCCCCGCACCTCGGCGCCGCCGAGCGCCATGGATTCTAGCGCGAACAGCCGGTCGAAGGTCTCGATGTCGATTTCGGCGCGCTCGAATTTCGCCCAGGCGTTGTCCAGATGATTGGCGGCATTGGTGCGGCGGATGATGTCGGTGGGAAAGCCGCGCTCGCGCTCGAAGCGCGCGAACGCCTCGAATGGCGACGTCGTCAGCACGCCGCCGAAATCCCAGATCACCGCCTCGACCATGTCATCCCTCGCGCTCAACAGTTCGGTTGCTGGCGCACGGCTATCACGGCGCGTGTGCCGGAACCAGTCCGATCACTTGGAGCTTGGCGACCGCCTCTCCGGGGGCTAAATCATCGAGCGATGAAGATGTTGTTCCGAATGTTCGCGCTCGTGGTGCTGTCCGCCACGCCGGCGCATGCGATCGTCGGCGGCGCGCCGATCTCCAGCGACGGCATCGCCCGCTCGGTCGTCACCATCGTGGGCTCGCGCGGTAATTTCTGCAGCGGCACACTGATCGCGCCCAAGCTGGTGCTGACCGTCGGTCACTGCGTGCAGCCCGGGGCGGATTACCGCATCGTGGAATATGCCGCGGATGGCAAGCCTGTCTTGCAGACCATCAGGCGTGTCGCGGTTCATCCCGGCTTCAACATGCAGACCATGCTCGCCCATCGGGCGACCGCGGATGTCGCATTGCTGGAGCTCGAGGCCGCGCCGGCGAATAAGACGCCGTCCGCACTTGGCTTGCCGCAGCTTCCGATTTCGCCTGGCGGCAAATTCACGATTGCCGGCATCGGCGTCACTATTCTCGGCGATGGCAAGAGTGGCGGAAAAATCCGTACCGCCGCGCTGGTCGCGACCGGCAAGCCGGGAACGCTGCAAATCCGCCTGGTCGATCCGGTCGGGCAGGGCGGCCAGGCAGGGCTTGGCGCCTGCACCGGCGATTCCGGCGGGCCGGTGTTCGAAGACCAGCAAGGGGGAGCGGTGATTGTCGGGGTGATCAGCTGGTCGACCGGCCCGAAGAATGGCGCCGGCTGCGGCGGGCTCACCGGGGTCACGCCGCTGACGTTGTATCGGGACTGGCTGCTGCAGACCGCGCGGCAATGGGGCGCGGCCTTGTGATCCGCGCGCGAGATCTATGACATTTGAGCCCCGCGCGCGCGTGGGTTGTCACGTCGGCGGATTCGGTCCAGCCTCATTGTAGAAAAATCACCGACAAAACGATGGGAAGAAACCACGATGAACGTCATGACGGCCGTGCGTGCTGCATCTGATACGAAGGCGGTTGAACATTTCGACGTGCTGATCGTCGGCGCCGGAATCTCCGGCATCGGCAGCGCCTATCAGCTCACCAAGCAGCTCCCGGACCGAAGCTTCGTCATCCTGGAGAGCCAGGACAGTTTCGGCGGCACCTGGCTCACCCATCGCTATCCCGGCATTCGCTCCGACAGCGATCTCCACACCTTCGGCTACAGCTTCAAGCCCTGGGTCGGACCGCCGATCGCGACGGCCGACGAAATCAAGTCCTACATGGGCGACGTCATCGCCGAGAACGATCTCGCCAGACACATCCGCTACAAGCACAGGATCGAACGCGCGAGCTGGTCCAGTGACACCAATCTGTGGACCGTCGAGGCGGTCAGGACCGACAGCCAGGACCCGGTCACGTTCACCGCGAATTTTCTCTGGATGTGCCAGGGCTATTACCGCCATTCCGAGGGCTATACGCCGGACTGGAAGGATGTGGACAAGTTCAAGGGCCGCATCGTTCATCCGCAGCTTTGGCCAAGGGATATCGACCTCAAGGATAAGACCGTGCTGGTGATCGGTTCGGGTGCCACCGCCGCGACCTTGATCCCGTCGATCGCGGACACCTGCGCGCACGTCACCATGCTGCAACGCTCGCCGACCTATTTCAGGGTCGGCCGCAACGCCATCGAGCTCGCCGAGACCTTGCGGCAGTTGCAGGTGAAGGAGGAGTGGGTCCACGAGATCGTCCGCCGCAAGATCCTGTTCGAACAGGATGCGTTCACGCGGCGCTGCCTCACCGAGCCGGAGCAGGTCAAGAAGGAGCTAATCGGCCAGATCTCGGCGATCCTTGGTCCCGACTACGACGTCGCGACGCATTTCACGCCGACCTACCGGCCGTGGCGGCAGCGCATCGCCTTCGTGCCCGATGCCGACCTGTTCGAGGGCATCAAGAGCGGCAAGGCCTCTGTCGTCACCGATGAGATCGACCGCTTCACCGAGAAAGGCGTCCTGCTGAAATCCGGCAGGGAGCTTGCGGCCGATATCATCGTCACGGCGACCGGCTTCAACCTCTGCATGCTCGGCGACATCGCCCTTCGCATCGACGGCAAGCCGCTCGATTTCGCCGACACCGTGACCTATCGCGGCATGATGTTCACGGGCGTGCCGAACATGGCCTGGGTGTTCGGATATTTCCGTGCCAGCTGGACGCTGCGCACCGATCTCGTCGCCGACTTCGTTTGCCGCCTGTTGACGCATATGAAGACGAAGGGGGTGAACAAGGTCGTGCCTCAGCTGCGCGCTGAGGATCACAACATGCCGCTATTGTCCTGGATCGATCCGGACAATTTCAACCCCGGCTACATGATGCGCAACATGCATCTGTTGCCCAAGCGCGGCGACAAGCCGGAATGGCAGCACAGCCAGGACTACTGGACCGAGAAGGACGAATTCCCCAAGATCGATCTCGACGACGGAGCGTTCGTGTATGGGTGATCGATGGCGGCGCCGCTATACGGGTGTCGCTCTCGCGAAAACGTCATTCCGGGGCGATGCGAAGCATCGAACCCGGAATCTCGAGATTCCGGGTTCGGTCCTTCGGACCGCCCCGGAATGACGAAGTGTGGATTGCGTCGCTTCGCTCGCAATGACGAGCGATTGGCGACTACAGCGCTTGCGCTCCGCTTGGCTGGACGACATGCAATTCACGTCTCCCGCCGCGTCGCGTTGGTTGCGATCGCGGCGGCGGCGGTGCGGTTCTCGACGCCGAGCTTGGCGTAGATCTGCTCCAGATGCTTGTCGACGGTCCGGGGGCTCAAGCCCAGGATCTGCGCGATGTCGCGGTTGGTCTTGCCTTTCGAGAGCCAGGACAGCACCTCGCGCTCGCGCGTCGTCAGCCCGAACTCGCTGGAAAATTCGGCCGGCAGGTCGGTGCCGGTGTCCTTGGCCAGCCGCAGCAGGAATTCGTTCGGGCCCGCATTGCCCATGTAGTGCAGCCGAAGCTGCGCGTTGCTCGACAGCGCCGCCGTCGGCTGCGTCTTCGAAGCGCTCCTCTGCGCTACTTCCAGCCATTGCCGCAGTGGCTCCGGCAGCACCAGGTCGTCGCCGTCGGCGCCGAGATGGTCCGACAGCAGTTTGTGGGCCTGCGGTGTCGCCCACATGATCTTGCCCTGCCGGTTGACGGCCAGCAGGAATCGCCCGGAGACGTCGAGCGCGGCGCGGGCGCTTTGCGTCAGCCGCGCATTGGCCAGATGCACCCGGATCCGCGCCAGCATCTCCTCGATCGCGATCGGCTTGGTGACGTAGTCGACGCCGCCGGCCTCCAGCCCGCGGACGATATGCTCGGTGTCGGCGAGCCCGGTCATGAAGATGACCGGGACATTGGAGAGGCCGGCCTCACGTTTGAGGCGTCGACAGGTTTCGAAGCCGTCGATGCCGGGCATCATGGCATCGAGCAGAATGATGTCGGGCGTGATCTGGTCGACAATGCGCATGGCGGCGGCGCCGTCCAGCGCCACCATGACGGTCATGCCCGCGGTGTCGAGCGCATCGGTGAGCAGGCGCAGGGTTTCCGGCGAGTCATCGACCACGAGCGCGACATCGCGTTTTTTGGACTCAATGATCATAGGAGTGCAGGGTTTTCAGGGTTGCCATGTACTGATCGAGGTCGAAGCGATCGATCAATGCACGCATTTGCGACACGAAGTCGGCGTGTTCGGGAAACTCGCTGCCGATCTCATCCAGCTTGACCTGGATCGCGCGGACATAGCCGAGTTGTCCGAGCCCGATCAGTTCTTCGATATGCCTGACCGGCGGTCGCGACCCGCTGTCAGGCCGCCATCCGACTGTCCGGGTTGTCTCGTCGGTGTCATAGCGCCATTCGAGTTTGAGCAGCTGGCGGATGGTCTCCAGGAGCCGCGGAATATCGATCGGCTTCATCAGGTAGCCGTCGTGGAAAGGTTGCGCCAGCGGTGTGCCATGTGCCTCCAGCGCGCTCGCCGAGATCATCAGGATGCGCGCCTGCCGATGCCCGTTGGTGCGGAGCGTCTCCGCCACCTTCCAGCCGTCCATGCCCGGCATGGAAATATCCAGCAGGAACAGATCGGGGCGGCAATGCTGCGCCAGCGCGAGACAGGCCGGGCCGTCCGGTGCGCTCAACAGGATGAAGCCGAGTGGCGTCAGCACCTCGCGCAGGAGATCGCGCTGCACCGGATCGTCATCGGTGATCAGGATGGTCTTACGCGGGCCGTGATAGCCAAAGACCGGCGCGTTGACCGGCGCAATGCGCGTCGGATTGGTCACCTCCGACAGCAGGATCTTGACCCGGAAGGTGCTGCCGGTGCCGACCGTACTGCTGACCTTGATGTCACCGCCCATCACGCCGGCGAGCAGGCGGCTGATGGTGAGGCCGAGACCGGTGCCGGTTTGCGGCTGCGCGGCGCCGAGGGCGCCACGCTCGAACGGGGCAAAGATGCGCTCGATGTCATCCGGCTGGATCCCGGGTCCGGTGTCGGCGATCTCGAATTCGGCCACTGGACTGCGGTAGTGAACTACGAAGTGGACGCTCCCGGTCTGTGTGAACTTGATCGCATTCGACAGCAGGTTGATCAGCACCTGGCGCAGCCGCTTTTCATCGGCGTAGACCACCACCGGGAGCAGCGCCGGCCGCCGGAACACGAAATCGATGCCCTTGGCGGCGGCCTGCAGGCGGAACATGCCGACCAGCTGATCGAGGAATTCGTTGACGCGAACCTCGTCGCGCGACAGATACAGCCGCCCCGCCTCGATCTTGGAAATATCGAGGATGCCGTCGATCAGGCCCGACAGATGGTCGGCGCTGCGGCGGACCACGCGCACCTGGTCGCGCGGCTTGGCCGGCAGGCTCGCGTCCTGCTCCAGCAGTTGCGCGTAACCTGAGATCGCATTCAACGGCGAGCGCAGTTCGTGACTGAGGCCCACGACATAGCGGCTCTTGGCGAGATTGGCGGATTCGGCGACTTCCTTGGCGCGCTGCAGTTCGGCGTCGGTGCGCTTGTGGGCCTCGATTTCCTGCATCAGGAGCGTGGTCTGCCGGCGCGTTTCGGATTCCGCCGCGCGCCGGCTCTGCTGGGCCAGCACGAACAGCCAGGCGACGACCCCGATGATGATGGTCAGCGCGAAAAACACCTTCCAGAGCAGGCCGGAAATCAATAACTGTTCGCCATGGGCGCTCGCCGAGGTCTGCAGGTAGATCAGGGCGAGCGTCAGCGCCACCAGGCCTGCGGAGACGATGAACACGCCGAGATAGTGGCCGAGCTGAGAGTTGATCCGCGCATAGATCGGTTCCGGCAGCAGCTTGCCGAGGGTACCGGAGACCTGCGATTGAATCCGCGCGTGCGGCTTGCAGAGGTCATGACAGCGCGCATCGAGCGAACAGCACAGCGAGCAGATCGGCCCCGCATAGGCCGGGCACGACGACATATCCTCCGGCTCGAAGCTGTGCTCGCAAATGCAGCACTGGATCGATTCGACATTCTGCCAGCTCCGCTTCGGCTTTCGCGCGATGTAATATTTTCCGCCGGTGGCAAACGCGATCAGCGGTGCGACCGCGAGCGCGACGAGCAGCGCGACGAACGGTGACAGCGCCTTGGCGGTCGGCCCGAACAGCCCATAGAAGGCGCTGATCGACACCACGGTCGCGATCGTCATGGCGCCGACGCCGACCGGGTTGACGTCGTAGAGATGGGCGCGCTTGAATTCCATATGCGGCGGCCGCAGGCCGAGCGGCTTGTTGATGACGAGGTCGGCAACCAGCGAGCCGACCCAGGCAATCGCGACGTTGGAATAGAGGGCGAGGGTCTGCTCCAGCGCCTTGTAGACGCCGATCTCCATCAGCAGCAGCGCCACCACCACGTTGAAGACCAGCCAGACCACGCGGCCGGGATGGCTGTGGGTCAGGCGGGAGAAGAAGTTCGACCACGCGATCGAGCCGGCATAGGCGTTGGTGACGTTGATCTTGAGCTGGGAGAGGATGACGAACGTGCCGGTCAAGGCGAGCGCAAGATCAGGCTGCGACAGCACGTAGCGGAAGGCTTCGAGATACATCTGCGCGGGCTCGGCCGCATGCTCGAGCGTGACGCCGTGGATCAGCGCGAAATAGGCCAGAAACGAGCCGGCGACCAGCTTCAGGGCGCCGAGCAGGATCCATCCCGGTCCGGCGCTGAGCAGCGCGATCCACCACGCCTTCTTCGAGGTCCGGCGGTCACGCGGCAGGAAGCGCAGGAAGTCGACCTGCTCGCCGATCTGCGCCACCAGCGAAAACACGACCGAGGCCGCGGTTCCGAACAACAGAAGGTCGAGATGGCCGTCGGGATCACCATGCTCGCCGGCGAATGCCGTCCAGGACGCGAAGGAGTGCGGGTTGGCGTAGGCGATCGCGGCAAACGGCATGATATGCAGCACGATCCAGAGCGGCTGCGTCCACAGCTGGAAACGGCTGATCAGCGTGATGCCGTGGGTCACCAGTGGAATGATCACGACGGCGCTGATCAGATAGCCGATCGGACGCGGAATGCCGAAGCACATCTCCAGCGCGGAGGCCAGGATCACCGCCTCGATCGCGAAGAAGATGAAGGTAAAGGAGGCGTAGATCAGCGAGGTGATGGTCGAGCCGATATAGCCAAAGCCGGCGCCCCGGGTCAGCAGGTCGATGTCGATGCCGCATTTTGCGGCATGATAGGCAATCGGCAGGCCGCAGCAGAAGATGATGACGCTGACGACCAATATCGCGGCGACGGAGTTGGTGACGCCATAGTTCAGGGTAATAGTGCCGCCGATCGCTTCCAGCGCCAGGAATGAGATGGCGCCGAGCGCGGTATTGGCGACCCGGCTCGCCGACCAGCGGCGCGCGCTCTTTGCGGTGAAACGCAGCGCGTAGTCTTCCAGCGTCTGGTTGGCAACCCATTGATTATACTGGCGCCTGACGCGGTCTATCCGCTGCCGCCCTGCCACGTTCTGTTCTCTCCCGCACCCGCCGGAAGCCCCACCGGATGGCTCGCAAGACCCGTGCCAGAACCTACGTCGTCATTTTGCGGTGCAGTATACGCAATCCTGCGTATCTGTGCAGTGCACAAAATCGGCAATCCTCGCCCCACCAACGCGTGTCCTCGAACCAGAAATGGGGTGCTCATGTCAGATGAACCAAATAAGGGCCTGAAGTCACCGCTTCGGCGCAAACTCTTGATGGGGATGGCCGCCTTGCCGGCCATGACGATGCTTCCCCGGCCGTCCTTCGCGGACGTCCCCGCGACCTCGGTGGTCAACACCACCGGCCTCGCGGTCACCGACACCGAAGTGACGGTCGGCATCCTGCACTCCGTGACCGGCACGATGGCGATTTCGGAAACCGGTTCGGTGGAAGCCGAGAAGCTCGCGATCTCGCAGATCAACGAAGCCGGCGGCGTGCTCGGCCGCAAGATCAAGTTCATCCAGGAGGACGGCGCCAGCGATTGGCCGACCTTCGCCGAAAAGGCCAAGAAGCTTCTCGTCAACGACAAGTGCGCCGCCGTGATGGGCTGCTGGACCTCGGCCTCGCGCAAGGCGGTGCTGCCGGTGTTCGAGCAGTATAACGGCATGCTCTACTACCCGACCTTCTATGAAGGTCTCGAGCAGTCCAAGAACGTGATCTATACCGGCCAGGAAGCCACCCAGCAGATCATCGCAGGCCTTGACTGGGTGCAAAAGACCAAGGGCGCGAAGAGCTTCTATCTGCTCGGGTCCGACTACATCTGGCCGCGCACTTCCAACAAGATCGCCCGCAAGCATATCGAGGGTCATCTGAAGGACTCCAAGGTCGTCGGCGAGGAATATTTCCCGCTCGGCAGCACCCAGTTCAACTCGGTCATCAACAAGATCAAGCTGACCAAGCCGGACGTGATCTACGCCATCATCGTCGGCGGTTCGAACGTCGCCTTCTACAAGCAGCTGAAGGCCGCCGGTATCGACCTGTCGAAGCAGACGCTCCTGACCATTTCCGTCACCGAAGACGAAATCGACGGGATCGGTGGTGAAAACATCGCGGGCGCGTTCGCCTGCATGAAGTACTTCCAGTCGCTCGACAATCCGAACAACAAGGCGTTCGTGCCCGAGTTCAAGAAGATGTGGGGCGAGAAGACCGTGATCGGCGACGTGACGCAGGCCGCCTATCTCGGCCCGTGGCTGTGGAAGCTGACCGCGGAGAAGGCCGGCAGCTTCGACATCGACAAGATCGCGGCGGCCTCGCCCGGTGTGGAGTTCAAGGGCGCGCCGGAAGGTTACGTGCGTATCCACGAAAACCACCATCTCTGGTCAAAGACCCGGGTCGGCAAGGCCAAGGCCGACGGCCAGTACGAACTGGTCTACGAGACGGCCGATCTGGTCGAGCCGGATCCGTTCCCGAAGGGCTACCAGTAAGCCCGTCGCGGCGCCTGGCACGTTTCCCAAACACTGCAACTCCCCGGCGCGGACCGTCCGGCCCGCGCTGCAATTCCCCGCGTCGCGAATCCTCGCGCGGCGCGGGGCTGCCTCACCCACGGAGCAAGGATCATGTTCGGCGACTACTCGATTGGCGACCTCGGTGCCATTCTCGCGATGCAGGGTTTTGCAGGGCTGATCCTGTTTTCCGTCTACGTGCTGATGGCGCTCGGACTTGCCATCATCTTCGGCCAGATGGGCGTCATCAACATGGCCCATGGCGAGTTCATGATTCTCGGCGCCTACGTCACCTGGATGACGTCGAACGCCTTCCAGCACTTCATGCCGATGCTGTTCCCGGTGTACTTTTTCGTTGCGATGACGCTAGCCTTCATAGCCTCCGGCTCGCTGGGAATGCTGGTCGAATGGGCGCTGATACGTCATCTCTACAAGCGCCCGCTCGATACGCTGCTCGCAACCTGGGGCCTGAGCCTCATCCTGCAGCAGGCCTACCGTTCGGTGTTCGGCGCCCGTGAGGTCGGCGTCGAACTGCCGGACTGGATGATGGGCTCCTGGCAGGCGACTGATTCCATCCAGATCCCGATCAACGGCATGTTCGTGATGGCCCTGACCATCCTGATCACGATCGTCGTCGCTTATGTGTTGTTCTGGTCGCGCTGGGGCAAGCAGGTCCGCGCGGTGGTGCAGAACCGCATCATGGCGGGCGCCGTTGGCATCAACACCGAGAAGGTCGACCGCTACACCTTCGGCCTCGGCTGCGGCATCGCCGGCGTCGCCGGCAGCGCCTTCACCATGATCGGCTCCACGGGGCCCACTGCCGGCCAGCTCTACATCGTCGACACCTTCCTGGTCGTCGTGTTCGGCGGTGCCGCCAGCCTGCTCGGCACCATCGCGTCCGCCTTCACCATCTCGCAGACGCAGTCGACCCTGGAGTTCTTCCTGTCGGGCTCGATGGCCAAGGTCATCACCCTGCTTGCGATCGTCGCCATCCTGA
>Ga0307516_10003161_pt1 | contig 21435 bp, 29 predicted proteins | sample 19_EM_MG_FD_203310 | JGI IMG/M metagenome (GOLD analysis project Ga0307516, IMG submission 203310) | Populus trichocarpa ectomycorrhiza microbial communities from riparian zone in the Pacific Northwest, United States - 19_EM | ecosystem: Host-associated > Plants > Roots > Unclassified | place... | reverse complement strand
GTGGGTGTCATCGTAAAAGATTATAACGGAGGGCGCAGATGGGACCTCGACACGCGTGATCCTTGCCAAAGAGGTAATGTTGCGATCTCTATCTTTGAACGCAACCTCTTACTACCCATTTATAAACTTACAGAATAAGAAGCGATGTGCTACGTCGCGTGCTATACCAACTGTCACCATATGTCATGGTTCCCAAGGACTCGCCGCCTGCCCGCCAACTTTCTCAGTAAAGTAAACCCCGTTTCCTGACTCATCTATGTAGAAAGAATCCTCCAAACGGACACCGATCTAATGTGCACAATAGATCAGCCACTTGAACCACCCTCGTCTCGCCCGGGGAAACAACCAACCTCGTCAGGAATGTACACCCCCGGTTCGTCTGAGAACGTGTGCCCGGTAAGGATGATGTCGCTGCTGCCACCCCTGAGGTATGGGCTCTCGTGCATCTCCAGTCCGATCCCGTGGCCTAGCCGATGAGTAAAGTACCTCTCCCAGCCATGGGGCTTCAACACCGCTCGAGCAGCTTGGTCTGGAGCCCTTGTCAGAGACCCATTTTTGGCAGCTTCGAGGGCGGCAGTTTGAGCGTCTCGGACGGCATACCAAATGCCGAGCTGCTTCTCGGAGAGCACTGTCGCGGGCAGAGCGAACGTCTGTGGAAATAGATGTACATCACAAGGGAAATCAGAATGGGTGGTATAATTGCGCACCCTCGTCAGATCACTCCAGTAGTTGTGTAACCTGCCGCCGCCGTCGATCAGCACCAGATCGTTGGCTCCCAACATTGCATCTCCACCTCCCCCGTGCGGTCGAGCCGCGATGGCTATAATGGGCGTGTTGGCGCTGGGTCAATTTGTGATGCATTAGGAACCAACCTCCGAAAAGCACCAGACCCTCGCCGCTTGAGAGGCCGGCGGCTGCGAGTGCCCGTTCGAAGAGAGAGCTGGTCTTGGATTGAGTGGTACCAATATACATCTTTCGTTGAACGGCTCGAACAGCTAGAAGGGTCGCCTTCCCATCGCAAAGTCAGAATTCGATTGACTGCAGAGACCGCGATGCGACCTACCTCATTCGCGCACCTCATGATTTCAAGCTCCCGAATAGACTTGCGTTGTCTTAGCCGTTGGATCTCAACCGGTGCAGACAGAACATGGGTCGAAGGGGTGGCTTTCGACAACCCATCCAGGATAAAAGTCCTCATCTCTCCATCTACAAACACCGGTCTCTCCGCAATCAAAGATGGGATCGCACCGACAGCCACTTCATACGGGCTATCCTCTTCCTTCCATGTCGCATACGAGACTGGATTCCGAGCGGGTACAGTCATCAACCTCGCGCGAGACTCTTCGAAAGCAGGTGTGAGGATCGTCACATTCGGTCGTAAAGAGGCATCGGGTGAAATGATCAGGAGGAGCGGTCGCTCAGATAACTTCCACGATGAGATGTTTGCGTAATAGTGAGCTGATGGCCCTGGCTCGGTGATGTATGCTGAAGCGTTCAGAGACATCAGGGTATCAACCAGCCGTTGTTGCCGTTCCAGGAATTCTTCTGGGGGAATGGGAGGGACATGCGAACAATAGCCCGATATCTCCGTAAATGCTGGAGTCGATGAGAAAGCCGAGAGTACAGTTGGTTTCAGTCTGTTGAATCCGAGGAGAGATGCGGCCAGGAGGAAGACGGCCTGGGCAGAGGGGGGACGTCAACCTCTTTGAACGGACCGACGGGCCATCGCAACGCACCACTTTCGTCAATGACAGGTGAGTGTTCACAAACGACGACGAGGCCTCATCCGAAGATTTTTCCTCGTGTACCGGAAGAGAAAGTTTCCCCATCCTTCGAAGTTGGAGGTCGGATGACGAGCTGGAGTGCCACTTCCTCCGAGCGCTCGCTCCCGTTGTTCCGTTTCCGGCACGTCCGCATCTCATGCCGAGAGTCCAGCTCGACAATGGAAAACGACACTGAAACTTTGCTCGTAATGCTCTCAAGCTTACTGCCCGAATCTCACCAAAGCCTTGACCACGAATCTCTTCTCGAAGCCCTCCTAGAATGCGAAGGAAACGTTGAGGAAGCCGCGGCCAAACTCATTTCCCAGCCGTCATCCTCGTCAGCGGCTGGATCCAGTCGCTCATCGACCAAAAAGAAACGCAAGAGGCACGTCGGATTGGACGGTTGGCTCCAAAAACGTTCTTCCACCTCGAAACCGCCTTCGAAACGCGTAAATTCTGGAGATGGGAGCGTCCGAGCGCGTTCGATGAGTGTCCCCGCTGACGACGATCGGCATCCCTCTACCTCTAGCTCCTCTTTGAAGGTCAAAGGATCTGGAAAGCCAGATTCTAGCGGGAACGCGTTGGCAAGGCTCAAACCCCCCTCCGCATCTGCTGTTTTAGAAGCTCCGGCATAACTACCTCCCTTGACGTTGGGAACCCCCGAGATGGTGGCCAAACATACAACATGCACTCTACACCCCCAAGTCCTACCTCCAGAACTCGCTATCAGGCTGTTTGAAACTATGCTCAACGAAGCTGAGACATGGGACAGGAACCGGTTCTGGTTATTCGAGAGAGCTGTCGTGAGTCCACACAAGACCTCGTTTTACGTCCGTGACATGAGCGCCGTCCCCGGGTACGGTGGGAAGGACGAGGTAACCGACCTCGAGTGGAAAGAGGCCGCGCACTACTGGTATGTACCCACTGCCATATCGTGCGAAACTCAGCTGATTATCATTATGCGTGCAGGACACAATTTGGTTCCGCCGATCCGAATCCCTTCCCAGAGCCCATGGAAGAAGCATGCAGGCTGCTCGAGAACGTTGTGAATGTCGAAATGCGCAAACGCAAACAATTTGACCTTGAGTGGGGAGGGAACAGAAGATGGATAGCCAATGTCGCGGCCTCGAACTGTTACGAAGGTGCAAAGGAGAACGTGGGGTTCCACTCTGATGGGCTGTAGGTGTCGTTTATGAGCTTCTGCCGAATTCAGATTGATCAGGACCGAGAAACCCAGGACGTACCTTGGACCTTACCCGACAATCGCGAGCCTGAGCTTAGGAGTGTCACGGATCTTCAGATTACGCGAAGTCGTCTCGAAATCAGAAGAAGCAACACGCAAACCTCGTTCACTTGACATCCCACTCTCCCACAATTCTGTGTGTTCATCCTCAACAAAGCTGCCCGAACGTTTCACGAACTTCCTCTCGTAGCTCCTCATAATGCACCCACCAACACAAGAAGTGTCCAAACACGCAATAATCCCACAAACCGTCATCGACACCTTTCGCTACCGCCCTCCATTATCTCCCACTTCCACTTCTGCGTCCCTCCTCAATGACGACCCAGACTCCCAACTGAAATCCAGCACATGCAGAATCAACATCACATTCCGCTTCTTCCGACCCGACTACCGCCCATCAACAATTCCGCGTTGTAAGTGTGGGGAATCCACAATCCTCCGACCCGACATGCGGGGGAAACGCGACAAAGACGGCCGATTGGACCGATACTGGTGGGCTTGCCAGGCGGGGAAGAAGGTTGAGAATGAGGGGAAGGACTGCGGTTTGTGGAAAGAGATGGACGCGAGGGCTGAGGGGAGGGGCCCTTTCGTGGGTGACTTGGCGATAGTGGAGAACATTGCCCGACCCACAGATAGCGCATAACGTGTCCTCAATGCGACGGTGTTCATTTATCTCTATTTCTATTCCATGCATTGCGTTATCTATGGTCACTTTGTGATGCTTGCGAGAGGGTCCGTGGAGGGTTCGAGAATGTGAGAAAAAAATGATGCGAGAAAAGCTTGAAAAATGTGTGCGACAGCGAGGGAAAGCAAGAGAACAACTTTGTACATGAAACGCAAAAAATCAGCCCTTAGAACCAAGCGCCGCTCATACCAGCATCAGCCCTCACGGCGAACGGCAGTCCTTCCGTCCTGATCATAATCGGGTTTGGAGGCGGAGCGTCCAAGTGTCTGTAACAGAAATCGTAGGCGTTCTCAGCGCTGAAGGTTTTATGCCTACGAACGAGCACGTTCAGCGCATCGTGAGAGATGATACTACAAGGTGGAACTACTCACTTCTCCTGGATGTGGCCCGGAACCATCGCCATCGAGAGGTGCTTGCCACATATCGCACAACGGTAATCAAACCTTGTCATTGACATCATATTCCGGACGTCTTCAGCTTCGATCGGACATGTCGGAAGGATGAGCCACTCCAGATAGGGCATGCTCTCTTGGTGGAATTTGATCGCGTGAAAGACCTGGGAACGCATGGAACAAAACCCGAGTGTTCAAACACAACCGAGAACCCGCACGTAGATGGAAACGGAGACTGACAGCAGCATCCCAGGACATGAGATATTTCGCCTCATCCGTCGAACAGATCGGGCATCCAAACCACAGGTCTAACTCATCCATTCTCCTTGCAGTCGTACAATATGGATCCAACCCAACGATCTCGACAATCTTGTGAGCCGCCAGCGAGGCTTTGGGACTGAACACGATCCTGTCGCCACGAAGGTTCCAAGGTTCTTCTCCGAGGGTTGCACTGAGAGCCTGAGACCAGTCCGCGTTGACGAGTTCGAAGGTTGGCACTTGAACCATGTAGTTGGTACACTTGTGGACGAGAACACGGGGAAAGCCGAGAGGTTCGGGGCAGCCCATAGTGCAGGTAAAAAAGGTTGTCGCCAGTTCGAGCCGGTACAAAGGGTTGTATATCATTCCATCGCAAGGTGGCATTAACTCCAGGAGCCGACGCGAGCCAGTCACACGCCAAGCTTCAACGATCCCAGGAAGTTCAGCGTAAAGACCGGAGAGAACCCGTGAGATATCCGAAGGGTCGCCAGGAAGTGTTATGATCTGGTGCAAGTAGTCGGACGTGCAGACGTCCGCGAGGCTCGGTTGGGGTTGTTCGATAGGACAGTGACTGAGGTATAGTTCGTACAAGTCGCCGATGACGGCAAGTCGGTCCGAGAGTTCGGCGAGCCAGAGCCTCGTAAGGCGCTTCGTCTTGACGCCCTGCATGAAATTCACCAGACCGTTTTTCATCATCCTCCAAGCTGGAAGGATTATCAGTGGGTCGGTCGGGAACAGAGGTGCGGCTTACTCCTGGAGCTGAGCTTTTGGCGTTGCCTAACTTCATGAATGTTCGAGAATACATCCTCCGTGACGGGGTCCATAAGGGCGAGTTCTTCCCCCCAACCCAAATCCGTCAACTTGGCGGCTATGCTAGAAATCGGGGCCTGGGGTTACAGCGACCGTGAGTGACGAGGTATGGCTTACGATTCTCTGCGCTCTCGGAAAGTGTGCTTCTCTTGCGAATTAGTCGCGTAAGAATCCTGCCACTCCACGCACAACCTAACGTGCTGACAAGAAGCTTAGCGAAGCGCTTTTGGTTGCCGGAGACCCCCAAACCTGAAACCGTTCGGCCATCATTGCCTTGGCTTGCCTGAGGAAGGTATTGTCACCAGCGGTGTCCTCCATCGACTGCAAGAGCCGAGCCCCGAACTGTTCAATATCCTTGGGACGGAACAGAGGCTCTGTGGTAACGTGTCAGAGACGGCGGAACGTTTACAGAGAGGGGCGACCGAACCTTTTCCCACGAGTACGTACGGGACGTAAAAATCGTAGGAATCTGGGAAACTCCATCCGACGTATGACCTGAAACTGGAGGACGTGAGCGAACTCGGAGGGCATCGATTGCGTTGGTGCATACTTGATATACAGACACTTGTTACAGCATCGAACACGACACAGCCAATGTACTTTCGTTCCTCGGGAACGGTAGCAAAACTAGCGGGGATAAGTCACAAGATCTGTGGTCGAAACAGCTGATTCCCACCTGACACGATGGGTTGAAAACCAAAGTCGCGTACTGGTGGGGAGAGAGGTCAGGTGGACACGGAGGTAACCCAACGTTCTGGAATGTTGGTTCCCAACAGCGATGGTCAAGCAGAACCCCGTGGAGCTCAAGAGACGTTCTATCCAGGTTCAGAAGGTCCTGCGGGTACAAGCCGGAAAAGATCTGAAGCAGGATTAGCGCAAAGGTTCAAGTTGGTTTCGCGACGACCGCTGGTTGACTCTCGGCGGCTGTATCAACGCCGGCGAGATGAACTGACCCTCAGCAGAACGTTGAGTGGAAAATATTGGAACCCGACAGGACGGCCTTTGTTCATATCGGTGGGATTTTTGCGAGTCGTTAGCCGGAGGTCGGGTAGGATGGGAGTTGGTGAGAAAAATTGACGGAAGCCCGTCAGTTCCGATTCCGCTTTCCCCGGTGGTCGGTCCCTCCTCTTACCACACCCTCTACGTAACCCGCAAAAGTGAGTACTTTTCGCCTCGAATCCGCCCCCTTGACTCCTTATCAACCTTCTCAGTGTGTGGTATCTTGGGCTTGCTGCTACACGACCCGTCTATAGATGCCGCGACGGAGATATCTGAAGGCCTGGCGCTGCTGCAGCACCGTGGCCAAGATGCCTGTGGAATCATCACCTGTGGACCCAAAGGCCGGTTCTACCAATGCAAGGCAAATGGAATGGTCTGTGATGTTTTCGACGCAAACTCACTTTCCCCGTTGATTGGAGGCATGGGCGTCGGACACGGTGAGTTGATCAAATTTCCACCGATCCACTTAAACCTTACCCACGCAAAATCTAGTTCGCTACCCAACTGCTGGCACGTCTAACCACGCAGAGGCCCAACCTTTCTACGTTAACTCGCCATACGGTATCGTATTCGCCCACGTAAGTGAGCCTGGACGGTTAGAAAGTATCCCCCTGGCTTACCCCTCGATAGAATGGTAACTTGATCAATACAGATGCTTTGCTCCATTTCATGGATGCCGGTGCCCACCGTCATATCAACACCTCTTCCGATTCCGAGCTTCTACTCAACATCTTCGCCGACAACCTCCAGCAGACGGGGAAATTCCGAATTAATGAGGAGGACATATTCAACGCCATCGGCGGACTTATGGAACAATCCAAGGGTGCATACGCCTGCGTCGCCATGTTGGCGGGCTTCGGAATAATCGCCTTCCGTGATCCTAATGGCATCCGGCCCGTTGGAATGGCGACCCGCGAGACTGCAACGGGCAAGGATTACATCGTTGCAAGTGAGAGTGTCGTCGCTGATGCCAGCGGTTTCACGGATTGGGAGGATATCAAGCCCGGTATTTTAACAATCTTCTACTCCGTATAATCAGGACTGAACTCTCGTGCCCAGGTGAGGCGATTATTATCACCCGATCATCACTTTCTAGGCGCCAAGTTTCCGCCCCAGCAACATTTGCACCAGACATCTTCGAATACGTCTATCTCGCCCGTCCCGACTCTGTATTGGATGGGGTTAGCGTATACAGGAGCAGGATGGCGATGGGTGATGCTCTGGCGAACGAGGTTCAACGCGTCTTGACTGAACAAAAAATATCCGCCGATGTGGTCATTCCGGTCGGTGGGGAATTTGAGGGCGAAAATCTTATCATACTCAAACCCCCATCTAGGTCCCAGACACGTCTCGCGTCGCTGCGCTAAACCTAGCCCAGAAATTGAAACTCCCATACCGGGAGGGATTCATCAAGAACCGGTACATTGGACGAACGTTCATCATGCCCGGCCAACAAATGAGGTGGGCAGAGCCCAGAGGTCGTGTTGTCCGCGTCTGATTCCTACCATTCCTCAGGCGTAAGAATGTCCGCAAAAAGTTGAACGCCATGGCCCTCGAGTTCTCTGGAAAGAATGTCCTGATCGTCGATGGTCAGTCCTACCTGTACCGTTCACGTCTCCCTGCAGCTTCTGACCTGGGTAGACTCTATCGTCCGTGGAACGACCTCGAAGGAGATCATTCGAATGGCTCGGGAGGTCGGCGCCAAAAAGGTTATCCTCGCCTCATGTGCACCCCCAATTCGACACTCCAACGTATATGGTATCGATATGCCATCCCGTAGCGAACTCGTCGCACACCAGCGGTCCATTCCCGACATCGCCAAAGAAATCGGAGCCGATCTTGTGATATATCAGACTCTCCCAGACCTCGTTGCCTCCGTACGGCAGTTCAACCCAGCGATTGGAACATTCGACTGTTCCGTATTCACCGGCGAGTACGTCACCGGTGGCGTGGATGAGGTGTATTTGAGCGGGCTGGAGGAGACAAGGGCGGATAAAGTAAAGGCTAGCAGCCCTTCGGCAAACAAGCGTCAGGTGAACGGCACCGACGCCAAGCCCGTTGAAAGTAAGAAGTTGCCTGTTGGGCCGACAAGTCCGGCTGATGATACCATTGGGTTGCACAATTCGTGGCAGCTGTAGAGAGTGTGTATGATAGATATTTCCTAGCTGTAGATTGTAGTAGGTGATATAGACGTTCCCAAGTGGGTGATACTACCAGTTAGACCACACCGCATACACGCACGAGTCATTCTGAGGAGCGGGGGAACTGTCCGGGCGGAGGATAGGAAGCCGAACGCCCACCCCAGATGCCACCCTTGAAGCAGCAGCAGAATGCGCCCTTTGGACAAGTTGACTAACGCCGGGTCTAAAGTACAAGGTTATCTGGTAATGGGGTCCCCACTTGTCCATGACGTTCAAGATACTGTCCACGGTCAGGTTACATATATCTAGCGTGACCATCACGACCAACCACACGAAAGACCCACAAACGACTTTGTTTCCCTCGTTCCGTTTCATTGGGTTACGCAACCCCCGTCTTTGGTCCCCGACCGTCTCTGGAGCTTCGAGGGTCTTACTTGCTCTAGGTTTCGCTGGAGTTCTGGTGGCGGGGAAGGCGGGGAAGGCGGGGTGACCGGACGCCTAACCATTAAAGGGGTGCTTCGGTGTCTATAGAGTGGTGGTGGTGAGATATTTCGACCTCTGGCCAGGGGTTGCGGAGATGGAGGCACGATGATTTGACGTCTGGCCGTGAGCGTAGGGGGGGGAGGTGTAAGGTTTCGGCGTCTGGCCATGAACGTAGGAGGGGGAGGTGTAAGGCTTCGACGTCTGCGTATGGGCGGGGGAGAGGGGGAGGGAGGCGGAGGCGAGATGGGTCTAGGACCGGCGCTGTTCACCTCTATTTCGCCCTCCAGGAACACCCCTCCGCCAAATAATTCACAGGGGGGCTCGTTACCGCACTTTCTCGTTCTAGTACACCACAGAGCTGCGAGAGGTGTAAATGAGTGGTAAGTTTGAAGTCGAAGGCCGGCAAACACAACTTACAGCCACAACGGAAGCAGAATTCCATTCCACAAAGACACGTCATATGGTTGCACCCCTGGTTTCGCTCGACGATTGCCTGACATCCAGGGCATCTACGCCACTTTTCGGACTGGAATGGGTGGGTTCAGCCTCGTTTCTCGAGAGTACATGGATATAGAATACCTTGGCCAACTCGATGAGAAGTTGGTCTTCCGGGGACCGCTCACCCGGGGGCAACGCCTGGTAATTCTCGCAGGTCATGTCTTGGATCCCGAACGTCAGATACGGAGAGGGGAATCACAGTCTGGTGTTGCTTACTATTATGCCACATCGACTCGCAGGGCACACAGACCCATTCGAAACAAGCCGGGCATCGAGCCTTGGGGTCATAGTAATCTTCATCGATCTGCACCAGCACGGAACACTTTGGATTCGGGCAGTATCGCTTGGGGAGCGAGTCGAGTAGCTTTCGGTGATGCTTCGGTCAAAAGGCGTCAGTAAACTAGACCGTAAGATTGTTTGGAACTTGGATATACCCAGGCAGACATGGACTCCACATCCAATACTCTCTCCGCTACATCATCCTGCATCCCAGATCCCCAGTTAGCGATCGGACACTCGGGGCAGGCGATCGGGAACACGGTGATGTTGGTGTTCGTCTCATCGGTTCCGTTGGGGTCGAGTTTCCTCTTGATATATTCGGACACACATGAGATACAGTATGTGTGTTCCCCGGGGCATGGGAGGCGGATGCCGAAAGGCAGCCTGCCAGAGGAATTCGCCGTCAAGGTGGCGGAAATCGGAGAGTACGTGGCCTGGAACTGTTCGAGGCAGATGCCGCATATCGGGTAGGCATTGGATACAGGATACTCTGAAATGAGGAGGATCAGTCATGCGAAGGCTGGGCAAAACGGAAGAAAAACCACCTTCAGGAGGTTCATCCTGTGCCCTGGCTTTGCCCTTGGCATCCGACCACACCTCGGTATTTTCGGAGTAATCAGGAGCGAGTGTGAAAACGTCTGAATTTCCTGGACTTGGAGGTACACCATCCGCATCCTGTAGGTGCTTCGCGATTTCAGCATCTAACAAGATCTGCTCTTCGACCGCGAGAATTTCCTGCGCCAACTGGTGTGGCGTTGGTCGAATCTGCGAACCGGAAGATGAAGAGGGGAGTCCGGGGGGATCTCGAGTAAGACCAAGCGGCCGTGGAGGATGGGAAGGCGTTAACACGCTGGGCCCCGCGGTATTCGCTGGCGAGGGGTCGTCGAGTAGAGATAGGTGGGACCACTGTCCAGGTGTGTAGGTTTGGGATTGAGAATAGGGATTATGCTCTCCGAAGTCGTTGAACTCGTGCGAATTGCTAGGTCGGTTATTGGGGAGTGTAGATGATGGATAAGGTTGAATTGGTTGGATTGGCGTTGGCTGGATTGGCGGGCTAAGAGTGGAAGGGTTTCCAGGAGCATCATCGACACCCGACCCGCTGGGAAGTTGGGAAGTTTCGCCACCGTCTTCACTGATGACTGAGACACCAGCTTCACTTCCGAACGAAATCCCAGCTTCGCCGATGGTCGAGATTTTGCGGATCGTTCGTTCTGCCTCCGCCACGAGGAGTTCCACCTGGGCGTGACCGGAGTAGCGGGCCCGAGGGAGTCCTGGCTGGGTCGGGTCAGTCGGTACAGAGTCAATGATGGTACGGGCAGATGTAGCGACAACCGCGCCCGTCGCGCTGGACTCCAGGAGACCGTTGAGCAGGATACCCATCCACTCCCTCGCCTTGTCGCGTTTCGCGTCGTAGAGGCTGGCCTCCTCGTCTATAATCTCGGCGTCCAGTGTGTTAATTTGTTCACGAAGGCCCGTGAGGACGCCGGTTTGTTGAGAAAAGTTCTTGTCCCCAGTACTCATCTTGCTGACCTTCTTGTCGGTGGAATCGGCTTTGGACATGAGGGTCCTCCTATCGCGGCGCATCTCGCTGAGCGCTTCTTCCCTGGTACGGACAGTCTTCAGGCATTCTCGAACATTCGCGATATTATCAGCGAAAGACGCGATGGATGCAACCCAATGACACAACAGGGTTGCACACGCGGAGAACGTGTCCTAGGAGGCTCTAGTTAGTGATGGCGCGTAACCGATGGGGTGGGAGTTGGACGCACCTCGAGATCTTCACCTTCACCGTTCGCCCACGTACGTAGAGCGTCGATGGACTTGCCAAAGTCCGTGCTGAGTTTTTGTAAACTGGAAGTAGGAGATTAAAACCTGGATGGTTGGTGGGGCGGGATGGACGTACGACTGCAAGACGACCTTCTCAGTCGTGATGATCTCTTGAAGGGGTCTCAAATCCGAATTTCCTGGTGCAACGGCACGAATCGCCGAGCTATGAGCTAGCTTCGTCGCCGCACTCTTGAACATGGTGGTTTTCGAGGACTCGGATGCGGGAAAATGCACCACGTCCAGGTGTCAAGCCATTGCACAGCAAACCCTCCAGCCGCTAAGCGGGGCGTTTGAGGGGCAAAGAACACTTCGGACGAAATCTGATTACGCCTGCCCGTTCCTGACCCTTTTAGGCACAAAGATGTCATTGATCGAGGCCTATATACGTCATTCAAGGCTCAAGCATGTCACCCAGAACCTCGAGGACCGCGGTACGCGCCACAGGATCCCTCGAAACTACTTCTTCCGAGGTTGAGAAAGGGCCCGACGAGAAAACCGCTGTGCGGGTGCTGGACGAGACGAGACTAAAGTTTACTGATGCTTGCAGTGTCATCGTGAGGCGGTGTGCTGTCAACTCCTGCGAGTTATTTGGCACTCAGTGGGAATAATGAGCAGCTGCCGCCACGGGATCAGAAAACGGGCGGACGCTCTTTCCCCGCTTTGGTCACCCCCAGCCTTGGCGCCACGGGTGGTGGATCCCGCCGTGGGGCCGACCTTCGATCAGGGGGAGGCGGGGGCCTCAACGGACCGCGGATGGAGGGTTTCTTGGCAGACTGAAATCGTTGGTTGTGTATAGGTGGCTAGGATACACATTCTGTACCACGGATACAAGGGATGGGAGACGCATGCCGCATTTGCTCCGTGATTCTCCAGCTGTCTGAAGCAAAGTGTTGGACACGACGTCGGGACCAGCCGGGATCAAAATTACCAAAAGAAACTGTTTCCGAGCCTCCACGAGAATTTTTTAGAGTACGCCGCGAAGGGACGTCGCGGAGACAGCGAGTACACCTCGTCCAATCTTAAAAGTTATGTGGAAGGCTTGCAGTGTCTGCTCGGCTCAGCCGCATTGTTATAGTGCACGTGCTGGGATTGCGATCCCGTGAGAAGTTGGCTGGTTGGCTTTTGAAGACCAACCACAACCGCCGCCATTCCTTCACCCCTCCACGGTCATCTCGCCATGCGTAAGCTCCTCCTTCTATGGTTTACGCTTGTTTCTCGCGCTTTCCTGGCCGTCGGAGGCGACTCAGCGTGGAACGGAAACGTACCGAACTCGAGCAATGGGCTATCCCTATCTGGAACATTGGTGTTCACTCCCTTCTACGTCCCTCCTGGAGCAAGGGCCTACGACTCGGCTTCTCCTCTGGTCTTGTACACTGGAACTTGGACGGAATCCTTCTCGGCTGCCTACGTCGAGAATACGCTTCATTCCTCCACTCGGAGGGACGCTTCGGTTTTCTTCTCCTTCACTGGCACCGGTATCGAATGGTTCGGAAACACGGGAGTTCGGCACGGCGTGGCGAACGTGTACATTGATGGGTTGTTCGTTCGTGCTGTGGATACTTGGAGCGACGTTTCGAGAAGGCAACAACGGCTCTTCTGGCAGTACGGTCTCGCTCGTGGGCGACACAACATAAAGGTCGTACACAGTGGGAGGCGGAGGCCCGGTTCAAGAGGTTATCTCATCGATGTGGACGCTTTTGTGGTTACCAACCCGGATGAAGTGACGATAGCACAAAGGGACTCCCGCCGGAGATCGAAACCCGCCCCTCGACAGAACTCTGGGTGGACGTTGACCCAGGCTGGATCTACCGGAGTGAACGCTATGCAGCTCGCCGTCATCTCTGATTCGCATGCTCTGATTGTGGACAAGGTCCAACATAATCCTCTTGGGATCAACGGTCACCCCGCTTGGGGAGCTTTGTACAATCTCCACACCCACTCGGTCAAACCTCTTTCTATGCAATCCAACTCCTTCTGCGCTGGCGGCTCCTTCCTTGGAAACGGAACTATGCTCAACGTCGGCGGGAACCCTGTCGTCGAGGACTTTACGAACGCCACGGATTTTGGAGATGTGAACGGGGTTCAGGCTGTACGGCTGTTTCATCCCTGCAATTTGGAGGATGTGGGCGGCTGCGACATTTTTGACGATCCTTCCCGAATCCGACTGGCAAGCCCACGCTGGTACAATACCGTGGTTAGGATCTCAGACGGTAGCGCGATGATTCTAGGTGGTTCCACCACAGGAGGTTGGATAAACAACGCTACTGTCAACAACCCAACGATCGAATACTATCCTCCCAAATCCATTTTGGACCCTGGCATTCCAATCTATTCCCAGTTCCTCGCCTCAACGCTCAACTCGAACCTGTTTCCCGCTGCCTTCTCCATCTCGAACGGTTACGTGTTCGTTGCGGCTAACAACGATGCGATGCTGTACGACTGGCAGTCGGACTACGAACGTCGGCTTCCTCCCATTCCCAACGGTGTTCGCGTCACATATCCTATGTCTGGAACTGCCCTTCTTCTTCCCCTTTACCCGGAGACGGAGTACACTTCTGAGATCCTTGTATGCGGGGGCTCTACAATCGACGACACTCGGCCCAGTTGGGAAATATCCTCTCAGGAACCAGCCTCCGCTCAATGTTCTCGAATAGTCCTCTCGGAAGAAGGAATCGCACGTGGCTGGGAAGTCGAGTACATGCCCCAACCCCGTATGATGCCCGATGCTGTCCTCCTTCCAACTGGGCAGGTCGTGATCCTCAATGGAGCTGGGACTGGGATTGCTGGGTACGGCAACGTCCAATCGCAAGTAGGAAACTCCAATGCAGATCGGCCAGTCCTCACTCCGGTTTTGTACGACCCGCGAGCACCGGTTGGACAGAGGTTTTCGTCGGAAGGTATGCCCACCAGCGAGATACCAAGGATGTATCACTCGGTCGCGACGTTGACTCCGAACGGGGACATCATGATCGCTGGGAGTAACCCGAACGTGGATAGGAGCGTGGTGACGTTTGGGACGGAGTACCGCGTTGAGTGGTTGAAGCCTCCGTACATGTCCCAGGAACGGCCTGTCATTTCGAGTGTGGGTGGTGATGAAAAGAGGCTTGGGTTTGGTCAGCGGGTTGCGGTAAAAGTGCAGCCCGTAGCCGGATGGTCCCTTCAAGGGCACAATATTCAAGGTACCTTGTCCTCGGCCATCTTCCGACAATTCACTGACCGGTCCGAATAGTCTCCCTCATGGACCTCGGTTTCGTCACACACGGTGTTCACGCCAATTCGCGTCTCGTTTACCTCGTCAACTCCGTCACTGGCGATGACGAGATTACGATTGTAGGTCCTCCGAATGGGGAAATCTACCCGCCTGGCCCTGGGTGGGTTTACGTCGTGGTGGATGGGGTTCCTAGTGCTGGCATGAAAGTCATGGTAGGGAGCGGAGAAGGCCCGCCCATCGAGGATGCGGCTACCACCAGGTGATTACCCATGAGCTTGGTTACATTAACACGGCACTGAGCTCCCAATAACAGGGATTCCTCCGCACGTGCAGAAAACCTGCGTCCTCGGCGGCTTTGATCACACTCCTTCGTCGACACCCTTTCTTCTTGCCGGGTACTCTTGGTTCTTGAAGTTTTAGACTTTGCGTTCGCTTACTATATCCTCAAAAGCCTGTTCAGGCTGGGCACATACTAACACATACTAATGCGTCGTCGTTGACGAAGGTCCAGCAATTGTATACCCACAATCTATAACACACAAACAAAAGCAAGCGCGTGACGAGAGAACAGACATGTGAAACACAGGCCCACTTCAGGAGTCGGAGGGACTACAGCGCACGCTGACGCATTCTACTACTGACTGTACGCAGGCCAGCGTATACCTTTCCTGGCGGTGATCCAAGGATGAGAGATACAATGGCGTCTCGAGCGACCTTGATGTTTTGGAATGATCCAAGTATGTGTATTTTTCTGGTGTAAGGATGGGGTTAGAAAGGTTGGAGGAATAGGGAGCCGAGAGGGGGTTGAACGCACGTGTCTGCGAGGACGATCCGTGTCCTACTCGCATTTTCAATGGTGAATTTCGTTTTCCCATCTTGGCCAGCGATGCGACCTGTAAATGTGATGAGGAACCCACGAAGCCGAACGGGAATTTTTTCAAATACCAATGGCGCGGGCGAGATGGTCTCCTTGCAAGGTTTTAACGTCCTTGATCTCGAACGAATCAAGGTAAAGATCGTCCAACCGGAGGAGTGCGATCGAATCCTACGCGTTTCTGTCAGTCACGAGCGAACGGGACATGGAAACAGGCTACGCACATTGACGTCGAACCCAAGTGCGTAGGCTTTGACGAAATCTGCACCCTTTTGGAGTGACCCGACCTCTTTCGTGTGTTTTGACGTCTAATAACCGAGAGGTAGGTAAGAATAATAAACGGTAAAGTAGAATAGGACAAACTCACCCGGACCTCAACTGCTTTCCGTTGGACGTTCATCCGGACCTGAAGTCCCAGGATCTCAGTGAGTGGGCCGAAAATGTTGATCCAATCCTTTTTCAGTGGGGACATCCGGTGTGGAGGGATCGGTATTCGTCTCATCTCAGACTTCAGCGAGGCTTGGAGTGCGGAACCGGTTAGAGCGGGGAATGCTGGTGCGGAAGTGGGTGCTGGCCCGGTCGTAGCGGAGAGATTGGTGTCAATCATGACTTCGTCGTCGTCCCAAACGTCTCCTGGTTGATCTTGGTCGACCTCCTCAGCGACTACGTCAACCGTGGAGGTTGTGGCGTGGGGTTCTGGGACATAAACTTCCTGGTCGACCGGTTCCATCTCTTGATCTACCTCGGCACCAATTTTCTCTACCGCGGGCCCAGGAACGGCGGAGGATTTCTTTTTGTGCAGTGACCTTCGGTTTTTGCGTTTAGGAACGGAAGTGCTCGGTTCTGGGTTGACCACGACCATTTCGAAACTGGGTGTTTTGCCGAGGACGGAGAGAGAGGATGGAAATGTTTTTTTTTTTCGAGCGATCACCACGAGAAAGTTCCCGCGAGCGTCTGATTAGAAGTGCCGAAGAAGCGGGAGCATGATCTCTCTCCCGCCCACCACGATAATCCCCAGGAATTCACCGACTCAACATTCGTCATGGACGATGACACAAACAAACGTATCTTGTCCTTGCGCCCCTGTTGCCTCTTCACTGGGCACTGATCGCTACGCTTTACGCAGTCATTACGGACCTCTTCGCCGCTGTGGAAGAGAAGCACGGGGGAAAGCTCACTGCAGATCAACTCAGCCGAGTCTCGTTGAAGTTGGGCGCAATGCTCGGAAGTTCAGACTCTCACGAGGTGACTCAGAACGAGAAGGGTCAGGTTCGCCACGCCTCATTTTGCCAATCTGTGTGTGGTGAAGCGAACATAAGCTGACGTCGATTACGTCTTTTAGCTCTTGAATGAAGAAGGCCTTCCGATAATCGAGATAACAGAACAAGTCGAGCCAGAACAAACCTCTTCTTCGAGTGGTTTCGCACCTTCATTCAGTGCAGATCTACCTTCATGGACGCTCTCGGAAGAAGTGAAGGCTCGACGCCGTGCTGAACAGGACCGGATCCTCGACGCGCTAGAGAAAGAAGAGCGTCTCGAGGCGGAGAGAGAAGCTGCTGTAGAGGAAGAATCTCGTGCCGTGAAGAAGAAGCGTCTCGAAGCGGCCAGGGAGCTCCAGAAGGCGATGGGTCGTGCACTCCTCAAGGACGTCAAGGATTTCAAGGCGAAAGAGGAGAAAGAAAGGAATACACTCCTCGAGATCGACACAAAAACCACCACCGATAAGTCGAAGCGTCTAAAGCCCCAAAAGAGCGTTACTTTTGACTTGCCGCCGGAGGAGTCGCCAATCTCTGCTGGTCCGCAACAGGATTGGGGTGACGTCACTCCCGCTCCACTTCAGCCGAAGCAACCGTTGACCCCCATCGCTCATGGTCCCATGAAGTTTCAGGTGGTGGAAAGGTTTCCTCGGAAGCTCCGTTTGGGATCCTCGTCAAAAGACTCGGACGACGAGTCCGATCCTGAACCGGTTCCCAATGGCGACGAGGACGATGAACCTAGTTCCGCTCCCGCCAACCACGCCGAATTCCATTCGGACGAGTCAACAGAAGATGGAGGAGACTTTGAGTTTGACGAGGACGAGATCGACTTTGACGCTGCTCAGCACCAGCGAGAGATCGCGTTGGCGTACTACGAGAAGAGGGAGAAGTTTGCCGCCCAGGCTGCGGCAGTTTTCTCCTCTCATTCACACATCGAAGAGGATCCATGGGACCGACCGGTTAGCCTTCTCGCACCTCATCCTCACCAGTAGCGACCGAAACACTGACACATACCAATAGGAAGTCCCACTCGAAGCGAGCCTCACGGGTGATCGGCCAAAACCCGCCATCTCTAAATTCAAAGCTGACCGAATCGTTTCTTCATCTGCTTCCCTCGATGGCTTCATCGTACCCGCTTCTCAGTCTGCGCTCATGCGAGATGCCGTCAAATTAGGAAAGCTTGAGGATGATGAGCTTCTTGGTCACCCTGAGGATAGCGATGACGACTTGAAGGAGATTATGGATCTCATCAATCAGGGAGAGGTAGAAAACGTTGGGCCCAACTTGTCTAACGGGTCATCATCTCGGACAGTGGAGCAAGCACCTCCGCCGCTCCCACCACCCAAGGTCAGGAACAAGACTTCGAGGTTCAAGGTCCTTCGCGGTGGTGCTCCCCAACCCGCTGAACGAACAGCGGAGGGTAGTCCTGCCTTGGGCGTCGGGCCTCCAACCCCCGTCGCTTCGACCGTCACAGAAAGGCAGGGGAGTCTTCGATTAGAATTACACCAACAAACTCGGTCCCCCTCCCCATCCTCCGTTCCGGACACCCCGTTGACCGTCGTCGAGAGGTCATCTCCAAAGGTCCCCCCAGAATGCCTACCAATTGTCACAGACGAGTTGCCTTCCACCCCTATTTCGCGCAAGCAAGCCGGTTCATCTCAGTTAACTACGCCGGTGGCTCGCGAGCTGGCTCCCGTCTCAGAGATCGTGCGCGAGAGGACCCCAATACCCCCAAAGACGCAGCCGCCGATAGTCATCAACCCTCCATTATCCACACCTCCACCCTCAATTATCATCGATTCGCCGTCTTTCGCTCCACCACAGGGTCATAACGCCGTATTCCCTTCGATGATCATTGATTCTCCCTCGTTCACTCCACCTCAAGGTGCTCCCTTTATGCCTCCGATGATAATCGATTCCCCAGACTTCCCTCCTCCAAAAGCCACTTTTCCAACCCCCGCCTGCGGTTCAATAATTCCTTCCACTCCTCTCGTGATCGGCTCACCGTCTTTCCCCGTCGGACCCATGAATCCCGGGCCTCCCCGTGTGGTGTCGAGCCGCGTCGTCGAGCGCACTCCCGCTGGTGTTAGTCAACAACGGGCAGACGCTCCCGGTAAGAAGGTCTCGAGATTCGCTGCGGAACGCAGGTGAATGGGTTGATGGCTCTAGGCCAATTCATCTGCAAGATAAATTGGTTTCCTCTTCTTCTGTAGCATGCAAGTCCAATCTGTGTTATTTATTTTCTTGTGTATCGATACCCCCTTGTTTATTGTATGCTACCTCCTCCCACCTCTATTTATCAACTCGGGGGCGAGCACCTCAATCCATCGCTCGTGTCCGGACCCACGTCACACCCGTTACCGCGTGACTCATTCCTCTTCTGGAAACCAGTGGGAGTCGGAAGGTGGGGACCGCGCCGCCTGACGACACTTTCCCTTCTCACCACTTGGATCCCTCTACAGATGCTTGCCCGACTAGTGGCGACTCGACCGACGGTCTCGCTCACCTCAACGGCGGCGGCGGCGTCCACATCATCAACAACCCACGCGCCACAACACGTTCGCGCCTTTTCGTTTTTCTCCTCCAAATCCGGTGGGGGTGGAGACGGGAACGGGAACAAGTACAAATATTTCACTGCGAACTCGTCTTCGTCTCGGAGGTCGTCTCCGCCGAATGGGGCGAATGGGAGTGGAGGGAATGGGGGTGCGGCGTCATCGAAACCGAAGCTGGATGGGAACCCGGCGACTTCCACTGTTACAGCCACAACGGTTGCAACTGCTTCTGCGACCGAAACAGCCGATGCTACCACAACTGCCACTTCAGCGAAATCACAACCTCCTCAAGAAACAACGAAGAAAGGGGACTCTTCACCTTCCGTGACCTCCTCTCCTCTCCCACCCCCGTCGACATCAAGTCCAGTCACTCCAAGTCAACTGTGGACAACCAACTGGCAGCCTCAACCCGTGCACACCCCGCTAACTCCGAAGGACCTCAACCTCCACAGCTTCTTCTCAGGTCACAGACCGCTCCTCCTACTCTCACAACCTTCCTCAAGTATATTCGAGTCTTGGTCAGACTTGCGGCTTTCCAATAACCCGGATCCTGCGGCGTCCCACCACCAATCCCTACTGAAACAGCTGGGTGGGATCAATTTGGAAGACCCTCCCGAGGCGACACCGGAAGCGGACGCAGACGCTGCGAGGTTACTCAACCGTGCGTTGGTCGTGAACAGGCTTGGTGGGACCGTCTCTTGGGAGGAAACCTTGGCCAAGTTGGGCGTCGTCGAGGAAAGGTCGAGCTTAACTGAGATGGGAATGGGAGCTCGTGATGTGGTGAACATGGACGTGTCGATGATGAACGCATTCGATGCGTACATGGACAGCACGAAGAGGAAGAGGAGAAGTAAAATGAAGAAGCATAAGCTGAAGAAGCGGAGAAGAGTGCGTTGCTTTTTCGCTCTCTCACTTTATCCTGATATTTTGTCTAATACGCCCCTTACCGCTGTCAGTTGCAACGATCGCAGAGGATCAAGATTGGCAGATAGACCTCAACCGTCACGCACGCTTTTCACGCCATTACTTCCTTAATTCCCAGTCCTCCACGACCACATGGCATCGTCATCTAGCGCGTAGAGAATATACGTAATCCACTTGCTGCCCCCAAGTTCTAGGCCGTAGGTACCGAGTGATTTGGCCTGGGTGTCGGGGTGAGCACTGTAACCAACCCCGCCGAGATCCTGAACATACAGGCCCATATACGATAACCCATGTTTCTCTGATTTTTGGGGACAGTGGCCCGACGAGGGCCATTGTTGCAAAACGTTTGGAAAAAACTGTGGCCTCCAGCAATTCCCTGAATACTCCGAAGCTGCTTCAGAGGACTTTCATCGTATAGGTTGCCGCGCAAGAGAAGTCTCTGAACCTCCGACTGATAAATCGCGATATCTTTACAACGAAGGCCGTTGTGAAAGGAGCATACAGAAGGATGACGTGTGGTGGTACACCCTACAATCGTTGGAATCGCTCTTTGAATCTTCTTTCAACTTGTTCGAGGGAACAAATTAGTCTCTGCGAGTAGCGTGCGGTCCCTGGCCAAACCGTGGCTCACGTCAAACCAGCTGGGGTGCGGAAGATATTGTCTTCGTTATTGTGAATACCGTTGCCGCATGACAGAGTCGAATGTCTAATAGCTATAAATGAAGAAACCCACTAGTTACTTGCGGTCATCAGCAGCATGGATGTCGACGGTGAGGTAGGGGCTACAGTAAATAAACCCTGTAGAAATGTGGTTCCCCAGAGCCACCGTGATGTCCCGCACTTGGTTTCGCTCGCTATCCGGGGGAGTGATCCAAGTGATGAACTCGGGTTCGGCCCCCTTCCTGGCCCACTCAGGTAATTCGTCGAGGTTGGCATCCTCAGTAGAGTTTACCGGCACACCACCGAAATGCTCCACCAAGGCACCCTGGTAGGTTTCGTAGCTGGGGTCGTAATAAGCTTCAGTAATCGTATCCAACATGATGCCGAAATCCGAATCATCGTCATCGTAGATCACCTGTAACGATGGATCGAGCCCGAGCTCCCGACAAGCTCGGTACGCCTCCGCGTCCGCACCCTTGAGGCGAGTCACCATCTTCTTGAGGTTCGTTCGCAAACTGACGGGATAAAGGTGAGCAAGACCAAGGCCTAGTGTCCCGCCATCGGGTAGGAACTCTGGGTT
>Ga0307516_10003160_pt1 | contig 21439 bp, 29 predicted proteins | sample 19_EM_MG_FD_203310 | JGI IMG/M metagenome (GOLD analysis project Ga0307516, IMG submission 203310) | Populus trichocarpa ectomycorrhiza microbial communities from riparian zone in the Pacific Northwest, United States - 19_EM | ecosystem: Host-associated > Plants > Roots > Unclassified | place... | reverse complement strand
TGTTTTTTCGGGTGTTGTTGTCTCTGTTCCTCCGGGGGGGGGGGGGGGGGGGGGGGGGGGGGGGGGGGGGGGGAAGAGGAAGAGGGGGACTTGCTTAAGTGTGTTACTTGTTACTCTACATACCTACCTTACGGAAAGGAACGGCTATATACCAACGGGTGTCACTGCTTGAATCTCCATTTGCGTTTGTGGCTGTTTCCATTTCGACGACGACGGCCGGAAACTGTGAATGGTGAAACGGTATGTCCGAAAACGCAAGATCCGGCCCTGCCGACGGTCGAGAGAAAGACAAACACTCCTCGAGCGAGCCGTCCCGTGGCCATAGTGCAAGATACCAAAAAAAAAAATGTATAAAAAAATGTATACATATAAATAACGTACTATAACCGATCCCCATCCACCCACCCTCCCCACCTCCTCCTCCCTCCTCCCAATGCCGTCCACCACCTTTCACCCCTTCCAATCCATCCGCCTCACCTGCTGGCGTATCCCCTTTTCCTCCGATATCCCCCCCCCTCCAATCCTTCAATAAAAAATAAATAGAGAAAAAAAAAACACGCAAAAAACCCCCAACCGAACCAGACCGGATCCCCCTACCCCGTCCCCCCCGCCCCAAACGCAATTAACAGTTGAACCCCTCAATGAATTCACAATCAAATATATAAAAAAAAAAAGCCAGCAAAAAGGACAAACCAGAAAAAAAAAACAAATCCCATAAAACAAAAAAAAAAGGAAGGAAAAAAAAACTGCGCCTTTTTTGTCCCGGTCGTAGCAAAAAAAAAAAAAAGAATCAATAATGATAATGAAAAAAGGTAGAATGATAAAAAAAAAAACCAAATAGTTGTCCTCATCTTACAGAAACGGAACAGAACAGAAACTCGGAAACGATCGTTCACCTGACCCACCCCCCCCTCCCCACCTCTGCCCAACCCCCTCCTTCCCTTTCCCCGAGTCTTGTCCAACCCGATCAAACCGAACCCCCCGAATTCCGGTCCCCGTACCAACGATGCTGATGAACGATGATGGCTCTGCTAATAGGCCCCGAGAACGGAAAGAGGAATATAAAAAAACGAAACGGCAAGGGAAAAAAGAAAGAGAAAAAAGTATAAGAGGAAGGAAACAAAAAGCAAAGCGTGAATCTATCCCAGCCCACCCAGCGTCCAATCGTGATATCTCTCGGTCTCGTGTTCATCCGCCCTTCCTTTCTGCATCCTTAGCTGCCACTTCCCGGACGTTGGGCAGCGGACGCCTCTTCTTGGGCTTGCACGTCCTGAACGATGTTTTCGCGGTGCCACTGGTAGCAGCACCCGCGCCATTGGTCTCGCCGGTCTTCGCCTCCACCTTGGTCTCGGGGGATGGTTCCTTCTTTCCTTTCGTGGGCGTAGATTTGTTGCTTCCGTTGCCCTTGGACCTGGCATTCCCACGTTGCTTCTGCTGGCCGGACTTCTCTGGCGCAGGCGTCGGAGGGACCGGATCTTCCCGGGCGTGATTGGCAGGACCGTTCTTCTTCTTCGGCCCGTGATTGCCGCTGACGACCGGCTTCTCTTCCCGCTTGGCCGTGTCCGCCGACGACCCCAAATCCTGTGCCTTGGATGCCGAAGCCTGAGGAAGTGGCGTAGAAACCTCGGCAACGGGTGATAGCATCAATTCCTCCTTGACCACAGCCTGCTGCCCCAGACTGTGGCTGCTGAACAGTTGCTGAACGGGAGCGCGCTGCCGCACGCGCGGCGAACCTGAGCCGCCCTCTGCCGCACCGCTCTCCGAGTTCGAACCGTCCAACGCCGACATGGCGGTGGTGGTTGTGGTGGTGGCCGGGGAAGCCGGGACGCTCGAGTGGGAGGTCGAAGGCTGGTTGTGCTGCCTAGGGGACGCACGGAGTGTCGCGTCCAATCGCTGGTTGTGCACTTCGATTAGCTTCTGCGTGTACAGCTGGCCGTTGATATCCGTTCTTGCCGGAGTACCGTTGACACCGTTGACTGCCGCACCGGTATCAAACGGAAACACGAGATCGCCGAGAGTCGGGCCCACGAATGGATGGGATACGGCGACCCCCTTCCGACTCGCGGGGCCAGCGACAGTCCCTTGCGGCAGTCCCAGCAACGGGACAGGTAACCGCTCGCTCGAGGCCCGCTTTTGCCGATCCACAACGGACTTCTGCTCCAAAAACGTCTCCTCCGTCCCACGCTCGTCCTCTCCAACGACGACGGCAACGTCCGGTTGCAGTGCCTGGCCTATCGTGTAGTACCCAACGTACTCGTCGGCCTCCTCTTCCGGTGGCGTCTCTGGCTGGTTGCTGTTTGACGAATGGTCGGCAAAGTCGTCATCTTCGGAGCTCGCAACACCGGTGGTAGGCATGTTTCGACCATCTCCATTGATGGGATATAACGGTGGTGGCTGCGATTGCGATCGCGAACCGTTGACGTAGCCCCCGCTCCGCCGACCACCACCACGACCCGCCCCAGGTCTGTTACCGTTCACGCCCTCGACCATAGCCGCTGGCGTACGCGGAGGCGACCCCGAGGCCGCCGGCGCATCGCTGCCTGCGACACCCTGGCCGCCCAGGGGAAAGCCATTGTAGAACTGGTTGAGTCCGTAGAGATGAGCCAGGTACGGCCACGTAAGGTACGGATTCGCGACTTCCCGAGAGGGTGTCGTTCCGTTGGCCTGCGACTGGGACCCGCTCTGGTGCTGTTGCTGCGAGTGAAGCTGCGCGTAGTATTGCGCGGCCTGTAGCAGTTGCACCTGAGCGTGCGCCTGAATATGGCCCTGAATGAGAGCCAGTTGCTCTGCGGTGGTTGGCACGAAGCTGAACATGTCGGTAGGGTAGTACGCGTTATGCTGCTGTGGCTGCTGCTGTTGCTGTTGCTGTTGCTGCTGCTGCTGCTGCGGCGGCTGCTGTTGTTGTGACTGTTGCATCAGGTTCTGATTGAAGACAGCACCATTCGAGCCCCGACGGTTCTGGTTGTTGTGCCGATTGTTGTAATGGAATCGTCCTCCCTGTCCTCCCCCCCCTCCGCCACGCTGGCCCCCCATGGGGAGCCCACCGTTTCGGTTCTTGTGGCTCGAGTTGCTCCTGGACAACGTGACCGGCCGTGATGGCTGAGGCGGTGGCGGTAGCGGATGAATCTCCTCCGGCGGATATTCAAACTGCTCGCAACACTCGGCCAGGTCACCCTTCTCGGCCAGTAGCCTGTGTGCCCTCCTGAACTCCAGATGGATTCCGCGCATCGAACAATCATCCGCAGTGTTGCCCAGATTCCGGGTGGTGTTGAAGGGCTCCTCGACGCACAGCCTGTTGTTCTGCTGGTATACCCAACCCTTGTCCTCCTTGGCCAGCAGCGTGCCCGCTCTCACGGATATCACGTACTTCTCGTAGTCCAGATCGTGGCCGTACTTCTTGAAGAATGCGAACAGCAACTCGCCCAGCGTCTCCTTGTTGTTCTTCCCCCAGCCTCGCAGCACCTCGATGTCTTCGGCGAAGGAGACATCCACGCCGTGATTTGGCGGCTTCTTCTTGTGGGGGAGCATATGTAATGACGGCAGCACCGGCGGTTCGCGCGTCTGCAGAAAATTGAGAATCATGCAGATCCATGTGTAGGAACTCAGGGTTCCTCCGATGGCTGAACCCGCACTCGAATCAGCACCCACCCAACCCTCGTGTCCTCCTCTCGTTTTTTTTCCCGCACTCACCAGCATTGTTCAACACTCTTTGTTTCGTCCAGTGCTTTAATATCAGTGCCAGCGGCTGAACTCGCTCATCGATCTCCACATAGGTCTTAATCATTCTCGTATTATCGAGTGCCAGGGTGCTGTTGACATTCATGTCGCAAGCCACCAAGTACTCCGGGTCCCAGATCTTCACGATCGGCACCTTGGCTCCCGGTACACAAACGATCCTGTGCATACCACCTGGACAAACGAACGAGTCAGAACGCCTGTCTCGTTCGTCCGCGAGGAGAAGGGGGGGAAGGGGAGGAAGAGGAAAGAAAAGCTGCTGAGATGACTCACGTTTTGCTAACGCCGTCGCCAGTTTGCACGTCGACTCGATCTCTTTACATTTAGTGGTAATGCAGACATCCACTGGGGAACGAACGAAAACAAAAAAAAAAGGATAAGCCTCGATTCAGATAGTGGGGAGAGGTTGGGGAGGGGGGTGGGAAGGATGGAGCGGGTCGCGGCCATCACCGTTGCCTACCGTCTGAGTCTTCCATGCAGAGATGATTCTCGGTGGAACCAAAGGCATGAACCTTCGTGTCATGGCCGGGCCACTCCTCGTTCAGTATGCGCGAAAGCTTGTCCAAGAATTGCCGTCTCCGATCTTCGCTCTCTTTGCTCGGTTTCAGCCTCTCGAACTCCAGTTCCATATCTCTGGTCAGAGCCTTCTCGCGAGAGAGCGGCAGTTTCTCCAGCAACGGCCTCTCCGGCTTGAGCCTGTCGCTCCCCAGAGAATACGGGATGCGTCTCTTGGCATCGATAAGCAGCGTCTCGTACCTGCAGCCGCTCATCGGTGGCGGTGGTGGTATCCGGGAATATGTTGTGGTGGTGGCAGATACGGGTTCGGAAGCAGCCGAGCGGGGCGAGTCAAGCATACAGGTAGGTGGCGAGGGGCTCCGCGACACGCCGTTTGTCGAGTGACGTTGCTGGTAGTTTGGGGTCGAAGGCATCGACATTGAATGGGGCGAATGCCTGAACGACGATCTCTGACCTGCTATCGATTGTTGAACGACATCGTTTCTCTTCCCCTGCATACTGAACGGGCCACTTTTGGGATTGAGGTGGAGCTGCCTGCCGTCGTTCTTGCGTCCATTAGCCAGCCAACCGCCACAACCGGTACCAGTACTCGATCCTCCGTGGTGGTTCTGTTCGATCCGCCTCTCCGGCGACCTCGACTGCTGGCGCCTCCTGTGCGGCGACACGGCTTTGCTGCTGTTGTTGCTGCTGCAGCAGCTGCCGCTGCCGTGGTGCTGGTGGTGGTGCTGGTGCTGGTGGTGGTAGTGGTGGTGGTGAGGATTGCTTGACGGCGATTTGCTCCTGTACCGCGTGGCGGCCACCCCCGTAGCGGGACCCCTAGGATACAGGGGAGGTTTCAGCGGACACGACGGCGGCGGGTGCGCTGGCTGCGGCGAGAGCAGAGGCAGGAACTGGTGCTGGATCGTGGGCGGAGGCTGAGGGAGGGCAATGGCGGCGGGCCCGAAGACAGCGGACGTTGGCGAGCCAACCGAATGCCTCCGCCGCGAGGAAGCAGCGTCGACGCCGTTGCCGTCGTGCGGAGATATGAGCAGCTGGGAAGAAGGGGGAAATCCGCTGGCGGAATTCAGCGTCATAAACCGCGTCCTGCTGGGCGTCGAGGAGTGGCGGATTGGGCTCGGAGGGGGGTCCGAGGAGACGGAGCGGCGGAGAAAGGCAGCGGGACGATCGATCGGGGAGCGCAGCCGATCTGGAGCTGGGCGTTCAGAAAGCGGTTTTTTTTTATTTATTTATTTATTGGGAGGGGGGACGGACTGCGCGGACGGCAGCAAGGAGGTACCGGACGAGATGGAGTTTTTTCGCCCAATGACACCGCGGGGGTGCAGCAGGGATCGTTTTCGACCGGCGAATAAGGGTTAAACCGACAATAGGAGGGGGGAAGCCGACAGGCTGCTGTAGTCGCTGAGAGAAGAGCGAGAATACGACCGACGACGACGGGAGATCTCAACCGCCTTGCGGGGGGGACGTGATGCTGACGAGAGGAGACGAGAGGAGACGAGAGGAGACGAGCAGTGGCCGGGCGAGCAGCTCAAGGGTGGGGGGAATAGGGCTCAGCGGTGGTGGAGGGGTAAGAGAAACGAGTGGTCGTGAGAGGGGGGGAATGGACGGAAGAAAAGGAGAAGGGTGGACGGCAGATGCTGAGGGGAGGAATCGGGGCAGAGAGTGTTCAGAGGACGACGGGGTCAGCCGGGGCGGGGCAGCTGAAGATTGAGGGGGGGAGGGAAGGGGAAGAAGAGATGGGTGTGGAGGATTGCAACGGAGGAGGTGGTGGAGGTGGAGGTGGAGGAGGAGGAGGTGGTGGAAGCGGTGAGATGGGTAACTAGTATGCGAAGTGTGAAGTTGGGCTGGGCATGGGTGAGTGGCAGCGCAGTGCAGCTGGAAGGACACTGAATCGACCAGACCGCGCGACAGCGGACTGGGGGGGGTTGGACAAAGTTAGATCGACGACCCAGGACGTCTTTGTGCGGTTCGCCCAGTCGCCGCTCGGCCTCCTCAGAGCGTATTCGCGTGTGTCAGGGAGAAGCTGCGGACGAGGCAGCGAATGTGATATCGGGGCGAGGTGTGGATGGTGGTGAAGTCGTTGATCCCCGGTGGGAGGGAGGTATAGTTACGGAAGGTGAGAAGGGGCTCGGCTTGGGGGGGGGAAAGGAGATGTGCGAGCAGAAGACGAAGGGGGCGCCAATGGCGGCGGTCGGGGCCGGGGGGGATGATGGGTGGGAAGGAGTGAGGACGGAGCGAGCGAGCGAGAGGCGCGAGCGAGGAAGAGGAGATGAGGGCTATTTTGGGGTGTGGCGGCGAGGCACACGGGGCCGCGAGGAACAGTCGGCAGGGGCGTTGCAATTGTGCGGGGGGCAGGCGAGCGGGATGCGGACAGCTGGAACGAACGGACCGAGGGCGGACAGGCTGCAGACAGCGAGCTGGGGCGGCTCGCTGGGCTGTGGTGCTGGGCGGCGACGGGCGTCGGGACGCGGTGTCGATGCGTGCCCGGCGCAGGCCACCTGACTAACGCACGAGTGGCTGCGGACCAATCGGCGGGCTGGTGAGTCAGCCGGCTGCGGCGCCCGATGGGGGTGCGTGCATGCGGCAGCGCGCGGATCGGGGCGAGCGGCGGCCGGAACGGCGGGGATGCGGCGGCGAGCGGAACGGGCGGAGAGTGCGGGGGGTGCGGGGAGTGCGGCGGCGAGCAGCTGTCGCTCGCCGCCGGATCGGGGCGCGATCGATCCGTCGCGCGGCCGCCATCGCCGCCGGCCGCTCCGCCGAGCTCTCGCCGCCCCGACCGCTGCGTCTTCCCATCGCGCGCCGAAAACGAGCCCGCCCGCAGCCATCCCGCCCGCCCGCAGCGCTTTCTGGGGCAGTTAGATGGCCAATCCGTCCGCTGCGGGTGGACGTCAACGGCGCTCGCCAGTACCCGTCGCCCATCGCCTCGCGCGCTGCTGCTGCGTGGACGGACCGACGGATGGCCGGCCGTCGCCCAGCCCTGTCCCCCCCCCCCCTCCACAAGTCGCCGGTCGGCCGCGGCAGCAGGGGTGGCCGGCGCCGGGAGCTTGTCGTTGCGGGTGCGGGTGCGGGTGCGGGTGCGGGCGGGACGGCGGTCGGGACTGCATCGCTCGGCCCGGGCCGCATCCCCTCGAGACAGCCGCAGCGTGTTTTCCCGTCCGCGCCGCTCGCAGCGCGCGCTGGAGTGTCCTGGACCCGGATCCGCCGCCGATCGATCCGTTCCGCTCCGAACGCGCGGCTGCGTGCATACGAGAACGTGCTCACCACGTATGGATGTATGTAGATTACATATGTATCCCCCATCCAGGGCGGCGATGAGTCCACCCTGCGCTCCTGCCCCACCGGGCGATATTTCCTGGCCCGCCGGTCTCCCCTCGAGTGGTGGCAGCGCTTCCCGGAACGGCAGATGTCCAGATGTAGAGTATACGAACTGCACTCGCCTCCATCGCAGCGGCGCCTGGTGCACAGTCACACGGAGTCGAGCGGAGTGCATGTTCCCGGCTGAGGAAGAAGAAAAAAACGCGGGGAAAAAAAAACGAGATGGATATCTAGAATGTATCTACTCTACAGTGCCGCCTGTGCTGCGCGCACCATCCAGTACGATGCAGAAGGATACGAGATGTCTACATATGTAAGTACTTAGTAGATGGTTACAGCTGCAGGAATCGTGTCCTACTGTGTACTAGAGCATGTAACCCACCGGACGGCACTTTCGGCGAGCACTCGGCTCGCTTACTGTAGTTTATTATGTACATACGTATCAAGTCGGCGCCGACCTCAGGCTTAGTAATCCACTCCCCACTCACTCGCGGAAATCACAACAACAAAAAAAAGAAAAGAAAAAGAAAGGAAAAAGAAAAAGAAGAAAACGCACACGCAACACTCCACACTCTCCAGTCAGGCGCCCAGCCGCGAACATGCATTTCTCCCCATTCTCGCCGTCGCGTCGGATGCGGAGGGGTGAGGCGATGTAACGCCACGAGTCAGCAGCCAGCGAGCAAGGAAGGAGGGCAGGCAAGGCCTCTCGATCGAGAAGGCGGGAGGCCTATCGGAGCACGAGTGGCTGGGAGCGATTGGAAGGGCACCACGTCCGTTTCCCTCTCACCTGCCACGCACTCCCACTCCCACTCCGACTCCCACTTCGACTTCCACTTCCACTTCCACTTCCACTTCCAGTTCCGCCTCCAGCACCAGCACTTCTCCCCCTCCTGCCCGCCCACGACACGACCCGAAACCGAGCGAACGAGCCGAACCGGAACGAACGGACCGAACGAACGAACGGACCGAACCGGAACAAACGAAGCGCCACACTCGCGATGTCGAAGTCGCAGATCGCCGTGTTCCTGCCCATCTTCTTCTCCGCGCTCGTGATCTGCGCGGTCGTGCTGTGCACGTGCATGTACTGCCGCCGGCCGAGTTTCCTCGGCTTCGGCGGCGGTGGCGGCGGCGTCGGTGGTGGCGGCGGCGGAGCGGGCGGCTCGGACGGGAGCGATTACACGTCCGGCAGCGATTCGTCGACGGACGTCGAGAAGGGCGATGGCCGGCGCCGGGTCATCGAGCGCGCCACGGTGCGTCCCAGCGCGGAGAGGCGATGGCAGGTGGACGACGCTGACAATGCGAACAGGAGAGAGTCTCGACGTATCCCGGCGGATACGGACGGGGTTCCGCCAGCCCCGGCGCGGACCACATTCGTGTCGTCGATGCGGACGAGCCGAACGAGGTCGAGGTCATCGACGTCGTCGAGGCGCACCCGGAACACGACGACAAGGGGCGGTTTCTGGGGATCTTTTAGGGGGGGTGGAGAGCCTAGTGATCTTGGGAAGAGGAGGCAATGATGCCACGATGCGATGTAGATGCTTCTCTTTGCGGTTTTCTTTGGGCGCGGATACGAGCGTACGGATGTGTATGATATTGCTGCCCCCGGGTGCGGAGGGAACCCAATGGCGATCGATGAACCTTGCTGCTTGGACGAGCCCGCCACGGCTCCACAACGCGAACATGTGCGCGACGACGCGATCGCATCTCGCTTCGCTCGTCTATTGCGCGCCTCGCAACGCGCGCCAGTGCGGACCAGTGCGGACCGGACCGGACCGGACCGGACCAGGCCGGACCAGTCGCTCCGCCCAGCAGCAATCGCAGCTAGACGGGGCAGCGGGTGACATTTCGTGAGCCGGCCAGCCAGCGGCCGAGTGACCGCGCACCGACACACGCAGCGGGAGACGCGAGGTGGCTGGACATGTACATCACGGGGGGGGGGGCCGAGAAGCCTCGTCTTGGCGGCGTCGCAGCTTACATACTCGCACAGCGCTGGAAACGGCGAGGCTTGTCGACAACGCGGACCGTGCGAGCCAAGACGCTACCCTACCCGGCTCCTATACATATATCTGCATACACAGAGTACATACATACAAGCAGACACGCTGCCCGAAAAACAAAACAAAACAGAGGCACATACATAATAGCACGAGAAAGGACGAAAGCCATGGGTTACGCCCCACCATCGTCAATACGGACGGACGCCACACGGACAGCTGTGCATGTCCCGCCAACGGGAGGGTGCAGCATCCCGAGCGGAGCGGCGCCGGGTCGCGTCGAGCCGAGTCTGCGGAGTTGTCCGGATCGACGGCACTCGCCGGGTTCCAGCAAGTACGCTGTGAGCGCGTACACCGCATCCGCGGCCGCAGATGCGAGGACGCCCGTTCGTCCGATCGCACGTGTGGCTGGCTGGCTGCTGTGCCCCCGTGCGTCCCGCTCCTTCTTTCCTTCGCTCCCGCCCTCGAAGCACTCACGCACGCACGTCTGTCCGCGTCCGCGTCGCGCAAGAAACGGCTGCTGTGCCGGATCGATGGGGCGGAGATGCGCGAAGCAAGGGCCCGTCCGGCTGTCGGCCCGTCCGTGGCGACTGCCGACCGATCTGGTGTCTGTCGGCGAAGGGCCGACCGGCCGGAGCCCGCGACGAGACCGACGCGAGGCCGAGGCGGTGGCCGGCGGGCGGGCCGGTCTACAGAGCGGACGCCGCCGAGGACGGCGGCGCGGATGCCCGTGTCTCTCGCTCTCCGCGGCCAACCCACATCGCGGCCGCTGCCGACGAGCGGCCACTCCGCGTTTCCCCCACCCCTTCCTCTCCTAGCCCCTCCGCAATCCCGGCCATCGTATCATCTATCTATCTATCAGACGCGGTGCCACTGCCTGCTTGACCCGTCTGCTTACGTCTTGCTGCTCGCTGCTGCAGCGTCGTCGCCTTCTGTCCGGCTTCACATTCTCCCTTTTTCCTTCTTCCTCCCCCACACTCCTCGAGTGCCTTCGCGGAAGTACTTGCACGCCCTGTCCGATCCCTCAGTCATCCTCTGCAATCCGCCCCCCCCCCATCTCCAAACGCTGCGTGCCGATATTTCCCGCGCTCCGTTTTCTCTTTCCTTCCCTTTTGAACGCCCCGGCACCGTTCTCTGCTCTCTCCCCTATCCACCTCCACCCACCACGGTCACCACCGTCCCCGCCCGTTGAAGCTGTCGGTTCCAGCCAACGACGAAGAATTAAAAAAAATCCCAACAAAAAAACACCCGCCAGCCGTCTTCGTCCGTCGGTCAGTGGTCGTTTCTGGTAGGTCAATTCTGCTTTGCTGGCGGCCTCCCCGCTGGATAATCGCGGTGCCTCCTCTCTCTCTCTCCCTCTCTCTCTCTCGCTCCGCTCTCTCCCCCTCTCCGCGTTCCTTCGAGACCTCCCTCCCCTCGCCCACGACAGAATTCAAGATTGTCGGCGTCACGTATATCTATGCGCACACACACACTCCGTCTTGCCTGCCATACGCATACATATTCATCCCCAGAACACATCCTGTCTGCCTGCGCCTCCCGGCGATACCTGCCTCTGCAGAAAAAGAAGCAACTCCCCTCTGCTATTGGATGCTCGCCGTCTTGACTGCGTCCATCCGTCCGTCTTCCCCCTCCTCCGCAGAATCTTTTCTCGCAGAACCATCCCTTCCCCCCCACCTCATTCGTTTCCTCTTCAGCCTCTTGCTCCGCACAAATACCTGTCCGACTGCTATATAGCCGTTCCTCGCTGCTGGCTGCCCCTCCCCCCCCCCGTCGTCACTGTGCTGGTGGCTATCCTCGGCTCTGTCCGCTTCTCCTCTGCCTTGTAAGCATCGTTCCTGTTGCTGGCGGAAATCCATATCCCTTCCCCCTCGAGTCGATTACCTACGCCTGCCCTCCATCCACCCCGAAAGGAAAAAAAAAAAAAAAGGAAAAAGAAAAAGAAAAAGAAAAGCAAGTAAAAGTAGGGTTACTCGCTGGCGCTGTTCCATTCCCGCCACTTCTGCACCACATCCACACAACACAACCCCCCCCGTTCCCTTTCTCGTCTTCTTTTCCGCTTCTCTACTTTGCACTTGCCCATTCAACGCCACGGGCCAGGGCTCTTTTGCAACCCTTAATAACATCGAACGACTATTCCCTCTCAGCTCCTAACTCCTCCACCAACCACCCCCCAACAACATCTCCGCTCTCTCCACGTCACCCCTTCCCGTGCAGCCCCGTCGACAATGTCCTACTACGAATCCCAATCGTCCGCCTCCTGGCAGCAGAACCCACGCCACGGCTGGGACCACCGCTCGGCCCCGTCGACTCCCTCGCATGCTACAGCGTACTCGAAGGACATCCAGGGCCCGCCGGCCGACCTCACTACCCGGTTCACCGCTCAGATGAAGCCCGAGGATCCGTCTGCCTTTGGATCCCAACTTGATGGTACGGCATTTCTTTACTCTCGGATTCGGATGGAAGCAGCAGATGGAGAGGAAGAGGAAGAGGAAAGAAGAAGAGGAAGAAGAAGAAGAAGAAGAAGAAGAAAAAAGAAAAAAGGAAGAAGCAAAGAAAGAAACGAAAGGAAAGGCGGAGAAAAAAAAAGAAAAAAAAAGGAAAAAAAAGGGATGGAGGAGAACGAAAGAGAGAGAAAGAATCCTCAGATCGCGCTCGAGATATCCGTATCGTGTTCGTCGAATGCTAACCGGTTCGAAACTGCAGAGGTCGACCGTGCCGTCGACAACCTCGTCAAGAGCGGTAAGATGTTCAATCCTCCTCGTCGCGACTCGATGCCCATGATGCCCGGGGCTGTCCCTCGGTTTCCCGTCGAACCGCACGGTATGTTGCCACGTTGACACGAAACTTTACCCTTCCCGAGACCAAACCTGCCACCCTTCAACGGCGCCCCCCCTCCTGACTGACGCAGCGGCTGCAGACCAGCGAGTCCTTGGCCAGGTGCCGCTCCGCCACTATTCCGTTCCGGACTTTGAGGCAATCCGATCGCCCTCCGCTGCTAACCTGCAGAACTTCTATGCGACCCAGCGCTTCCAAGCCCGTCCGTCGGTCCCCCAGCAGCCCCAAGCGGCGGAACCCGAGTCCATCCTGCAGGCGAAGCGCAGGGCTGCCGCCCAGCGCGAACGCGAGCTGCGCAACTACCACCAGGAGCAGCAGTATAACAGGAGTTCGTCTTCCAATCCTATACCCGTTCAGCGAGACGCAGCTCACAGCCGTCCTCTAGCTGTCTTGGCCGAGATCAATTCTTTCGGTAAGGACCGCGTCATGAGCCCTGGCGCCATGAGCGAGGAAGATCGTCGCGATCTTATCGCCCGTCAACACCGTGCTCTGTATAGTGCTCATTCTGAGGGCGCCCATTCAGAGGACGGCAACAGTCACCTTGACGACGGTGCGCGCAGCCTGCACATCGGCTCGAACGGGGCCTCGGCTCCCGCCTCCAATGCTGGTGGAACTCGCGGTCCGTCCCCTCTGCCAACCTTTGCCCCCTTCGGGCTGCAGCGGAATGGTGGGAATGGCAACGCTGATGATGATGATGGGGATGCAGTTCACACGCCTCTGTCGGAGCATCCTCCCAACGGGAGCCAGAGTGCCGGTGCCGTCTCTCCCAACCACACGCGCGCGAACAGTGGTTCTCCATCGATGCAGGGCAGTTTCAGCTTATCGGCCAATGCATACGCAGGTGTCCAGGGCTTCTCCACTCGCACGAGCGCGTCCTCGCCGGGCGGCTCGCCGCCGCGCTCTCAGCGAGGCTCCGTCGCTCCCGGCGGCTCGTCCTCGGTGGCGCCGATCGGCACCCGTCCGTCGTCGCAGGCGCAGAACCAGGTGCTCAACAACGCCAAGCGCTCGACGACGCCGCTCGCGTCGCCTCTCAGCTACGGCTTCGGCCCGTCCGAGGCGGACCCGTTCAACAACCTCCCGAAAGAGAGGTCGTCCTCGGCCGCGTCCAGCGAGCAGCACTCGTCCAACAACAACGGCCAGGGCTCTGCGGACGGCCTGGGCTGGAGCAAAGTGTGGGGACCCGGTAGCAAGGGTCTCAACAACGTTGCCAGTGTCTGGGGCTGAACGAGGCGCGACTAATTTCATGTGATTATAATCTAGGGATTTCCTTTTTCTCTCTCTCTCTCTCTTTACGGGGTTCATTCTGTTCTATGGGGCGCAGCGTACTGGGAGGGGCCTGTTTTAAATTTGCGGTTTTTTATTATTATTATTATCACCGCCTTTCCATTTTGTTTTTTGCCTGCTGTTTCCTTTTTTTCTCACGACTTGTAATTGTTGGGTGTTATTCTCCTTATTTCTTATGGGTCGGGGTGGGGTTTACGGATATCCTAAAGGCGGCAAGAGACTTTTTATTCTGTTTCTTCATACGGCGAAGGCATCTATTTAAAACTGGTTGTGGGTGGGGTTGGGGGTCGTTAACGGTGTTTTTTTTTCTCTTCCTTTTCCTTTTCCTTTCCTGCTTTTTTATCCATCCTTTCCGTCAATTTTGCAAGTGTTCTGTTTTTCTATTTCGTTGGCTGGCTTTTCCTTTTTATTCTCTTTGTTTGGTCTGGTGTACGGGCAAGGCGAACAGTCGAAAGATGGGGAAAAAACGGGGTGTCTCTGCATTTTTCTTCTTTTTTTTTTCTTTCTTTTTTTTTCTCCAACTCTTATCCAAGTTCTCTTTTTATTCTCTATATTTGGTGTGGGAGTTTTTTTTTGTGTGCTTTGGACAGATCTTGTCTGCACTATATTCACTTCTCTCTTTCCTTCTCTTCCCTTTCTCTCCCTCCCTTTGGTCTTTTTTTTTTGCTTGTGGAGTCGGACGGACGGCGGTGGTGGTGGTTGATGGCGACGGGCGGCGGCGGACGGGGAGAGAACGTCATATAAAATGGTCGGTTGCTTGGGCTGGTTGGTTGGTTGGTTATCGTACTGGGGAAGGGCGGAGGGAGGGGGAGTGCGTGCGTGTGATTTTGTACTTTGGCTGGCTTGCTTTGGGGGTGGTGGATGGGGATGGGGATGGGGATGGGATAGGGATATGGGGGGAAGGTGTTGCATGTTTTTTTTTTGCCCTGTTTGTTTTTGCCCTGTTGCTCGTTTTTGTTATTTTGTTATTTTGTTATTTTATTTTTGTTTTTGTTTTTTAGTTTTGGGTCGCTCACTCTCACTCGCTCTCACTCACTCTCACTCACTCTCTTTGTGCCCTTCACTTTTTATTATTCTTATTTCTATCCTCTAACTCTCTCCCCTGAATTTTTTGTTGTTCTATTCCCCCCCCACCTCTGTTGATGTCCTTTTTTTATTTTTATTTTTACACTCTTTGGCTCCGGCTCTCGATACGCAGAGGCCAGCACCGCCGTGATCCCGCCACCCCGTGGCTCGCCCGCCTTCCCCGCAAACCCGGCTGGCGTTCGTATGTCGCCTCGGGGCGGTTTCGGTGCTGATGGGGCTGGGCTGGCGGCGGCGGTGGTGTTTGTACGGGTAGCTGCGGCGGGCAGGCGGGCGGGCGGGCGTGTGTGGAAGGTGGCGGACAGGTGGCGGACAGGTGGGGGGTGGGAGGAGGATGGGGATCGAAAGAGAAAAAATACACTCCGTTCTCCGTTCTGTTTTGTCCCAGCTGTGTGGTGAAGTGGAGCGATGCGGCGGATGGCATGTCCCCGGGGAGGGCGGGGGGGAGGCGCGGACGGAGAAGATGACCTCGTGGCTCGAACGAACGAGTGCTGGCGGCCAGGCGGCTAGGCGGGCACAACAGTACGGACCCGCTTCACGGTCGAGCAAAACAAATTCGATTAGATATGATACGACGCACCGGATAGCCAAGCCATGCTATTACTAGTACACACCAAACTGCAAGGAGTAGAGTCATTGATGCAGTGTGTGCAGTAGATGTGTACATAGATGGACACAACAAAGGAAAAGGAAACACAAGTAGCGGTGATCGCACCATTGCGGTGCAACACCGGCCAGCGGGAACGAAAACGTACACGAAGAAAAAAAAAAGAAACCCCCCCCCCCCCGTGAGTCGACCGACCACCATCTGAACGCAACCGGAGGGTGGTCACTCCCAGGCCGCCAAAACCCACACGCAGACGACACAGGTGCACGACATGAGCAAAAGACTGAAGGAAACGATGGCGAGAGCGAGAAATTGGTCACTCGACCAGTCCCCGAGCTATGACGGCTTGGTGGACGTGCCATTATCTGTCGCCCTGGCTTTGCCAGACGCGCCCCGTCCGCTGCTGACGTGCTTGCCCGCGTCGAGACTCGTCTCCGTCTGCACCTGCTGGCTGTGGAGTGCCGGTTTCAGCGCCGGCGTCTGCGTCGCGCTTGCCAGGGGCGTGCTGTCGCTCTGCGTTCCCTGAGAGTCCGTCGTGCTCGGAGGCGGCGGCGGTGGCGGAGCCGCGGTGCCGTGGTTGTTCGCGCCCTTCTTGCCCGTGGTCTTGCCCGCGTTCTTCTTGCCCTTCTGCTTCGCCTTCTCGAGGAGACGCTGTTTCTCCGCCAGTCGTCGGCGCTCCTTGCGATCCTTGATCTCGTACTGCCGCATCAGTGCCTCCGGGGGCTCACCGAAGATCGACTCGTACTCGCAAAACTCGCAGATCCATATCTCGCCATTGTTGTTGTTGTTGTTGTTGTTGTTGTTATTATTATTATTGTTGTTGGCGAGCATTTCTTGGCGGCGACGACGCTGCGCTTGCTGGAAGAGATCGCGGCGGGAGGGCTTGGCCGGCTTCTTCTTCGTGGGGGCGGGCGCGGGGGTGCTGTTTGATATCCCGGGCGATGTTTGCGTCCACGCGTTTTGCACCGATCGCGTGGGCGTGGCATCTCCCGCAATGGTGACGGCAGCGACCGATGGTGGTGGCGGCGTCATCTTCGAGGTGGAGGTGGTGGTGGTTGCGGCTGTGGTGGTCGCGAAGGGCATCGACACCGGCGACTCGTACGTGAAGGTGAACTGAGTTTGTCTCGGCCAGCCCGAATCAGCCGTACCACCGTCTCTCCTACGCTTGCCTTTGGTCGGTGTAACCGGTTCCTCCTGCTTCTGCTTCCCTGCGACCGAACCAGCAAACTTGTCCATCGAGGGATACCGCCTCACAGTTCTCCTCAATGCGGTCATGTTCGGGACACTAGCGGTAGCGGCAAGCGGTGACCGTTGCGAGGAGGCTCCAATAGACTTCCACCTGCTCTTGGGGGTGGAGGCCGGCGAGAAACCTGGCGAAGAGTCGGCTCCGCCGCACCACGCCCCTCCGCCGCCGCCGGTGCTGCTCCCTCCGGGGTTGGTGTGCGTGGGAATCTTGCGCTTCTTCTTGTTGTTCGTATTTTCCGTCCACTCGTAGGGATCCGCAGTGCCCCCTCTCCCTCCTACGGCCGCACTGTTGGCTTCCGCATAGCATTCCGCGGTACGGTCGACCCCACATGGCACCGAGACACACGAGTCGGCGTCCTCGTCCGACGAGTCCTGCAGTCCATCCCCCGCACCGCGGCCGGAGAAGCCAAACGCACCCGACGAAGCGGATCTCGCCCCTCCTCTTCCTCCGCCGCTGCCACCACCACCGCCGCCAGAGCCACTGGGGTAACTGTTGTACGGGAAGTAGAACAGGGGAGCAGTCGGAGCGGGTGGGACGGCAAAGAGAGAGCCTTGAGCATCTGCGGACAGTCTCGATCGAAGGCGTCGTTTCGGCAGCGGTAGGATCGGCCGATTATTGACCAAGGTGTAATCTTCATCTGTACGCCGGTGCAGGAGGCCAGTTAAGCAGTGAATCTTCGAATCTCGAGGCAGTCAGGGCCGAACTCGGGCGTGGGGTTGGGGCGGAGCGGGGATTGGGGGGGGATTGGATATCGCGGCGGGAGGCACAGAGGGAGGGGATGATCGGAATGGGCTGCGAAGGACGAGGAGGAGGAGAGAGAGGGGTTACATACCCGCAATGGAAGACATGGTGAACGATGACAGCTCCGATGGTGGCAAGGGAACCCAAGATGGGGTTAGACGGAAGGGTAATTGGGGAGTCCGGATTGACGGGGATGCGGACAGCGAGTTTCGATAACGGTGTCAAAGAGGGGGATGGCGGTAGTTGGGTTGTGGATGTGGTGGTGGTTGTGGTGGGGAGAGGATGGACAGCTAGTTGAGGGTGGTGTCAGTCACGAGAAACCGACTAGTAGGCGTCACTGCTTTTGCTGTGGGTGTTGTGGGCGGCCGAGTCGGGACAGGGTGGGTTTGGACTTTGGGTGGTTGTAGGTTCTGGGGGAGGTGCTGGCGGAGCGGCTCAAGCCGGCAGAGTATGTAATCTCTATGGGTCTGGTTTCTGGGATCAAAACTTGGATATAACTATCGACGAGGCCGGGCAACAATTGAGCCAGGAACGACGATCCGAAAGGGTGAGGATCAACCGAGAAATCGGGAGGTTCGTTATTGTGATTTGGAACTGCCACAGGTTGCTGCTCGCACCCGCCGGAACACACCACCCGCTGGCAGATGGCGCGGGTTCTCCGTATCTAAGCTGAGAAAAAAAAGTGGAATGTAGGGCAAACGAACCACGGGACCCGCGTTGTGTGTGCGCCACACTCGGTAAGTGCTGCGGCGGGAATGGGGTTTGGTGGGCGTACCGTCGGGACTGCGGCCGGGATCCGAACGCAACCAACCAAGAGCACGCCAAACAGCAGAGCTTCCACGCTGTGGGGAGATGGGCTTCCGGGAAGCACTCATTGACGCCAAGGACCACGAAGGGCCGGCCCCCCAGACGCATCGACATCCACCTTGGCACCCTTCCGGTCACGGGGACGGTGGGCGCGGCAACATGGGGAATCCGTTTCCTGGGTCCGCACGGATATCGCTGGTTCCAATTGCGGGGCGATCGACAATCCTCAAGATGTCCGACATAGCGAACGGCCAAACGCCGACGCAAAGCCGTGTTTGCTCAACCGTCTGGCCGTGTGTGCGTGCATACTGGGAAATCGTGCCAGCGTCGTCGTCCACGTTCGTCGTCCGTCGTCCATCGCCACCGGCCACCATGGACGAGTCCTTTCGCACTTCGCATGCCCCCATCCAGACCTCCTGCGCCGTGCACCGAACAGCGCGGAAGGGCAGCGGAAATCGACGGGTCTGGCTCGGCGCGAGGTACCGATGCGGTGCTCCCTAGTTACGGCGTGGTGATGGCATGACGCACTCCGAAACATCTGCTGCTTGCAGACAGCGACGGCCAGCCGCTGCTTCCAGCTGGAAACCTGGAGCGAAGGGTCCGCCGTCCCCGTCAACGAAGCAAATGGCGTCTCCATGGGCCTTCGAATTCCGCGTTGCGGCGGAGTCGAAGCTGTGCGCTCACCCCGAGGAGGCGTATCGTCTCCCTCGACACGCACGCACCGCCATTGCCTGCCCCGATTACCTACCTGCCTACCCGCGCGGTGCCGCGTGCTTCCCGGCCTTCTCCAGTACGCGCCGGTCCGCCGCTGCCGAACGGAATCTGCTGGTCGTTGTGTCGTGATCGCTGACAGCACTGGCGAGGACGACGATCCGTTCTCCGTACGGCGGGATCGTCCAGATACGAGCGCTAACTGTTACTGGCCCCGGCCAGCCCAGACGATCTCGAAGATATCTACATAGGTCCCGACGGATCTCCCGCTAAGAGCAGCTGCGCAGGCGGATAGACACAGTCTACATAGATATGTAGCTATATTATATCTGTGTGTTCATCGGTTCGCGGGATGTCAGGTTCTACATAGACCGTATGGATGTATCCCGTACGGGCGGCGGGGGGTATGATACATATGCTAGCACTGGAGCGGGAAGGGGTGACGACATTGCGTCGCTCTGCCTGCGGGGGGGACATGCTCGCAGCATCCTGCTGTCAGACGTCCCCATGTCTCCGTGTCTCCGTGTCTCCGTGTCTCCGTGTCCAATATCTCCGTGTCCAATATCTCCGTGTCTCCACCCCCGACGAAGTCAACGCACCGGGCGTTCCAGCATCTGGATAGATAGATATATCTTCCGCTGTCCGGCGGATATGCTGGAACTGACTGGTGCTCGCAAGAACAGTGTCTCGGACGCGGTGTAGCCGCGCAACTCGGTTCGGCACCGCCCAACCGATCAACGGGCGAGCATCGTCGAGCTCTCTGTTCCGGCGAGGTGAGGTTGGCGAATGGACAGTGTATGACAGTTTAGTTGTGCAGGCGAGTCCAACCGGCGACAGCAGCAGCAGCAGGAGCCGTCACGTGGATTCGCACTCTACTTCCTACATATCTGGACACTCGGCCAATCTCCACGGCTGCTTACGTGACCCACCAGTCGATCCGCCCTGAGCCATCCTGGAGGATATGTAGTTGCAGCCGACCATCCACCTGCAGCGTTCGATGCCGTCCGACATCACTTCTGCCTGCAGACACGCACACGAGGTGCTATGTATGTACATATCTATGTATGTATTCCCTGTGCTTATACTGTATACATAGAGTACTCCACAGGCACCACACATAGTCCGTTGTTCTTCACGGGCACGGCAGCATACATATTCCCCACGGACACGGTATATAGCATAGTTCCGTTAGTCTTCAGGGCGCCACAGTAGCATAGTCCGTTGCCCTCTACAGGCACAGTAGCATGGTCCACGGGCAGACACGCACGACATGTCTCGCGAGCGACGAGCCCGCCGTTGTATCTGCTTTCCGCTTTCCGCTTTCCGCTGTGCGAGTGTGAGTGCGAGTGTGAGTGCGAGTGTGAGTGTGAGTGTGAGATGGGCTGGTCCGTTCGACAGCTGGCCGGCCTTTGCACCTTCGAGCAGACCTGCCTTTCTTCCTCCTCCTCCTCCTCTTCTTCTTCCTCTCCCTCCACCACGCAACGTTGACCGCAACCACGACAACCAATCCAATCCGACAAGCTGCAACCGCCTCCAGGATCGTCAGCGAGCCAGTAGTATCGCCACCGCACAGCTGATCCGACGAAACGCAGAATCGAGGGACCACCGGGCTGTCCGGCCAAGGCTCAGCCACGAAGACCGCCTCCCCGCTGGCGGCGGAACAGAAAACGGAAAACCGAAGTCTGCTGGATCGAATGCCGGATCGAATGCTGGACCGAACGCTGGATCGAATGGTGCATTCGTCCGGCGCGGATGTCGGCTCGCTGCACGCATCGAGCTCTCGTTTGGCGGACACTCTCCACGCAGCTCTGCGTTGCCTGCCATCCATTCTGTCGGTGCTCCTCCTCCTCCCCCGCGCGTCGTACGTGGCTGAGTGTGGCAGCACAACGGCCAGAGTGAGGATCGTCAGCCCCGTATCGTCGGCCCCCGTAGCCAGGCGCTACAGAGTTCCCGACATGGGCCGCGCATCGCACATCAAACACCAGCCTCGCCCGTCCGACGCCTTCCCAGCCTCCGGGACGCCAGGCTGGCCGAGCGGATTCTCCGTGCGGCTAGCTCGTCGACTTCGCCATCGCCATTGCGCCAAACAATGCCCAGACACATTCCTCGCAGGCATCGCTTGCCGGACAGCGAGACGGGCCCAGCGGCTCGTGCCAAGACACAGCCGCATTCACCATCGTCGCCAGCCAGACAAGCAAACCCCCCATCGTGGCCGCGCGGAGAGCAAACAGTAACCCCCCCCCACCCCGCCCCCCTCCCTCCCCCCGTCGAAGAGCCCCCCCCCCCCGCGCGCCCGGCCTCTTCCCCGGCCCTCGTCCTCGCGCTCTCTCTGCCCCTCTTGAACTCTCTCTCTTCCTCTTGCATCCACCGTGTCGCCTGCCCTCCTGCCCCCCCCGCCGCCGTCTACCTCGCGTGGCAGCCTAGGACTGACCACAGCTCTCCAGCCACCGTCGCACGCACCAAGCCACCCCGATGAAAACCCCCAACCCCCCCCCCCCCCCCCCCCCCCAACCCCCCCCAAAAAAAAAAAAAAAAAAACAAACACCCCACCCCCCCAGCCGAGAG
>Ga0307516_10003159_pt1 | contig 21441 bp, 21 predicted proteins | sample 19_EM_MG_FD_203310 | JGI IMG/M metagenome (GOLD analysis project Ga0307516, IMG submission 203310) | Populus trichocarpa ectomycorrhiza microbial communities from riparian zone in the Pacific Northwest, United States - 19_EM | ecosystem: Host-associated > Plants > Roots > Unclassified | place... | reverse complement strand
GACATGAGATAAGATAAGATAAGGAATGTGGAAACATGTCATGGTTGAGCGAAGTTGAATGAGTGGGCGCTTTGGACTTAGAAAGAAAAGAAAGAAAAGAAGGGAAAACTGGCGAAAATCATGACAGGTCAGGGTGTTTGAAGTGGCAAAGGATGGAAAAACAAAGAATGAGTTTACTGGATCCTTGGTGATTGGGAATATCCCTGATCCTGTTGAACTGTTTGCTGATGAGGTTCCACAAGAGGAGTTGGATTAATGAAGGGGGGCCTAAAAGGTTCAAATTACCATATCTAGTGCTTGGAACATTCACGTGTGTTGTTATGATAGTTTATCACACAAAGGGCCAAGGTTCTTCATAGGGTACAACTCTGCAAGGTTTGTTATATAGCGTGGTGTGATCATTGCTGGCAGGATGCCCTAACAATCCAACACTGGCATTAGACAATTCTTTGACATCCTGGTCAGCTATTCAAATTATGGCTGTCTGATCTTGACAATGTGTATGGGTGTAGTGAGGGCCTCATATAACAGTCCTGCAAGTCCTGTAACAAGAGACTGTCAGGTGGTTCAGAACACAGAAAGACACAGGCTCCCACTAACCTGGAGTGTAAATTAGTGCACAGACTTGGTGTAGTAGATGGCTTGCTTACTTACATTTGTTTGGAACCACCTGCTCATGGGAAAATCAAACCTTCAATTGGGTTATGGTAGGGAATGGCCAGGCACACATATCACTTGAATATTAGGGAACGCAAAGCAAGAACATATTCAGAATGTGTCATCCCAAAAAAAAAACATGGCTGTTAATGGTGGGAGACAGGAGGATTCTTCAGTTCCTCTATCAGCAGATAGAATTGCCCTAGGGTGGGGTGATAACTGTAAGGCTTGGAGGATAAGTAAAAATCATAGAGGAGAGCTTACCCTGTATCCTGCTGTGCTGTCTCAAAATGTGCACCTTCACAGATTTGCCCAAATAGCTCAGGCACATCCCATCCAGTGTTTTTACCCCATTGTTTTATCCATTGCTCGAGCCTCTGAACAGCACCTGGCTGTTGGTGGAACAGTGACAGCATTTCACATTCTAGGTGCTTCTCCATTGTCTCATTATCCTCTGGTGGCCATAGCATCCAGACTACACCCACCCAGCACTCCAGTTTGTCCCACTCCTGTGCATCTTTGAGGAATGTTATTATTTGTGGATTGTAGGTAGGAGGTTCTATCCAGGATGCATGGAAGATCACAAGCTCTACCAGCAAATGCCAATAGTGATGAGATAGGTGTTGAGTTGCCTCAGGAGACAGGATGACATCTAAGAGGAGGCTTGCCCACTTATGTCCCACATGTCCCACATCCTTGGCATCAACATGCAGGTCATTCAACATTGCAAAAAATGCCTCTGCTTCAACCTCCTTGAATTCCTCATAACCAATAATTGCAATGGAGTGGATAATAAGCTGTTGTAACCTTGAGGGTAAAGGTTGCAGCTTGTGAAGGTGTATAAAGTGCCTTACACATATGTTGAGTGGTCCATGCAGTCCAGAATGTGCATACCCTGAGGTCCAAGCAACAAGGAGATCTGCGATTGCCTCATTATCCCCACTCACAAAAACAATGTCAGCTATTTTGTGGTGGTGCTCAGTATGGGTGAGTCTTAGCCATGGGTCATCAAAATGACGGAAACCAATTTCCAAGGAGAGAAAAAGAGGTTTTTGTCCATCTGCAAGTTGGTAGTTCTCACATATCACAGAACACCACTCGTATGCTCTCTGTGTTAACCAGCTAGGGTGGTTCTCTATCCTAGCTAGACCAGAAAGGATATATTGGAGGTGTTTGCATTGAGGGTGGGAGGTGTGGATGGCTGAGACAATTGCTTGGGATAATTGAGACACAATCTGCTCTAAGTGATCACTAGCAAACAACAATGTGAGCAGCCTAGAGGGAGGGAGAGAAAGGAGATTACATACGACTTGTCTTGGATTTTCAGCACCTCTTTGTCAATAGGCCTGCCAAGGAAGATGCATGATGCTAGGAGGTGATTGACCAGAGTGTTCATTGGAATGGTGTTCCGATTTTGCAGGTCTCTGAAAAAGCCAATATCACTAAATGCATCAGGTACATCTTGTTTGGCCCATAACAGGTGCAAAAGTGCATTTGAAGACCATTGTGAGTATGCAGGAGTAAATGTTGGAGGGAGAGTGTCAAACATCCAGGTAAGGATAGAAGAAGGCCAGATGAAGAAGCCAAGGAGATCTATGAACTCTTTATCAAGGGACATTGTGTGATAAGAAACATGAGGAAGTGGGAACTTGTGTCCAAACTCCTCAGACACACACATGGCACAGGTATGGATCCATATGATAGCCTGTGCAGAGGAGTATGCCCTGTCCCTTGACCCAGGGTAGATCTTCCCAGTAGAATCAAAACATGTTTTGAGGGAGGAGATGATTAGATCATATGGGGGTTCTGTATTAAGTCCATCTTCAAACCACCGGATTGTGCTAGCAAGTTGAATGGCAGCATCAAGTGCCTCAGGGTCAGTGATGTGCCAGAGAACCCATGAGACACACAGGACATCATGAGTGTTTGTCTTTTGAAGTGTAGACAGGGCCAAAGGTGTCAACCATGTAGAAGTGACTGTGGTATTGGGTGGGGCATGTGGAAGGCAAAGTGCCACATGGAGTATTTTACATTGAATAGTCTCCCACAAACTATGCAAAGGGGCTAACCATGATGTGTGTTCCTGGGGATTGGGCTGGGCAATTGGCAGAGATGCACTTTGAGAATGGTGACACCTCCAAATCAGTGGCAACCAAAGCAGCACATTGAGAATCTGGCATTGTATGGCCTCCCACAAATGGTGCAGGGTGGCCAACACTGGAACCCATGGTAAACACTTGAACAGTAATACACAAGTGGTGACAATAGAGACAAGTGCAGTGGTTGTTTTGGGCCCAATCTTCTTCCACAGGGTGCACAGGGTGGTTGACACAGGGGTCTGGAATGGACATTCATATGAAGCTGTGCCAGCAATGACAATCCCAAGGTAAAATAGAACTCCAAGTGCAGTAAGGGTGATGAGGACACTGGCAACAGTGGTGTTGATGGATGCCATTTGCTGGGAAAGGCCACAGGCAAGGAGAAGGAGTGCAATCTGGAGCATTACTGGGAGACTCTCAATGAAGAGGCGGAATGGCCATTTCTTGAGGCCATCGTGTTTGAGTTGCCGATCTCCACAACGCTCAATCATTGACCCTCCTGTATTCCGCAAGTAGCGGTTAAGCCACTGCTTCCCCAGCATTGCAATAAATGCAGCCAGCATTGATATTGACAAACTTGCATACATGAGTGCAGTGACAGTGACAATCTCAGTGGGTGGATTCTGGAGAGGTGGAACAGTGGGGGTTTCATTTGGGATGGCAGACTGGTTGAGGGTGAGAAGGATGGCGCGGAGGAGGGCTGCAGATTGCTCGCCCGGGTCGGGTTCGAGCTTCGAGTGGACGTCGATCACGAAGGCAGAGCTGACTGCGGAGAACAGACCCGCCTATATGGACAAGTAAGATAAATGATGGACACAAGCAGGTGGGCGACGCACAAAGATCAGGGTAGTGTTGAGGTCCTCATCATATTTCTTGACATAGTTGGTGTCGTACTCGGTTGCCTCCTTCTTGTATATCGCGTAGAAATCGAGACGGGGATCGTCGTGTTTGATGGGCTGGAAGAATGTTCTGAGGGCATCTTGGAAACTGCACCCTCTCAGCGGCCAGCAACCCAAGCAGTGCATCGCGTTGAACGTACCACTTCGGATCGATTCGTAGTGGCGGGGATTCTTCGCCATCCCTTTTAGAACCCTCCATTTGTTGTTGCGCTCACTTGGATGTCGGTGGATATAGAGGACAGTGTGAGTCAAGCGGACGTTGGTACTCTGGCAATCGGAAAGGTGGGGGTGAAGCTTGGACGTGAGGTGTCCGCGAGTCGTCGTACCCGACAGATTTGACTGGCAAGGACGACGCGCAGGTTCCCACGTTGCAACCCTAGCCCATTGGCGCCTGGGTACGCCAGGCGGCCAAAGGTCATTTCCAGGCGCCGGTGCATCCCAGATTGATGGAGTCCGCGAGGTTTCCCACTGGCGGATATAAGGAGTGGACCTGAGCCCAGAACCACATTTGAGCCTGTGACTTACGGTCCTGACTTAGATCTATTTCCACTCCCAACCGACGCGTCAGCGACTCCGGACTCAAAATTCACGAACGCCCGGGGGGTGCGCTCCTCCCCAACCGACACACCGTCTCGACAAGTTAGTACTTGGTCCATTCTTAAAACTTGAATGCTTGGGCACGCCCGAGCCTCACACGATCAGTTTGCACGTTGCCGTGCTCGCCGCGCTGTATCGGAGGTTCACCGCGTCCGCCAGGGACGGCCTGGCCATAGTGTCAAGGAGCAAGGGAGTGGCGATACCGTACAATCGACTCACACAGTAAGACAACGGTAACCCTCAACGGGAGATAGGTAGACACATTGCGGGGGGCGAATGTCTTAAAAAAGCAACAGAAATAATACATTTCAACAAGAAAGGAGACGATTTACACAAGTGCAACACACGAACAAGTCCACAACGAGCAAGCGACAATTACAATTACAAGCCGGTAGCATTGTTGAAGATCAACAAATTGGGGGACTTAGGTCGCAACTTAGTAAGAGCACCAGGCGTGGCCAACGCGAGAAGAGCCTTCTTGAGCTGAGCGGGGGTCAGCGTGGGAGGGGGGATAGGCGCGAATGTCTCCAGGACATGAGAGGGAAGCATCGGGGACATCCAAGACGGGAGGGCGGCGTGGGCGAAAGAAAAGATGGCGCTGAAGGCGCGCTGAGGGACAGGCTGAACGACGGGAGGGGAAACGAAGGCGGAAACGTCGGGATTGAAGAACCCGGATGGGTAAAGGGAGAGGAAATAGGCGAGGAGGCCGGCGGTGTGGGGAGAAGCCATGGAGGTACCGTATTATTGACGGTATCGCGCCCGATCCAGGTGGAAAGAATGGCTTGACCAATAATGTGATACATGAGAAACTGACTTCTGTGACGACGAACGAAACTTCTTACCAGGGGCAAAAACGTCGACACACGTGCCCCAGTTAGAGAATGGGCTCATCTGATCACCCACGTTGGAAGCACCAACAGTCACAGCCTTTCCAGCGGCAGCGGGGGAAAAATTGCAAGCATCCACGTTGTCGTTACCAGCAGCGACAGCGAAGTACGGGCCGGAGTCAACGACCCTGTTGACAGCGTAGTCCAGGGTTTGAGACCTGCTACCGCCCAAAGACATGTTGGCGACAGAACCCTTGTGTCTGGTCTTTCTTGTGGCGGTGTACTCAGCCTTGGCAGCGGCGAGCTTTGAGGCAGCCTGTTCAGCGACCCACAAAACACCGCCAATGACATCAGACGTTGTACCACTCCCGTCGGAACCCAAGACCTTGACGGCAATAAGGTTAACGGCTTTGGCCACACCATACTTGCGCGACCCGACGGTACCAGCGCAATGGGTTCCGTGACCGTTTGCGCCCTCGTCGACGTCGTTGTTAGGGATGGTCTTGCCCCAGGAGGCCCGACCCTCGAACTCGACGTGGTGAATGTTGATACCCGGTGTCTATGATGTACACATCGACACCCTCACCACCGGTGGGGTCGTATTCGTAGACATCGGAAGTATTGACACCGGGCTTCGTACGGTGGGAGATGCGCGCAAGACCCTGAGAGGTGGAGTCAGCCATCAATCAAGCGACGAGCGCGGGGGAAAATACCCACAAAAGCAGAGTGCTGGATACCGAAAGCGTGAACAATAGAATCTTATTCAACGTAGGAAATCTCTGCCATCTCCCTTATTTGTTGGACGACGACATCGGCGAAACGACCGGCGTAACCCTTGAGGTAACTGTTGTACACTTGACTGATGCCAACGGGCCCGTCAGCGACGAGACGGTCTTCTTCCTCATGAATGGCCTGGAAGAAGTTGAAGTGGTTGTCTGCGGCGGAGGTGGGGAGATCGTCCTTCAACACGACGATGTATGAGTTGTTGAGCACCTTGTCTTCGTGCTCAGCCGGGAGGGTGTGGAAGGGGGCGAGCGCGAGGTGGCTATGAGGGCAGAGAGACAGAAGGAGGACAGCATCTTTGCGGAAAAGAGGCAAAAATTCTGAACCGAGCCATATCTCAAGACAAGAGTCTGAGATTTATCTGCGAGTGCGCCAAGAAGAAAGGCGACGACCTAACCCCGTGGCGCCCACTCCCCCAGAACTTGAGGCTAGATTATCGTGGGCGTTGGATGTTGGCGTCGATCGCAAGTTCCTGGCATTTCCCACAACGCTCATACCGGGTTTCCACCTCGAATAACCTATCGCGTGTCGCCTTGTGTGTTGCTCGGTGTGGCGGAGGGGGTGTTGTGTGGTCGAATTCTTGCCCCACCGATGCCGGAATTTCTGGACATTTTTCTTCAGGTTTCAGCCTCGGAACCGTGGGTAACGCCGGGGTCACTGAGTACGTTTGCCCCTTGTCTGGGTTTCGGTGATACATAGTGCCGTCGGTGTTGGTGCGGGATCCACGACGGTCACCGCCCACCGGACAGCGGCGCCATTCAACGCTACCGGGTTTACCAGGATGATCGCCCTCTGTCTGTTTTTTTCCCATTCGCATCGGGGTGGTTGACCTTGGCTCTACCTTTCCAGCACTACGACATGAACCCTCCAAAGTGCACAGACCATCTGCTGGCCCCACGAAGCCGCCTCGAGAGCCAAGGTATGTTGGAAGCGTCGCACCGGAGGAGACACCATTGGTAAATTAGGAGATGCGAGTAGGATACCTCTCGCTCAGGTACCGCACACGACACGGCGAGGCTGTTAACCGAAGGACGAACAGGTGGTGGGAGGGGTTGACCGGGGTTTTGGATCAGGATTGTCATGTTGGAGCAACACCGTTTCGTGCCAAGAGATGTGGAGTCGCGGGGAATCACAAATATAGTCGAGCCGCAAAGCAGAGCAAGGACACAACAGCAGGTAGGAATGATTAGGTCAGCGAGGTAATGATACAGAAACCTGCAAGTCAACAGGAGACACGGAATCAGCGCCACCCATCGTGCCAAGACGGTGGGTGCTGTACAACATTATGACTTGAAAAGTACGAACGATGAGAAAAAACAGAGGGTGGTGTGCATGAACGAAGACGAAAGTGGTGTTGAGATATACAGATAGGCGCGGGGATGCCTGGTGCCTCGCAAATGCCTAGTCTTCATGTGCTCAGCACCGCTTGAAGAATCCTCCTAAACGCCTGGACTTCTTTGGGATGCCGACCAAAACGGTGTCGTTCATTTGAGTGTTCGAACCTCCCGAGCCTGCCAGGTACGATCTTGTAGCGGTTGCCTCCTTTGACCACTGGGGGATTGCAATATGTCCCGGCTTGATGGAGTCCTCCAAAAACGTCTTCAAATCCTCCCCAGGACTAACATTCACAGCCAACTTATTCACAGGGCAGATGGGGATGATCTTCAACGGGGGCGGAGCGGGCTTCCGTTGCCTTCGAGGAAGACTACGGCTCCTGCTCCTTTGGCGTCGAACGGGTCCAGATTTTGGAGATGTGTTGACGATGAATCGGGTGGCACGAGCTGGGCTGCGAGGGGGGCGGGAGGAGGCCTGTGAAAAGGCGGAGAGGGTGGAAGGAGTAGGGGGGACAGCAATCACGTCGTTGAGGAAACCAGGCTGAAGGTGCCTGCCTCGATTGGGTCGGGAAGGGATGGCCAAGAGTATGTTGGATGGCTTCACAGAGGGGGAGGGGAGGACGATAGAACCAGCGAGAGACGTGCACCTCTCGGCTCGACCACGAACAAGCCGTTCAGCGGCCTCATCGATCACCAAAGGACGGGAGTGGTGCAGATCTGTATACTTGCTCGAAGGGAGGGAGGAAAGTTCCGAAAAGTCGTCTTTCTCGAACTCTTTGAGGTGGTTGAACGTGACCCAGCCCTCTGCGTTCGAGCATCGCGCGCTAAGTGGCACCTTGTTGGGAGCTAAAAGATGAGCGAACTCCCACTCCTCTTCTTGGTCCCACCAAATACCACCCTGTCCGTCTCTGTGGCAGGCTTCGACACCCTTGAAGTTTGTGTTTCCAGTCGCGTTGGCGTTGATGGCATTACCGTCCCGCTTCGCCTTCTCCTCCATGATCTTGCGGATGCTGTACTCGAGGCTTCCTCCCTCCATGGCTTGACGCATCTGAGCCTCTTGCTTGACTGTGGGAGGGAGAGCAGCCGCATATAACCCGCGCTTCTTTTCCTCGATCGCAGAAGGCCGTTCGGTATACTTCGAGCGTTTGGCGAGCGAAACAGACAGGTAATCCGAGACAACGGTGTTCATCCCGGGCCCTCCTCCACTCTCTTGAGCATTGCCTTGAGATTTGGTCGTTTTTGGTTTGTTGCCAAGCAGACGTTTGAAAATCCCAGGGCCGGTAGATTTGGTGACGGGGTCATAACCGCTCGGAAGGCGTGTCATCGGCCCGGGGCCGTGGATCCCTGGGGTGGCTGGAGTGGAGACAGGCACATCGACGAAAATCGACGCGTAGCCAAAGGCCGCAAAGTCGAAATTGGCATGAGCGGAGAAGGGCGTTGCGGGGATCGGATGAGCGGGAGTTTGGGGAGTATGAGTGATGTGGAGGAATGAGGCAGAGTGGATCCTACTCCGAGTGGAACTGACAGACTGACGACGAGAACCAACGCGGGTGAGTGAGGAACGACGGAAGGCTTGGAGACGTGGGGAAGCCGTGAGGGATGCACTACGGGGACCTGAGGCAGGGGTTATCGGTTGAGGCGATCCAGGGAGAACTGTCTCGGCCCAGGCGAGAATGGTATTGGTGCGATTCACAGGCGATGCAGGGGCGCGGAACGTGTCGTTGACTGCCGCGCGTTTCTTTTTGGGGGGAGGTGGGAGCACAAGGAACGCGAACTTGGGAACGGCATTGATCTCAAGAATGACGGATGTCATAGTACTCATCGTTCAGGTGTAACTGCGACCCGAGTAAGTCCCTGGAATGGAGCGTACAACCCATTTTAACGCACCTGGTGAACGGTCTGGGCCAACGGAAACCAGAGAGGCTTTGGGAGGGAGCGGAGAGGATGGGCCGCGTTCAGGTACGGAGGAACCACAAGGCTAGCTTGGTGATGGGGGGACCTTAGCTTGGAGGCTCTGGTTTATATCCATTGCAGAACAAAGCGGGATGAGGTTTCCGAGGATGACGAGCATTGTCCAGGTTGACCATTCGTGCCCAAATCGGGATACGACCTCATCGTCGGAAACTGCCGAGTTCCTCAACCCCAGACGCTCGTTTGAAAGACCAGTTGTTACGGGCAGGGTGATGTAGCCTCTCGAAGGCAGCCGGACCACTCGCAGAAGATAGCAGTCCTTCAGCGCAAATCCCTCTGCTGGCGTATCCTCACCACCCCCCGACCTGCCTGTCTTGCAGGTTGGAGAATAAACTAATGGTAATCGAGTTTTCTTGGATCATCTCGCAGTCATCAGAGAGGTTCAGAGTCAGGTGGTGTTACAATTTTCGGGCGGCGAAGTAATACGAACAAAGTCAGTATGGTACATCCACGTCGGACTTTTAAGCCTGGTCGAAACGCCAGACTTGGTTTTCACCTCCCCACTTACCCCAGATGGCCACGGGGGTGCCTGGCGTGGCGTTGCCATGGTCGGAGAGATCGACGTTGAGGTTTTTGTTATGGACGAAGATGCTGATGAAGAAATCCGTCAGCGCAAGGTCGACTGAAATCAGCTTTATCAACTTGCCGGTAAGCGCTGTTGTCCTGCTCGTCGGTGCGAATGTCCCAAGTGCGAGGCTTGTCGGTCTCGACAGCCACAACCTTGGTTCCATCTTGTTCCGCACCTTCGACGTCGAGGTACTTCTGGTTGTAGACGTTCTGGAAAGTCCAACCCTCGTTGGTCTGTTGAACCTTCCACTACACGGAGAGGTCATGATCCACCCCTAACGCGAGGAAAGGAAGAAGCAAACCTTCTGGTTGTCACTCCCCTGGGGAGTGAAGCCGATGACCGACTTCTGGTCCTGGCCCGATAGGTCACAGGCGGTGCCGGCCTTCTTGTTGGTGATAAAGTAAGTCTGTCCGGAGGAGACCATGATGTTTAGTGAGTGTGGTGGTGAGCGAGGCCATCCCCGCAGGCTCGTTTTATATATGCCCCACCACTCAGGGGACTTGCGTGATGACAATTCTGACGTCGTTCCCGTAAGCTGAGGGCCGAGGCCCGCCGACGCTACATGGAGGGATATTCTTCAGGGGCGTCTGTGTAACGTTTAGGATCTGGAGCCGCGTCGTAGAGGGGTTGTTTGGGACCAAGCCCACCCAAGGTCAGATTTCAAAAGCAGTTGTACATTGGGATTGAATTTGATCAAGATACACACGACGTCGACCCTACGATTGATTTTGCGATCAATCAGCATTTTGGAACCTCCAGACCTGGTTCTCGCCCTCCCAGTGACCGTAAACAACGATAGGGGTACCAGGGGTGGGGTCGCCGTAGTTGGACAAGTCAACATTCTGGTTCGAATGTTGAGCAGCGATGCTGCGAATTGGTCACGAAGAGATTTCGGCGGTCTGAAGTGAACTCGACTTACCGCCAACCATTGCTGTCACGCTCATCGGGGTGAATGTCCCACTTCCTTGGGTTGCCGGTGTCCACAGCGATGACGCTCACGCCGTCCCTGGGGCTCTCCAAAAGGTCGAGATACTTCCCGTTGTATACGTTCTGGAGAGTCCAGCCATCGCCGTGCTGCACTAGCCTCCACTACGGAGATCGAGGTTAGATCGACAACGATGGAGATCGTGGAGTCACCGTGTGTTGTGTATCGCACCTTCTGGTTGTTCCCTCCGTGGAACCCGAAGCCGATAACAGACTTCTGGTCCTGACCGGAAAGGTCGAGAGCACTGTTGCTCGATTTCTTGTTGATAATGAAGTAGGTATGTCCTGAAGTTGGCATGGTGATATCGGGGATGTGGATGGGTAAAACGACGACTTGAATGGAGGGCCTTTATATATAGTCTCTGGGGGGTACCCGTCGCATGGCCCGGACTGAGCCGAACTTGAGAAGGGCCTTGGATTCGCTTCGACTCTGGGGTGATAAAAAGTTTCACCACCACGAGATGCCCATCCAATCGGCCCGCGCCCGGCAGCGTCAAGAAAGGGGACTCGTCGTTATGTAAGTAAGTAGACCTTGAATTTTGAACGTGACCGGATCATGCGCCATCGTGGACATCATCCGTACATCCTTCCGAAGTTATTTCTACGATCGATTATCTGCATACAGATATCGATATCATTCTGTCCGGAGACCCCGGTAAAAGGCGAAGGAGGTCACACCACCCTAATCGTGGATAAGGCTTTCCGTCGCGAACAGAATACGTTACCCGTATCGTTGCTTCGCGGTTGGTGGGGAGGAGGAATAAGATCATGAACGCCGGCGGCTCGACGCGTGAGAATAATCGCGACAAACTCCCAACGTAGGTTGGTGGCCGCCCCGATGTGTTTGTGTCAGGGGCTGGTCGAATCGGACGCTTCCTCATATAGGGCCGACATCCGTAGCCGCGGTTACCGCTCTGCCCCCAGGGATCGCTGCGACCATCATGACTCCCGAGGTTGCTGTCCTCGAGCTCTCCTTTGAACAACTCATCGCCGCATTGAACAAGAAGCTGTCTATGGAATGCACAAGAATCCAACCAACGAAGTCTCCTGTATCTCGTGCCCTCGTGGCCACGTTGGCAGCCGAAGTACGGTTCACCGAACCACAGGGAATTCATCAAGTGCTGACGATATCACCTGTAGATTGACGCTCTGGAGATACGACTCAATGGGATTCTGCACGAGGTGGTTCGCTTGAGGAACCCCCTACGTCCAGTAAATCGCCTCCCTCCTGAAATCCTCGCGCTGTGTATCGCATTCATCCCCCGTACCAATCCGAAGCCAATCATCCCTTTGACCCACGTCTGCCGGTACTGGCGCGAAGTCATCACTTCTGATCCAAGGAGTTGGGCGCTGATAAGCAGTAGATGGAAGAGATTGGCCCCCCTGTGTCTGGAGCGCGCAGGAGCGGCCCCTCTGACCGCCAACATCTCCGTGCCGGCTATTCAGGATGACAAGGACTTCCTTCAGGTGTTACTTCCTCACGTCCCTAGGATCTCCCATCTCTCCTTGACTGGGTATAAATCAATCAAGGACGTGAAAGACATTCTTCCCGACTTCTTCGCCTCCCCGATGCTCGACCTCACCTCGTTGGAGCTCGAGCAGCACTCAAACCCAACTCAATCGTTCCCCTCGAATCAGGTCCACCCACCTCCACTCTTCCAGAACGTTGCAAATCTCAAATCCCTCCACTTGACCCGAATTCCCCTCTACCCCATGCTTTTCGGCATCGAATCTCTTGTGGAGCTGAAGCTCGTTGGTTACAAACCCCCTTACCAAAGATTTATTGAGTTCCTAGAGTCAAACCCCCACCTCGAGGTCGTTGAATTGGACATTGAGTTCTCAAAAACCCCGGTTTCGACTCCTCAACGAAAGATGGTCTCCCTTCCTCGCCTCCGACACCTGGCGCTCACCTGTGACAATGCAACCAGCGCAAGGACATTGCTTTCGTGCTTATCTTTCCCCCGGGGCGTACATATAGAGGTCCGCGGAAGTCGATGGAACACGTACGGTGACTTACCCTTATTGCTATCTGGTCCCTGCACACCCGTTCAAGACCTACTTGCTCCCATAACCACCATCAAGTACTTGCCATACGGACTTCACCTATCCGGCAATGGCCGGTCTGTTTCTTTCCTCGCCCCCTTACGGCCACAAGATATCTACAGAGAACTCGATATGTTTGCCATCGGTGGTGTCCGCGAGTTCCACCTACCCCCCATACATCATGATCGCCTGTCCCGGCCACTGGGACAGCTGCCGGCGTTGGAGGCCCTCGCCATCCCCTAAGTCACCAAAAACTATTATCTGAGTTGGCGGAGAAACCAGCGCTATGCCCATCGCTCAAAACCATCGCGTTCCTCGATTGCGATATGGATCGGGACATGATCGACGAGTTGCGACGCATATTGGCGGAACGAGAGAACTCAATGGCTGCTCGGTTGCACCGGGTAGTGATTGTCAGCCATGCGGAGAACTTCCCGAGCCGTGGTCTTATCTCCCGGCTCAAGGCGTTTGTGCCACGCGTGGACTTTACGACGGACGATGAGCTTTCGGATTTGTTGTAGCGTTTACAAAGCCTTAAAGTATACAGGAGCCATCAGCGGACATGGCAAATTTCATATCGTTGTTTCGGTACGAGGGGATGCGGGTCACCCGAGGTTCTGGGGTGCTACGAACCCTTGGGGTGATTCAGGGTTGGTGACGATGTAAAATATTACCCGAGAGGTGGGACTTGTACCTTTACCGACCGCTCCGCAAGGTGCAGGTCCTCGTGTCGCCGGTCCCGCACAGGCGGCCCTGGAGGACGCACAAGCCTCAGGGGTGGTGGTTACGTGGATGGAGCTTTGTAGGCGTGAAGGGGAGGCTACTCCATTAATCCGCCCGAAGCACCCACGCTAGTCAAGACCGAACCCAGGACCGCCGTGATCCTGCGCCGAAGGGGTGAACCACTTTCTCTAGTATAAAGGGGATCAGATAAAAGTTGAGGGAACCCTGAAGAAGTGATCAAGGACCGAAGGCGCTGCTTCATATTACAACACGCTTGACGCAAGTCCCAGCGCCAAGCCAGCAAAACCGACAACTCAGACATTGGGATCGTTGAATGCATCGATTATATTCGAAAAATAGACAAAAAGGTAAAATATCTGAGGCGCACAAAATCTGTGGAAGTCCAAAGGTAAGGGTGGATGTGGAAGTGCGAAGTATATTGCGCAGGTGACGGGTGTTATTACGACTATAGGACACGGAGAAAGTAAGTGTGGGGAAAATAACTCGAGCCGCGAGGTGCGGGCGAACTTGGAAACGCTACGATAACCCCCGTCACAACGGAACTGTGGAAGAGGATAAGCGCGCTCCGTGATGCAATCAGCGAGACGGGGATAACCCCCTGCTGGGCGTATTAGGCATGACTGCGCAGGTATTCGATTGAGGAGCGAGGAATAAACCCGTTGAGGAGATCCCACGAGGGATGTGCTCGATCTACAAGAAGAGAGAAAGGAACAACGTAGCCAGGGGGGATGGACCAAAATGTTGACGCTAGCATATGGGTATTGAGGCTGAGGAGCTCAAGGTAAGGACGTTGGGAGAACGGGGCTGGTGGGTACCCATAGAACAGGGGCCTTTGGATTTCAAACGGTACCGGGACCTGGGACACGCCCACGGTGGACGGCCGTGGAGGTAACGACGACGACGACGATATGGCAAGACTTCAGCGTAGTGTGGACAATACTATCCCTGGTACAGTTGACCTTTCGATTGTGGACACCGTCTCCGGAATGATGGACAACAGGAAGGCGAGAAGTGCAACACCGTTACCGGCAATGGCAAAACCACCCCCTTCGAACTCCCCACCGGTGAGACCCACAGAACCGCTACCTTCCGCCCGGTTTCCGGACCCCAGACAGGATAGGGAGTGTGCTGACGCGCCGAGGACTCCTGCCAGTTGTCGAGCGGAGTTCGTCAGTTGATCATCGATGTAAATCGGGTGAACCTCGGGTCAGCGCCCAGAGGACACACAGTCTCACTCTGATGAGTCTGATCCGATGGGCAACGTGGGACCACTGAATCCAGGTTCAATATCCGTGACCCGGGCACCAATCCCTTCCCGAATGGATCGCGTCAACGTCGGAGATCTGTGGAACCGCTTGGCAATCGGCACTTACTTCTGGCCTCTGTAGATCGCAGCTTCTATCGAACTTGGTCGTCACCATGATGGGATTGGACCCGGAGGAGAGCGGGAAGTCGGTCGATCGGAGTCGATCATGTCCAGCCAAGACACGTCCACACTTGTAACACGCGTTTCCGAGTGAGGGGTTGAAGCAAACGAGAGTCCGAGGAAACCTCATCGTTACGAACCCACAAACGCACGCAATCCGAGCCCAAGTCGTCTGCTGCCGTTCCCCCCGCTCCAGAGCGGTGGCCGAACATAGGCAGGAATCCGGCCCCAATTCAGGGTGGGAGGAGAAGAGGGCGTCGTGTCCAGTGTATGCAGGTTCAGGGGGGCGACCTCTGAATTGGCGGAACGGTGAACGACGAAAGATGATGCGGGGTCTGAAGGGCTTCAGGCCACAGGCTCCGCCGAGCGCTCGACTTAATGGCTGCTCACGTACGGGTGGATGTATTGACCATCCTTTGGACGGGGGGCGGCCTCCCCAGAACCGTCCGTGCAGACCAAATTCGATTTGACCGTGGCTGAGACTTTCCTTTTATGGGACGACAGCAAATCGGACACAAAAGGAAACAATACCGGTCCGGATAAATAACCGGTTGCCCCACGCCTGTCTCAGGGGCTGGTAAATTTGGACACCTCCTTATAAAAGCGCCAACAGCGTGGTTATTAGTCTACTCCCGGGTTCTCTACGACCGTCATGACTCCCGATGACGCCCTTGAACTCTCTGTTGAACAACTCATCACCGTATTGAACAAGAAACTGTCTATGGAATTCACAACAATGCAACCAACGAACCCTCCTGTATCCCGTGCTCTTGTGGCCACGTTGGTAGCCGAAGTACGGTTCACCGAACCACAGGGGAATCGCTGAGTGCTTACAATACCAACTGTAGGTTGGCGCTTTGGAGAAACGAGTCAAAGGGATTCTGCGCAGGGTAGTTTGCTTGAGGAACCCCCTACGACCAGTTAATCGTCTCACTCCTGGAACAATCACGCTCTGGGCCTCCTTCGTCCCCCGCACCGATCCAAAACCAATCGTCTCCTTGACCCACGTCTGCCGGTACTGGCGCGAAGTCATCACTTCCAATCCTGGGAGTTGGACGTTGATAGGCAGTGGATGGAAGCGATTGGTCCCCCTGTGTCTGGAGCGTGCAGGGGCAGCCCCTCTGACCGCCAACATCTCCTTGTTGGATATCGAGGACGACGCCGAGGGGTGCAAGGGCTTCCTTCAGGCGTTACTTCCTCATGTCCCTAGGATCTCCCATCTTTCCCTGACTGGGTACGCCCCCGTCACAGACGTGGAAAACATTCTTCCCGGCTTCTTCGCCTCCCCGATGCTCAATCTTACCTCGTTGGAGCTCGAGCAGGCAGGGTATTCGACCGAATTCTTCCCGTCGAGGGGAACCCCCGCACCCCAACTCTTTCAGAACATTTCGAAGCTCAAATCACTTCACTTGGGCAGGACTCCCCTCTACCCTGTCCTATACAACATCGAATCTCTTGTGGAATTGAAGGCTGCCTACGACAGAGCCCCTTTCCAGAAATTTATTGGGTTCCTGGAGTCAAACCCTAACCTCGAAGCCATTGATTTGCACATCACGTTCGCTGAGGCCCCGGCGTCGGTCACCCCCGAACGAGTGGTCTCCTTTCCTCGACTCAAACGCCTAGCGCTCACCTGCGATAACGCAGTCGACTCAAGGGCGTTGCTTTCATACTTATCTCTACCCCAGGGCATAAATTTAGATATCTATGGGTCTATGCGTAACTCGTGTGGTGATTTGGCGTCGTTTCTACCTTGTCCCCCCACACTTATCCAGGACTGCCTTGCTCCCATAACCACCGTCAAGTGCTTGCGCAGCGTGGCGCTGCACTTATTCAGCAACGATGGATCGTTTTCTTTCCGCAACCACATCCTCCCGTCGAAACTTTGCGAGGAATTCAACCTGTTTCCCACTGGCGCCGTCCGCGAGTTCCATCTACACTGTCGCTCTTATCGCGACCAAGGCCAACTATCCTGGCCGTTGGAACGACTACCGGCGTTGGAAGCTCTCGCCTTTGACCGAACCTCTGTTGTACCAGGATTCTTATCTGCGTTGACGAAGAAGCCAATATTGTGCCCATCGCTCAAAACCATTGCGTTCCTCAATTGCATGGTGAGTCGCGAAACAATCGACGAATTGGAGGAGGTATTAGCGAAGCGAGAGAACTCTGACGCTTCTCGGTTGCATCGAGTAGTGATTGTCTATGGCATATACGAGCTGCCAAGATCTGACATGATCATCCGGCTTCAAAGACTCGTACCACGTGTGGACATCATGGTGGGCGACGAGCTTCCGGACTTGTTGTAGCACGCACAGGCGTTGGTTAATGTTCATATTTGGGGCACGCGTAGTTCCAGGGTGCCGATCAGAACCCTCAATTCACGCAACTGGTGCGTTGGGGGCAGTTTGAGATTACCTACGGTATAAAATATCGGGGAGCGGGACCAGGGAATCCGATCATTCAGACTTCCACACCAGCCACCATGTCCTCATGGCGAGCTGCTTGCGACCTCCCTATTCCTGAACTCCTCCGTATATTGAACGAGAAGCTTTCCCTGGAGTGTACTAGGCTACGAGAAACTCGTCTCCCTCCTGTCGCTTCCGCCGCCTCACTGGAATCTGAAGTGAGTAAATCTTCACGGCAACGCGATGGCACCATCTCAGTCAACCCTCAGATCCAGAGTCTTGAAACGAGAGTACACGATATCCTAAAGTTGATTCCCTCTCTGCGCAACCTGTTGCAGCCAGTGAACAGGTTGCCGCCGGAGGTTCTCTCTCGTGTGGCTCAACACACTCACGACAAGAACGCGAGGGACACCAGGTCGATCATTCCGCTGACTCACGTGTGCCAACACTGGCGCGAGGCCATCAACTCGGCCCCCGAAATTTGGACGTTGATATCCACCAGGAACAAGGGATTGACGGGGCCGACTCTGGAACGGTGCAAGGCAACTCCTCTGGAAATCGAGCTCAACCTGCGCGTCAGCGACCACGTGTTCTTTGACCTCCTATTACCCCGCATCCGAAACGTCAGATCGCTGACCGTCCACGGATTTTATTCCACCGAAGAGTTGGCCCGGGTGCTTCAGAAATTTCCGTGGTCAACCCCCAGTCTCCGAACGCTGGTACTGCGCGCTGAAAGGCTCAGGCCAGCCGAGCCGAATCCATCCACCGACCCGTTTGAAACGTTGGCGAACACCCTTGAGTATCTCTTGTTGGACCATATCCCTCTCTACCCTTCATTCCTCCGTCTCACATCTCTCACGGAGTTGGTCCTCGTCGATCGCCGGTGCAACTACCACTTGAATACCATTTTGGCGTTTTTGAAGGAAAACCACTCGCTCGAAGCTGTGGGTCTGGGCATTACGTTCGCAGAGCCTTCCCTCCGGAACTCGCAGCTCTGCGCCGCGATTGGGAACCGACTGCTAAGCCTATCGATATATTCTATCGACCCGATGGATAGCAAGGCGCTGATCTCGAGCATAGCGCTCCAGAAGGGCGCGACTCTCTACATTGACAACATCAACGCCGGGGTGACGCTGAGGGACATCATTTCCGGCGTCTCCATGGCACACCTTTCGAACCTGTCCTCCCCCATACTCATGGAATGCCGATCATACGCCGGATCGATTCGGCTGGCTGGGCCGAATGGAACTTTCTCATTCTACGGCCGAGGGGGCTTCCCAGAGCTCTCCCTACTCCCCCTCACCCTCAGGGCTCACGTTCGGGAGCTTCGCCTCGTACACCGCAGGTCAAAATTTGATCTCAAGCTCCTGGCGTTCCCTTCATTGTCCTTCCCCGCCCTCGAGACGCTTGCCGTCGATTGCAGTGGGTTCGGCATATCGCAACTCTTCTCCGCTCTATTCTCAGATCCGTCTTCCTCCCCTTCACTGAAAACCCTCGGGTTTTTGGATTTTAATTTTGGTAATGATTTCATGGGGGAGGATTTCATGGAGGAACTGACGAAATTCGCTTTCGACCGCAAAAGTATTTCGGCGCGGTTGCATCGCGTCGTTTTCGTCGATTCAAACGGAAAACGCCCCTATGTATCCTCGGTTAACGCGCTTCGGAAATATGTGCCGGTCATTGACGTTCTGGTGGGCAAGGGGTTTCCGACAGATCTGACGTTAGGGGTATTGCCATATCTAAGTACTTCGTGAAACGCACGCACGCATATACCTCCTTTGTACACCACGATCTATAACGATTATCTCGGACCGAATCGGCTGCAAACTGAGGGATATGACCGGCTTTGCGGGTGTGAATTGCCACAACTGGCTCCCAAACATCACCTCTGGCGGTGCCGCCATGACCCTCGAGCTCTCTGTCGAACAGCTTGTGTTACGGCAGGTTTCGTCTCGATGGACAGGATATTGGAGTCAGATCTGCTACACGCGGTTAACCCGTTCAATCCCATCGTCCTACGAAAATCGACGGTACATCTCACCCATCATTGAGCGTTAGGTAACTGGCGACCACGAATCGAACGGAAGAGTGCGCCGCGCACTCTTCGCAATCCCATGGTGAGGATCTTCCGGGATGGACGGAATCGCGTACGGCGCCTGCAACGAAGGCGGCACTCTCCGTGGTGCCGCAGGCACCGCCTACCGTACCTTGACCATCTTTACCAAGAAGTCCGTAGGCTATCAGGCGGGGGTATCTTCACCAACCATTACCTCAAGTTTTATTGGGATTCAAGCGCTCGTTCCCAAACCTGGGTTTCCATTAAAATATTTGTTTCGTAAAGGCTCGAAGGCGGCCGAGCGGGGGGCGCGTTCTAAGATACAGTGCGTTTAATGACGATGGGAATCACACCTAGGTGTGGCGATGAGACGTGGGATGAGGTGTGACGAGGGATGCCCGTACCTCCAGTTGGCAAGATGTACGCTCCTCGACCAACCACCCTCAGCAAAGCACTGATGAATCCACCATGAGCAGTGATAGAAATGTCTTGTGGCAAGTGAGCGGATTTCGGATGAGCCCGCGCTGTTCGCACTCACAAGTGTCTGCGGGGTATTTATGCCAGATATCGTCAAGAACGGAATGGGCCCTCGCGTCAATGTGCTCTGCGGTCTCCCGGTTGTCAGCAGTCCAAAGCTCGTCCTGTGATGCGAAGACGTTACTTGCGGTCGACTCCCTTAGTGTAGGAAGGTATCTCACCTGTTCGGTGAACCCTTTGTTGAAGGTCCACGATGGAAAGTTCCCCGCGATCCACGGCTTGGGATGACGCTTGTCACAGGGGCGCACACCATAGGTTTCGCGACAATTCTACACGGGGTGGTGGTAAATGGAAGAGGTTGAACCTCACTGGCAGGACCCTTACATCAACGATAGCGACCTTGTGAATCAAAGGCAAGAGGCCGTGGTGGGACCCGTTCCGTAGTGTGATGCCAGTCCACGTAATCTCGAGCGTGCGCGAAGCTCGAGTGAGGGGACTGGAATAGAAAACGGTCGGAACCGGAATCCCTGAGTGTATCTGAGGGGTTGTAAGATTTCGTGTTGAAGTCTGAATAGAACTCGCGGATCCCACCTCGCCCAGCCACTTGTTGTGGGCGGCTTCCGCTTGTTGAACCCCAGTAGGGGTCAGGAGCGCGTCAGCTGGAACCGCAGTTCAGAAGAATGTTTCATATTGGCATACGGAGTTACTTACGTCCCCAAACAAGTGTACCGTCCCCATCCAACTTGGACCAGTAGCTTGGGGGGATGAGATGGGTGGGGTTTTCCACGGAGATCAGTAACTCACTCAATCCATGCCTACGGGGAAGAGCGGTTAGGAGAGTTTTCATAGTGCATGTATCCGGCACTCACCGGTGTACCGTATTTCTCTTCTGCGACGTTGTCTGCGGACCGGTGCCTCAGAAATGGAAGCGCGGCGTGAATGAACGCGACCTACGGGATCCTTCGCCGTGTCTCCCCAAGAAGAATACCTTAGTTGAACCTCTGTGACCGCCTTTCGAGTCCAAAGCCTTGACGCCGAGCGTGAACTTTGGCCAGTGCCCTGGGTTAGAATCGAGCAAACCAAATCGATCCGGCAACTAGGTGTGATAATCGACCCTCAGCCGTCGGAGCATTCTAGTAAACGCGTTTTACACACTGCACCGATCACTTTCGGATCTGCACTAGGGTCATCCTGAGCGAAGAAGCCGGGGATGTAAGCGTAGGTGGAATTCTGCGCCACCGCATGGCTGGCCAGAAAAACCGCAGGAAGGGCCGGCGAATACAACATGAGAGAGCGAGAGAAGGTGGGCAAGGGTGCTCCTCTCCAGAGGAACTGCACCCCTATTCCCTGAGGCCAACTGGCGACGGAAGTTCCCGGGACCTAAAAGGTCCAGGGTCTTGGTGACTGTTGTCGCATTCCCACCCGCCAAAAACCTTATTTTTCACCAGTCCGTTACATGTCACAATGTGACGTCTTGAGTGGCTTGTTTGTCGGTCTCCCTGGTCTTATCCCGGGACCGTTATGCTCCCAGATGAGCTCGGGTATATTTGTTTAGATACATGTAACCCTCCTAC
>Ga0307516_10003158_pt1 | contig 21450 bp, 26 predicted proteins | sample 19_EM_MG_FD_203310 | JGI IMG/M metagenome (GOLD analysis project Ga0307516, IMG submission 203310) | Populus trichocarpa ectomycorrhiza microbial communities from riparian zone in the Pacific Northwest, United States - 19_EM | ecosystem: Host-associated > Plants > Roots > Unclassified | place... | reverse complement strand
ACTTTGGTGGTGCCTTGATTTTCTCAGGATCTAGCCAGATGCGTACGTTTTCTCCCGGATTTTGGTCGGCAACTAGACTTCAGGGCTGCCTAGTTCTCCTGAAGATCGAGCAATGGGCGGGGCTGCCCTGATTTTCTCGCCCTCGTGCCAGATTTGTTTGTTTTCTCGCAGATTCTGGCAGACAGTTAAACTTCGGGGTAGCCTTGCTTTTCTCAGGATCTAGCTAGATGCGTACGTTTTCTCGCGGATTTTGGTCGACAACTGGGTTTCAGGGCTGCCTAAGTAGTTTTCCTGAGGATGGAGTAATGGGCGGGGCCGCCCTGATTTCCTGGGACTCGTGCCAGATTTGTTCGTTTTCTTGCAGATTCTGGCCGACATTTGACTGCAGGGCTGCCTTGTTTTCTTAGGACCGAGCCAGATGCATTTGTTTTGCCCTATAATGGGCCGAAAACTAGACTTCTGGCTGCCCTTCCCCGAGGACCGATCAGTGAGTGGGCTGATATCTTCAAAAATTGCAGCCTCTGGAAGGCGAACTGATCAGTTTAAGATCAGGGACCTTTTCACGGACGACAGACGCAATTCTTGATTTCCCTCAACTATGGATGTGGAACGACGAGTACCGAAAGCCGCTGAGGAAGAGTCCCAGAGCGAGGCGTTAGTGTGGCCTCCACACCGCAGACCATCCTGTTTCTTCGTTAATGTCCCGCTTTATCAGGCGTTAGAGTTCCGACTTCTCGGCGGTCTCCTGAGAACATACACATCCGGCTCGATTCTCGGAAAGTCAAGGCTCATCTCGACTTATATCGGCACCACCAGGAATCCGCGGTGGGCTGGCTTTTCATACACTCCACGTCGTGTCCAGTGAGGTAGTGGCGCTGACAAAACCTGGAAGTGGGTCGTTTGTTGGCTTTGGCCGAGACGAAGCCTGACATGTCATTCCTTCCCCTGTACTGCAATTTCTTCATACTTACAATATCCCATGCCTCCGCGTCCTTTCAATTGGTCTCGGTGATCGGCCGCTTGAAATGGGCGAACTGTCAGGCAGGAGTCGCTTCTCCAGTACCGTGGGCGTCCGGCTCGTTCGTTGCTGTTTGAAGGATACCAATTAGAGATGAGGATATGGATCAATGATGTGAGTTCGATCAGTTTGTGTGCGCTCTGGAGGCCGTATGGTTGATGGTGTGCGAGATCAATAGACACTGGGCGAATGGGTACTAGACTATCGAACAGCTCTCGACTTCCTTTCACGTTCCGGTATGTTGGGCGGAAGGAAAGAGAAGAACCAACAGAACAAAAGATACTCCTCTTGTGTTTCCCGCTCTCGCATAAACCCTTACGCAATCGTGTGCTCAACAAACTGTATGAACAAGCGCCAACTCACCCAGAGTTTTACCGATACGGAATCCAGGCACATCCGCACCCTTCGCTGGCTCATCTGCCTTCTCTTCTACTGTCACCCGTTGGGAGCAGGGACTCACTTGAGTTTGTCGTCATTGACGGCGCTTCCTTGATCTCACCCCCCAGTCGTTCGGAATGTCCAGTGGAGACGAGACTGCCAATCTGAACACTGCTTGCGTCATTGACAAACTTAGATAATTCTTAGACGTCTGTCCCGTTTCGAAAATTACATATCTTCAACTTCAACAGTTTCTCCATCTAGTTTAAGTATCATGTGTTGTCACCGTTTTAGATCACGAGCACCCATTATCACTCGACAAATCCGAGGACCACCACGGTGTTTCATGAGGGGTTGAACCTGACGAAGCCTTGCCATTCCGAGGCAAATCGGAGGAACAAAACGAGTTTTACCAGGCAGTGTTCTTACAATTATTCATTCAAAGGCCACTTCTTATACGCAGGCGATATTCTCGATTCTAACAATAAATGCCAAAATTATGAAGCCCATAAGGACATCCAACCGTAAATTGAACCCGGATTATATTTAAACTTGAAATTTCCATCCATGTCGCATGTAACAGAAACATCGACACGACCGATTTGTAATTCCATCTGTCCAAAGCCTATATCTGTTAGGTTTTTAAATTACAATGGTCGAATGACTATCTTTCGGCAATTTATATTGACCCCTCTCTTACTCAAGGGTGGTTGGGATATCCAAGGAGTCAATGCGTGGAATGTGTGGCACTAGAAATGGTAACGGCGTTGACATCGAATAGTCGTAAACGTGGTCGGGGGAAGTGGCTGATAGGTGAGGTTACGGATCAGGAAGATGGATGTGGTAATCTGGCTAGCATTACCGGTAGAAAATAATGCAAGGAGGCCAAACAAAACATGCAATAGAGCCAAAATAATAATAATGCAACTCCAGCCCTTATCCCGTCCTCCCCTCCGACCCCAGATCCAACTCGTCGGCTTCCAAAAATAATCCTAAACTCCACGAGCTGCGCGCATCAAAAGCGCATCCTGCAACCAAAGCGCATCAAGAGCGCATCCAACATCCAAAGCAAAGTACCCCCGAACCCTTTCGCCCCGACCCTTCGCCCAGCCACTCCTCACCCTCCGGTAAAACCCAATAATACTCCGCAACGGCCGATCAATCCCCATCTCCTCCCCACCTGAGAATGACAATAAGAGTAAGAAAGGAAAGCGGAGGAAATACAAAATAAAATAAAAATGCAACGCGGGATTTTTTTTTGTGTTTCCTTTTGGATATGAATTAGGGAGCCTCGTGGTATAAGAGGGAAAGGGGAGGCGATGCGGAACTAGATACAGAAAGAATAAAGAAGTCCTTAAAAGAACTCATTAGAAAGATATTGTAAATCAATGGGGGTATGACAAACCAGTATAAAAATGCAGCGCCGTGGCTTGCCGGCCCTCTTCCGAGTGCGAATCTCGGAGCGCCCTGAGGCGACTTGACCTCCGATCGTCACCTAAGTAGATGGTTAGTTAGGCATCGGAGAATGATAAAGTGTGAGAAGAGGAGCGCACCAGTTAAGGAGTGGGTACTCCCATAACCGGTGCACCCTTCCGGGTGTGTTGTGCCCGAGGCAGCTCATACTCCGCTGGTCGCCTGCGCTGGGTGATTAACTAATGTTCCGAAGGTTAAGAATTAACGAGAGCGGGAAGGATAAACTTACCGGTAAAGGAGTGAATACTCTCGAAACTGGTGCCGCCTTCGGGCAGGGAGGCCGTCCCCATGTCATACCTGTATGCATGTATGTCAGCACACTCCCGGAGAGAACGCACCCCTACATCCCACTCAGTCCTCCAACCGCCACCACCACACCCCGTTCCACCCTCCCCGCCCCTGCCGTCGCGATGCCTTAGAAGCACATCGCGTAGTCGGCGTCGTCCCGCCATTTCAGCTCGAGCTGCTGGCGGGGCTCCAGCTCGTTGTCCTCGTCCAGCCGCGGCCGGACAAATTCGAAGGAGGGACCATCGGAGTCCACTTCCTCGGGCAGCAGGCTGTAGCGGCTCCTGCTGGGCCCGGCCCTGAAGTCGAGGCGGTCGCGCTGTGGGGACCGAACACAAAGGCCAGCCCTCGGGAGAGGTCCAGAGCAGGCAGCGGGGGAGAAGACTGTCGCCGCGGGCACGCCCCTTGCCCAAACAAGCTCGACAGCGGAGATCAGGATCTCCCTGGCGTTCTCGAGGTAGCTGGCACCGGTCACACGGGTGACTTCGCCCTCGTCCTCCTCGTCCAGGATCGTCGCGCAAACCGATCCAAAGGGGGACTGGCGATCCAGCAACTCCTGGTCCGGGAAGGCCGAGCTTACGACCGATTCGGCGTCTTCTTCGCGGGCCTGAGGGAACATCTCAAACTCGCTGGAGACGACGCTCAAGACTGACTCGGCGTATTCGTAGGTGGCCTCGACGGGAGGCACCTGGTAGTCGTCCGTGGCGGTATCCTCCATGGGGCATGTCTCCTCCAGGCCGTCGACCTTCAGCTTGAGGCCATCGAGCCACTCGCAAAGGTCGTCCTCGCTGAGCTTTCCGCTCAGGTGGGCGTCAAGGAGCAAGTTCAGCTCCTTGCCTACGGTGTCGAGGCCCTGCTCGAAGGCGCTAGGGCTGGCTGAGGGTGGGTGGGCAGCAATTGCCTCTCCCGCGGCGGTGGCGGCCGCATCACTGGCGGCAGGGGCCTCGGGGGCCATGACGGCTATTAAGAGAATGTCAGAAGTTGTTCAAGGTGGGAGGTGGCAACGATAAACAATATGGCACGTGAAAACGATTACGGAGGGAGGGTAAAGGATGGACGGCAGAAGCCGAAGGGATATATGTAATACTACCAATGTGGTGATAGGGAAGCAGTGAAATAAGGGAAGGTGGGGGAAGCATTGGAACTTCCGAAACGATAAAATGTTTGGTGAGAACCGATGAGAAAGGAAGTGGAAGATGATCGAAGGGGCGATAAAAGGAAAATAGGAGATGGGACAAAAGTATGAATTGGAGGGAAGGTACGAGTCGGAAGGAATGTATGAGATGGAGGGAGGATGTGAGATGGGAGAAATGTATGAGACGGGATAAGATAGAGGAAGGATATGAGATCGGAGGAAGGATATGAGATCGGAGGAAGGTGTGAGGTGGAAGGTATGGATGGGCACTTACGACTGGTGGCAGCCCGTCCCGGAGCGACTCTTCTGACCGCAAGAGGAATGCGGCTCATCTTCCTCGAGGAAGCGAGCAGCTGCTCGACGACAAGGTTGACCTTGGCCGAGGAAGAAGAGGTGTGAGAAGAGACTGCCGAAGACGAGCAGCCTGAGGCCGAAGAGGAGGCCGACAAGGTGGAGGAAGCCGACCGAGCACGGGTCGGGATCCTCGAGACAAAGCGCGTGACATCGGGCCGGATGGTGAGGGCGCGGGCGGACGCGTGGACTGTCTGGCCCCGCTTGGCGATCCTCAGAAGGATGGCGGAGGGGCGAGTGGGGAGAGGGATGCGCGAGGCAGCGCGGACAGAAGCGATGGTGACCTGAGCAGTCATTAGTACTTCGTCGAAAAGAAAGGGAGAAGAGGAAGGGGAAGAAGGAGAAATTGGCGAGGAGGTGGGTGAAGGAGGCGCAAAGGAGGAGGAGAAGTAGAAGAGGAGAGGAGAGCCGAAGGAGAAGAGAAGATTGGAGTGCAAGCACAAGAGTCGATGAAGCTGGAGTTCAGGTTGGAAGGCGGAGAGAGAAGTGCGGAGCGAATGAAGAAGGAAGAGAAGGAAGGGAAGAGCGAGGGAGAAGAGGGGTACATTTATTCGCTCCCAATAGCGTGCAAAGTGGGAGCGGCCAAAATGTTTGCCCAGAAATTTTTTCGGGATGATTAGGTCAGAGGAGGTGCGCCCCTTCGAGCACTCGGAGTGGCGGTGAGGGGTGGAGCTCAGCGGGCAGTGGAAAGGTCGGAGCTTGACCGGCGTCATCCGAATGGCAGGCCGTGGCTGGACGCCAACGGCGAATACAGGTGGGGCTGGCCAGCGCCGTCCGCGGCCCCTCGCTGGCAGGTTGTGCGCAGCAGCAGGCAGACCAGCAGACGAGCAACCGATTCCTCCACAAGCGGGCACTCAGGAATAGCCCTGCACGCCCAAGCCACGTAGAACACTCGAGTCTCCCGTAGGTACTAGAGAACAGCAGCCACTTCCGAGCCACGCCACGCCCGCGCCTTTGTTTGTCCAATATTGCGCGTAGGCACTCTCCCGCTACCGCACACACTGCAGCCAGAATTGCACAGAAAACTGGTTTTTGAATGTTTTTGAATGTTTTGTTTTGTGAACCCAGCTGCTGGACAGGCCACTCTCACGAAGCGGTATCCATCGTCCCGTGTTCAGTCCTCACTAGACAGAAGCAGCCGCGGCAGCCACGACCGTCGAAGCCGCTTACTCCTTACGGCACTCGAGCACCCGGCTGCTTACAAGCTACAGACGGCTCCCCCTGATTCACTGCTGACCATGGACAGCGTCGGCCGCTTTGTTCTTGAGGCTGGATGGGCTGGGCTAGTCCCCTCGTACCCTCACATGCCCCGCTGAAGACTGCCACCTGCGCCACGACGCTCATATTCGATTGCCACGCTTCACCCCTCTCTGGGATCGGCGTGTTTTTCTCGCTCGCGTGCTGTATTCCAACTCCACTACTGTAACTCCCCTGGAGAAATTAGCTTGTTGCAGGCCGCAGCGTCGATGTCGGCAAGCAAACAATCTATCGTGAACAGATCCCAATCCCCCAATCCCCCCTGACTACAAAGAGGGGCTTACAAACTGTAGAACATACCCGAGCGTAGAAACAGTGACGATCCATGAGGACAACAAGCAATGCTTGCTTTCTCCTCAATGCACCAGCCACTTGGCACCATTCCCGCGCCGACCGCGCCAAGCCAGCCGACCACACCCGCCAGCGCTGTCGGCTCCTCCTCATCTATTTCAGACAGCGGTAGTAGACCGTCCGCACTCCAATGCATCCGCAGCATAAACCCACGGCGAATCGGAGCCCGGGCTCGACGCCCTCGGCGTCGTACGCACCACCCATGATGGCATGTAGTCATTTATTACCGAATCCGGAAACGTAAGCGAACTGACGCCGTTGAGTGATCGCTGGTGCATTCCCCTGCACGAACCCTGTCAGCCACTACGATGCGATGCGCGCAGGGGTGGTGGCATACGCAAATAGGATCATCGCCCCAGGTGTCGTACGTACTGAGGGAGTCTGGATCCTCAGGTTTTTTTTTAATTATTGGTCGCATGCGATTTATCTAGATCATGGCGAGATTATGTACAGTCCGTTTCCCGTCCTTTGTCCGCGCGGCTCCCCCTTGCCCTCCGCCCAGGCCTCCCACGAATGTGAGGTGCGCGCCAAGGAAGCTGCAAGGGAAAAGAGTCCGAACGAGAGTGAGCGGCGGAGGAAAGAACCAAAAGAAAGACACCATCCGTCCCCTTACTCCTGCCTTGTGGATGCTATGAAGCCAGGCGTGGGAAGGAACAGTGGCGGCTCCCCCCCGTGTCAGGCTCCGCTCCATGCTCCTCCATCCACTCCCGTAGCTCCGCTTCCGACACCTCGCTCACCGTGTCCTCCTCAGCGGGCACCCGCCTCCCCACATCTGTAGAAGTGAGAAAGTCCAGCACTGCCCGGTCGCACCGTCTGCCAGAGGCCCCGGATCCTCCACCGGCTCTTCCACCTCTAGTCTCCTTCCCCACCTCCGCCCACAGATCTTCTGCAGCGGCTTCCACTCGGGGCACTCCTTGAAAAGGTGGCCCCGAGTCTGGGTCCGGTATCGCCACCGCCAGCACTTCGGTGGCCCGGTTCTTCGTCCAGTGGAGGTACTGCCCGGTAAGGCAGTGCCCCGTCTTGATCTGGTGGAACCGCGAAGCGAGCCTCTTGGTGCTTCCAGCAACCGCGCCGTCCGGCTGGATCCTCCGGTTGGCGACGGGGTGGACTCCGATGATCGGTGTTTCCCTTGGTCGGATAAGCGAATGAAATTCGGGAGTTCTGTGTTGGGGGATGCGGAGTTCAGATCTATTGCTGCTAGTCTAGTACGGGCAGGGCAGAGGTGGAGAAGGAATGGATTCATACGTTTGGCATGCTAGTCCGGTTTCGGAACTCGCCAGTCGAAGCGGGACGACGAGACAGTAACCATCAGATTAAATGATTAAATAAAATAAAAAGTTGTGTACTATACGGAGGCAGCCACCACCGTTCAGGGGCTTCGCTGCCTTTACCGCCACTAGAACATCAATAACGCGCGCAATGTCCTCGTCGTCTTCTACCATGATTCCGCGTACACGTTGTGGGATTGCCCTCATACGCATTCGCTGGCCCACTGCCCGCCCGCACGGACCGACCCACGCCCGCACCTGCCGCAAGCTACCGCCATACAGACCGCTGACCTTTGCTTGGAGGTTCTGCAGGACGACGTAACCCGATGCGATATCTACTGCAATCACGACACAACATCCACAACATACGCGACGCGATATTTACTGCGAGTCCGACGTGTATCGAAATGAGGTTCCCAACGAGATCTGGAGACGAAGCCCTTGATCTACTCTCTACACCTGACTGGTAGGGCACGAGTTCGACACACCCGCCAGCACCTCTGTTCGTTATCAATCCGCTAACTCCTGGCACCCACGTCTTCTCCTCACGTGCCCTCAAGCTGTTTGCACCTTCGCCTTGAGCCTCACCTCGTGCCCACGTCGAGCATCTCCAGCTACACCATGCCACCTACAAGTACGGCTCCGTCGAGTGCCTACCTCGAATCGAAAGTACCACTCGTGGGGAAAGCGGACGCTCACCCTCCGCACATACAATGACGCTCGCAAAAGCGTGCTCGGCACGGGCTACCAGCCAACAACAATGGTAGTTATCGCGCATATGCCTCGAGATCTCATGCAGCTAAAAATATGCTGACTCTCCTCGCGGAACTCGGCCATACCGGCCTTCGCCGCACACGAGTACCTCAACCTAACTCTAAATGGCATTTACATCAGTTTCAGGTCATCTCAGGCTTCTCCCGTCCTTCAACCTCCGCTTGGGTGGCCGGCACCTCGGTCCCGGATTCCATCGGGACGCTATCGGCGGTAGGAGAGGAGCTTGCTAGTCCCCGATAAGAGATCACCGCCGAAGGCTCGCCGAGAGACGCAAGTGGTTTCGGTAAGGCACAACCTCCCTACGGCGAATGTACGCAACAGCATCCGTTCCGACTACGGAGGGCCGACAAGGTGGGCGGAGATACGAGGTGGAAGCGTAGGCATCAGTGTGGAGACTGTGCTGACAGGTTGGCACTTACAATGCTAGGTTCTAGTGCAGCGGTTACGAGAACACACCGTTAGGGAAGCGCTCCGCGCATCGAGAGCACTGTGCTCACCATGCTCGACAACCAATCGAGGACCTGTCGGAAGGCGATAGAGCAAGCGTCGGATTAGCCTCCTGAGTAGATTACGATACGGGACATCAACCGGCCTACAGAAATGGACTACCGAGTGGCCACCAATTGGCACATCTAACGGCATACAGAGCGGCCTAACGAACGGCCGGCAGGTCTGCCCTACATCTGAGTGCTCCGTAAGTTGTTGCGAGCTGTTGGCCTCTGGTCCATTGATGGGCTTGTCTTTTGTCTTTCCGTTGTTGTCAATTGTCTTACTGGACATCAAGGGAACTCGGCCGCAATCGTGTAGGTGTTTCCAAGGAGGGGTGTGCCGTTTCTCACCTATCCACCGTTTTTCACGGTTACGGTTTTTTGGTATTGCACCCGTGGATAGTAGGTTTCTTGGGTCTCCTTTCCGGTCCTTTGTACCACATACTCCCTACTGCACCGCCTGTGCCATACAGGTGGGGGCATGTAAGCAGCCTAGAGGCGGAAATATGCAGTAACCCCGGGATGGAAATGTGCGAGCAGACCCTCTCTTCGGCACGTCTGAAAACCGATTTGAGACTTCCCTCCTTGCGGCGGTGTCCAAACTGATTCTACCCCACTGACCTGATTGAGAAGCCTCTTTGAGGATGTACGTGTTTTTACCTTTTGGACGGTGTACTGCGCAACAAAAGGTAGGTGCGCCCTACGGTTATGGGAAGCCTCGGCGATCACAAGGAAAACAACAGAGCGGTGGGATCAGCCCGGAGGCAGACGCGTGTGGTGGAGGGCGGTCTTCCGCATGTAAGATTATCCATTTGTGACTTGATCGTCGCCCTTGCTTACGCCGTCTCTGAGGGAGGACGTAAAGAAGGGCTCGTCGGTTCCAGAACTGGCGGACACGCTGGAGGAAGTACTCTCTCCGCATAGGAGGTGGTTTTTTTTCCTGTCCTCGGCTATTCAGTAAACACGGCTGATTCCGCCGTGTCGGCTCCTCGTCTCCCAATCTCCAGGGCCTCACTGTCACGATTGTGTATCAGGTGTCAGAGTGGGAGCTCCGAGAGCGCCAGGAGTGGGAGGAAGAGCGGGAGACGGAGGCGGAGGAGCTGGATACCGCAGGGAAATGGGGTGTCGAGGGGGAGCTACCGCTTTTCCTACCCACCCCCCCCTTTCATGGCATCCGCAGATGAGGAGTAGGAGTCTGGGGACGGTTTCCTTTGCTCTTCCCTTTGTCTCTCTTTGGTTATTCCCTTGGTGCGCCTTACATCTTCTTGGGACAGGCCTGGGCGGAGGGCAAACGGGGAGCTTGCAATGTGCCGCTACCGTGCAGACAGCGGACAGGAAAAACGGATAAAATGTACGCCGCCATAGTCTAGATAGACTGAATACGAGTATGATTAAACAAAAAAAAAACAGTCGCACTTGCGTGGCCTATCAACCACTGGCATATCACCACCACTTGGGATCCACGAGTTTACAGGGGTTTTTTCAGGCACAAAGAGGTCTGGGTTTTCTTTTGATACCGATTGAAGATAAAAATAAACCCCCTGCTGTCGCGGAGAGTCCACTTTTCACGAGTGATAGCACGCAACGCCGAGGCCTACGTTCCGACAGAGACGAATGTGCCACAGCCATGATATACTGTTTCTAATAAAACCAACCACCTATCACCCTCTGCACGCAGACAACTCTACACATTACCGTCCATCTTCCTGTTTCCGCCTCACATGCTCATCCTCTCTCCTGCTACAAACTGCCTGCGTGCCGCTATATCTACGATCCCACGCCGGCTCAGTGTTATGTGGCCCTTTGCCAAGCACCACACCAGCGAAGTTTGCCCCTTGTTTGCGAACGATCAATCTGGCGGTTCTGGGTGTTTACCATTCACCCACACAGGACCGAGCACGCGCACAAACGCTCGACGGCACACTACCTTAGCACGGCTACATTCGGCTGTGAAATCCACTCCAGGACATAACTTCTTTGCCCCTACCACCAACACAAATGAACACTCCACAGTCGAAGGGTGTGTCAACGTGAGGTCTGCTCCTGATGGTCTTCAGAAATTCATCGTCGCTAATCCTGAGCGCCTTAAACCCGGCATCGCGTCGACAGCTTTAGGTAGCCCTTGGTCAAGCAGAGACCCTCCGTCCGGCTACTGTATCACGAACTATCGAAAGACTGCAATTGGCAATCGAACATATCCGTGTCTCGATCCGCCGTCCTCGTTCCAAAACCTCCTGACCTACTACGAACCCTCGACCATTACGCATTGTCTAGCCGTCCGCTGTACCGTATCCTCTAGGTTCATTGATCACAGACTACCCGCCGTCTCATCGTCTCAATCCTCTACTCCGTCCTCTCATCGTCTCAATCCTCTACTCCGTCCCAGTTGATCGGCTTCCATAGCAAAACATCCGAGGTTGCTTACACCGGGTTAGCCGCCCCCTGTCCAACTACACAACCACCAATAATCATCATGCATTACAAATCAGCGGGACCACGACCAGCACAACCGTCGGCCGATCCGTTGTTACGCCAAACTTCGTGCGTATCCCGAATGATCCACTGCCAGTACGAACGATCCTTCATTGGGCGGTCTGAGCCGTACGCAACGATACAAAGATCAATACCTACTACAGGCGGTGCAGCATTACACTATCTTGGATCATATCCATACCATTCGCTGCCGGATAGAACAGTGCAACGGTAAGTCATCCTTGACTCTGCCCAATATTCCATGGGATGCACTGACGACACGGACCATCCAGCAATATCACCTCCCGCCTTATTCCAAGACAATAAACTTCCGATACCAACGGTGCAAACACACGCCCATCCCTCGGTCTCCCCGCTGTATCCAGACAAAACCAATTCATTTTCACCAGCTAAAGATGTGACATCGGCCGCCTGGAGTCCAATATGTACCGTTGACGGATCCCTGATAAAGGGGGCGTTTCGGGGCCACCACGAACTTGGGATTCCACCGTCTCGGATTGCCGTAACTACCTCGCCCAACGGCGGGAAGGAGGCAAGACTGTGAGACGAAGCTATATATCTATCGCACTATTTGGGGTGTATTCGGGCTGGGTTCTATAAGTGTTTCTGCTCGGGAGGTCCACTGGGTGAGTCGACTTCTCTGGCACCAACCTGGTCTTACCCATTGCTGATCGTCAGCGAATCTTGCACAGGTTCCTAGGGCTGCCTTCTTCGTTTGTATCGACATCGACGGTCACGCATCGCCTTTTACTTCAGCCCATTGTGTTGCCCAACACGCCATCTTGTCCACTGTACCGGAGCATACCAAGCTGGAGAGAAGAACATCGTTGATACGAGGTCGTGCATACATGAGTGTTTGTCTGAAGACCGTCAGGGGATCTGAGAACTGTTCCACTGTTAAAGTGATCTCCTGTCGTTCCCAAAAAGTGCCCAACCTAGCGACAACGATGTATGCAGTGAGTAGGGAAAGAATGAATAATCTAAATCGCATCTGCAAAGTTCGGAAGTGATCGTAGCACACTTGCATTTCGCGAGTTCTTGATTTCCTCCAATTGCAATACCGCGACGTAAACACTCCAACGCCAACCACATCCCACACACCATCCTGCCATGCCCATGCACAATTACATGAATGGTAGAATGACACCACAGGGTGTAGACTTACAAGTGGTGCAACCCATGAACGGCTGGCGTGACGAGGCAGGGTGTACAGGTTTGGGGATGTGGAAAAGAGGAGGATCGTCATACCGACTTCCGCGAGTAACAAGGCTGGCCACGGTAGTGCCAACGAGGAACCCGGTGTGCCAGGAAGCAGATCCAATGTCGCGAACCGAAATGCGGCGGGAAAGAAACCAATGCCGTAATCTCGCACGGTGGCCAGAATAAAAACATTGATTCGGCCATCCGAAGATGGCCGGGAGGAAACATCTTTGCTCTTAGGACTTCCGGAAGGTCCTAAGCGCAAAGGGAGAAAACCCCCCGTATGACCTGGGAATGATCATACTTCTCCGAATAAGGAATGGGTAATTGTCTGCCTATGGGTATATGGGTATCTAAGGACAGAGGGCAAGCAGAGCCAATATGTAAGTGAGACGGGATACCATATGGATAATGCTCCGCCTAGGGTATATGTGAATTGGGGGTAAAAGGCGTGCAGAATCAGTAGGGAAATATGGTATGGGTAATGATATGCCTATGGGTATATTGGTATCCGGGGGTAGAAGGCATGCAGAATCAATAGGGAAGCGAAAAGAAGACATAAAAGCAAAACCAGAACGAAAAATCAAGAAAGCAACGTGAATCATTTTTTTGGGGTTTTTTTTAAGGGGTAAGAATATCGCCTGCTGGTGTAGAGTGTGTATGAGGCAGGCGACGGGTAATGCGGGGAAGGATACAAAAAACAAACGCGCTGGAAAAAAAGCAAAAAAAGAGAGAATGAAGTAAACTTACCGGCGTACTTACCGACGGAGTGCCTTGAGCCGGTAGGCCGTCAGAACCGTCTTTTCCCCCTCCTTCATCAGGTAATCCTCGAGGTCCCACTCGTTGATCACCTTCCAGAGGATCGTTCCGTCCTCCTCAAGGGTCCGTCCCCCCATCTCCTGGAAGGTTCGGAAGAGGTCCGCGTCCCATCCAGTCGGCAGCCTTTTCAGAACCACGACCTCCAGCTCGTGGTCGGCAAGCTCGATGCCTACCGTGGCCTCCTTACCTTGCCAGAGGTGCCGGATCTCACGCCTGACGGGCCAGTTCTCCTGCCGGGGCCGCTCCTCCTTGCGGGGCTCCTCCGCTTCCGGTTCCACGGCCGAGGCCACCTCCGAGTCCATCTCCTCCTCGGATTGGCAGGTCGCTTCCGCGAACCAGGCAGTCTCCACGGGTCCGGTACCGAGCTCCAGTACCCTTCCGTCCACAATGATCGTGTCCGGCAACTCACCGTGCGCGCAGACATCGTCGACCCAGATGCAGATCGCGAGGCTGTCCAGGCCCGTGTCGTCGGTGGTACCTTCCAATTCCTCCTCGCCGCTCAGGATCGATTCGAGGTTGACAAGTACGACCTCGCCGGAGCCACCCCAGCATGGAGTATCGTACTCCGCAGCGAGGTCGTCCAATGCCAATTTAAAACCGGGAACTGAGCGGCGATCCGGGGACTCTCTGACAAGGCACGTGTCATTCGAGTAGGTGGCCGAGGCTACGCGCTCCGGGGCTCCGATTTTCGACAAAGCGGAGCTTGCGGGGAGGCCATCTGCGGTGGTTCTAGCGTCTGGGGGAGAGGGGCCGGATACCTGCGAGTCCGTCTCCGAGAACTCCGAAAGGCCATAGTCGGAGCATCGGAAGGGACGCCCATCGAAGATATCACCCCGGGATGGGGTGGAGGCGGCCGACTCTGTGTCAGTATCGTCGGACAGACTGTCGTCTGCCAACTGGGAGGGGCCTGAGAGGAAGGAGGAGCCGGAGGGGGAAGAGGAGTCGGAAGTGCCGGCGATGTCGGGGGCGCCGGCGGCATCCGAGGGTCCGGTGGTGCCGGAGGGGCCCTCAAGTTCCCGGCTGCTAACAGCACGCGGGAAGTTCAAGGTGGCGTGAACCACCGTTGAGCGAGCGGCACACCTGAGGATGGCCGAGGAGGGGGTGCGGGTGGTCGGGATTCGAGACGCCCGTACCTTGCGGGTCGTCTCGGTCTCCGAGGGGGGCGAGAAGGAGGCGGCGGCAGCCGAGTGCGCTTCCGCATTGCCCGAGAATCTGCGCACACGTGAAGCCTTCGCATGCACGCAGCGAGCGCGCAGTGCGATCCTCTTCAAGGCCTCCTTGGAGGGCCCGAGAGGGAGGGGAAGACGGGAGGAGAAGGGGGAAGAGACGAACCTGGCAGCCTTACCGTTGCCGGACGCGTGTGGCTTTTTTCCATGCACGACGTGGGCGCGCATGGCAATCTTGCTCATCAGAGCAGAGGCGGAAGCGGAGGCGGAGCGGGGGAGGCGAGAAGCGGCAGCAGAGGAAACCATCTTAGCTGCAAGGAGCGAAGAGAGGCGAACAGGAAGGAAGAAGAGAGAGAGGATGAAAGAGAAGTGAGGGGCTCGCGGAGCCAAAGGAGAAGAGAGAGGAATGAGGTGAGAAGAGGAAAGCGAGAAGAGTGAAGGAAGAACCTGAAGATGGAGGATTGGTTTGAGGTGAGTGAACAAAAAGGAAGAGGGGGGAGAGGAGTGGCCTTTAAATATGAATGTACTCGCCAAGCGTTTTGGCAGACAATTAGACTTCGGGGCTGCCCAGTTTTCCTGAGGATCGAGAAATGGGCGGGGCTGCCTTGGTTTTCTCAGCCTCGTGCCAGATTTGTTTGTTCCCCCGCAGATTTGGCCGACAATTAGACTTTGGTGGTTCCTTGATTTTCTCAGGATCTTGCCAGATGCGTACGTTTTCCTGCGGATTTTGGTCGGCAATTTGACTTCAGGGCTGCCTAGCTCTCCTGAAGATCGAGCAATGGTCAGGGCTGCCTTGATTTCCCAGCCTCGTGCCAGATTTGATTGTTTTCTCGCAGATTCTGGCCGGCAATTAGACTTCAGGACTGCCTCGATTTCTCGGGATCTAGCCAGATGCGTTCGTTTTCTCGGGGGTTTTGGTCGACAACCTGACTTCAGGGCCGCCTAGTTCTCCTGAGGATCGAGCAATGGTCAGCGCTGTCTCGATCCTCTGAGGCGCGTGCCAGATGTGATTGTTTTCCTACGGATGTGGCCGACAATTAGACTTCTGGGCTGCCTTGTTTTTCTGGGGATCTAGCACGATGTGTATGTTTTCCATGAGATTTCGGTAAGGGTCACGGCGATGGCCTGTTAAGGCTTATTCTATGGCAGCGCGTTGGTGTCTGGCAGGCTCGCGAGTAAATCCGCATGGCCACCAGCAGGGCGCTGTTCGTGGAGATAGTGAACTGGATTGAAGATACACAGTCGAAGGCAGGATATCCCTACATTTGAAACGGGCCTCGGGGACTCCTCAGGGGAAAGGACGGAATACTGTCTTGCGAGTCCAGTGCTTGGAGACTTGGGCAGCCGTCATCTCCGGACGTCGTCATTCTGACATACTGACAGATGTCCTTGTCCACCAACCACTCCCCGCAGGACTACCACTACATGTTTACCTGGGCCACGGGCGGCAGCTGCTGGTGGGTGGTAGGGAGACCCACTAGCACTCGCAACGCTTGCTTCGAAGGCATGCAAACGACTCTCCTCATTGGGTTCAATCGGATCCAGCGAGTCCGGCCGGGTCGGTGCTGCTCGGATTGAGGGGAATCGATGCTAGATAGCCGTTTCGTCCGCAGAGAACTGTGGCCGGAGAGATAGATCCTCTCCCCACCTCGGCCTACCCTAGAGTAGGGAAAGGCAAGCAAGGCAAGCTGAGCCTCAGTCGGAGGTTGGAAGCGAACACGGGAAAGAGGTCGGGAGGCTCGTTGCTGGAAAGAACGGTCCCGCCCGCCCGACACTAACCCTAACACCTTGTGCGCCGTTGCCCTGGCGTCCATCGTGCATGCATGTCACAATGGATACACTATCCACGGACGACAATTCCCCTCTACCTTAGTTCCATTCTCTCCTCTCTCTGCGGGCCTGCGATACACTTGCCCCCCCCCCCCCCCAACTTCCCGTATCGACACTCACCTCAGCGCAATAATATATTCGCCCAGCTGTGTTAGCCCACCTACATTGATTTCCTCGTTTGCTATGATCGTCCGTTTTCTTCCCTGCCAGCGGACCATACGCGTCTGGAAGTTGATCCTGCGCTCCACTAGACGGCAGAGCACGAGCTCCTTCGGCCCATTATTCGTACCCACAACGCTACTCACCCAGTTGCTCTGCGTGCTTTCCAGCAGCCGTGTCCCTACGAGATAGCCGCTGAGCTTTCTCCCCAGTCTGGCCTTGAATCACAGGTTTTGTACTCCCATTCCTGCTGTTCGATGTGCCTACCATGCAAAACTGACGCACTCGCTGTTAGCACGTCCTCCGTCCGGTTCGGCGCACCTACATTCTCGCTTAGTTCCGGGAGTCGCCCTTTTCGAGACGGCTCTGACGTGGAATCCCCTTTCGGTAGATGTCGTTCCCACTCCGTGTCTTCTAGCCTTTCGTCTGGCTTGTCTCCTCTCTGCATTCCTATTGCCTCTTGTGCTGGCTGACAGCCATACTAACTCACCGATACTATTTATCTGCACCGACCGTGCAACGGGGAACGAAGGGGCGGGGTTGGGGTTTTTTTCTTGCTTGTTGCTGTTGTTTTGCTCCAGCTTCGCACAAAAGCCCTCGCCAGGTCAGCCACTCCTGCCACCTCTTGCCACCCAGGCTCTAGCTGGGGACGACAGCTGGTCCTCCCTCTGTTAGGTACCCGGGACCGCTCAACTGACTATCTTTCCGCCACAGCAGCACGAGGCAGTTGTTTGGTCCGTCCATCGGCTCGTCGGCAGCCTGCCCACCACGTGTCTCGCCTTCAGGCTCTCCATTCACGCCCTGTTACGCCGTCCGCTCCGCCGTGTTCACTGTCTGCGCTCTACGCCGTGGCATCTATACGAGGGGTGCGGTTGATCGGTCGGCTGGCAGAGATGATGGGGAAGGCGGCTAGGTGGATCGACACTGTGAAATTAGTGGACCAAGATGACGAATATAGCGTAGAACACGAGCTCCTCCATGGCAGAAAGAAATTGGCACACATCATTCGTCGTAGCTGGTTGGTTAAGCGGATGGACAAATATGGCGGGAGGTGCGAGCCAGGTGGATAGGTCTGTTAAGCATCTCCAACTTCATAGAAAGGTTCTTCTTTCCTTTGCCGGCCGCAATATAGCGGCCCATCTGTGCGTAACTATTGTACTGTCAATCCAACGACGTGCCTTGCGTTACTCCCTCAGTCGAACTTGTTTTGGTTAATTCCTTTATGGCATGTGACCTAGATCATGGCGATGTACCTTTCTCCGTTTCCTGTCTACTGTCCTTGAGGCTCGTTACTCCGTCGAATGCAGTGAAATTGTATCGTTCCTCGCGGCAAACCGAGTGATGCAATAAGGTACGCCCTCGGCCAACCAGAGACCCTCCGTCTGGTTTCTCGTTCACGAACTATCGAAGGACCGCAACTGACGACCGAGCGTCTCTCTGCCCCGACCCGTCCGCCTTGCCCCATCCGTCGCCTCCTTGCCAATGGAAGGTGCAGTCAGGCGATACTTTACTTCCTCTCCACCACGGATGTGGGGAGGCTGGTCCCTGCTGAGGAAGGCGCAGCGAGCGGGGTGTCTAGGTGGGGGGCGCAGGGAGCGCAGGGAGCGGGAAAAGGAGAGTAGGGCGGAGGCGGAGGAGTTGAATGACGCGGCGGAGCTGGGGGCCGGGTGGTGCAACGCTGCTGTTCCTTCCCACACCTTTCTTCATGGCATCCGCGGACGAGGAGTAGGGGGGGAGGCCCGCTTTCCTTGGTACTTTCCTCTGTTATTCCCTTCATGCATGATAATGATATATCTTATCGGGACAGGACTGGGTGGAGGGCAAAAGGGCGCTTGCAACGTATCACCATCGCGCGGGCAGCGTTCGGGAACCGGTCAAAGGTATGCCGCCATAGCCTGCATAGGCTGAACGCGAGTTCAATTGAACAAACAAAAATCAGCCTTGTCCCAAAACATCCTGATCTACTAGAAGCCCTCCATCATTACACACTGTCTAGCTGTCCGCTGTCCCGTATCCTCTCAATTTCATTGCCATCACGAACTATCCGCCGCCCCAACGTCCCGAATCCTCTACTCTGTCCCAGTCGATCGGCTTCCACGCGGAAGATCCGGGGTTTCTCCCGCTCGGGTGGCCCACCTCCCCAACTACTCACAGCCACCAACAACCAATGACCACGACCAGCACGACCACCGACCGATCCGGCGTTACGTCACACGAAGCCCCATGCCTATCGCGGACGAGCCACCGCCAGCACGAGCGACCGCAAATCGAGCGACTAATCCCTACGACGGCGGCGCAGCACCACAACGTCCCGAGCCCATCACCGCACCCAAACCGTTCACTGCCGGCAAGAACAGTGCAACGGTAAGCCGTCCTGGACCCTGCCCATATTCCACGCGATACACTGACGACACGGACCATCCAGCATTACGCCCTCCACGTTATTCCAGACGATTCACTTCCGATACGAACGGTGCAAGTTGCACTTCCTCGATTCCCCCGTCGTATCCAAACCAAACCAGCGATTTCCACCAGCGACAGATGTGGAACCCGTCGCCTGGAGTTTACCTTATATCGTTGGCGGATTCCCGGTCGGGGGCGGGCTGTCCAAAGAAAGAGTAGATGCGCCCAAGGAAATTAACAAAAGAAGAGACAAAAGAAAAGCGTGACCCGTCCCCTCCTCCTCGCCTGCCGACGCCACGAACGAGGGGGTGGGAAGGAACAACGGAAGTTCCTCTCCGTCGCCCATATCGTCCACAACACCCCGCGCCTCCGCCTCTGCCTCCCGCTCCTCTTGCCGCTCCCGACGCTCCCGGAGCTCCCACTCAGACACCTCACTCCCGGCGTGGCCTTCCTCTTCCAGCGGCGGCACCAGCCTTCCCACGTCCGTGGAGGAGAGAAAGTCTAGCACTGCCCGTCCATATCTCCTATCGGCTAGCAGGTCCCGGACCGTCTACCTGCTCTTCCACCTCTTGGTCTTCTTCAGCACCTCCGCCCACAGAATCTTCTGCTGCATCTCCCATTCGGGGGGGGGGGGGGGATGTGTGTTCCGGAGCCACCGCGAACTTAGGATTCCCTCGTCTCGGATTGTGCGGCGGGCAGACAGCAAGCCAGGGACAGAAAGCTATTGTACATTTGGGGGATATTCGGGCTTGGCTCCGTGAGTGTTTCTGCTCTTCCACCAACCTAGCCGCCGACATTGCTGATCGCTCAGCTAATCTCACACCGGCTGCTAGGGTGTATTCTTCGAAAACATCGACATTGAATCCCAATCATCGCCTTCTACTGCAGATACCTTCTGCACATGGACTTCCCTGACGCGCCACTTCAGTGGAGCTAAGGGTTCTTCAGGTGATGGAAACAATCTCCGGTCGTTCCCAAAAGGGGAGCCATCGGTATCTCATCTAGAAAGCTCGGAAGTGGTCGTACATACTACGTTTACATTTCGCGATTGCTGATTTCCAACAATCCCAATGCCGCGCCGCAAACGCTCCGACTCCCACCCCATCCCGCTCTCCTTCCTGACACGTCCATACACAACCACCCTTAGGAAACATCGGAATCCATCCCCAAGCGCACCCGCTGCTAAACCACCAGGCCCCAGCAGTCCCCATATTCCAACACCCACTAGGCATATCTCCTGTTGCCCCTGGCCCGGCTGAATATGAACGACAAATCATCTGTACGGAATGGCGGGTCGACAATATCAATTACGGCATCAGGTGTGATCACTACTGCAGGCCGCGGTAGTTGATCGCTCACGTTATCGCGACATGTAGCATCTTGAGTTGTAGAATGAGATCGCAGGTGTACACTTACAACGGGTGCACTTTGTAATGGTGGCTGGCTTGACGAGGCTGGGAGTACGTGTTGGGGAATGTGGAAGGAGGCGGATCGTCATACCCGTGAACTACGGGCAAAAAGGCTGGCCACGTAACAGCGAGGATCTCGGTGCACCAGTAAGCAGATCTCGTGACACAAGACCTCCAATGTGCCGGGAAAGAAAACAATGTCGTAGTCTCGCACAGTGGCCAGAATAAAAACATTGATTCGGCCATCCGAAGATGGCCAGGAGGAAACATCTTTGCCCTTAGGACTTCCGGAAGGTCCTAAGGGCAAAGGGAGAAAACCCCCGCATGACCTGGGAATGGTCATACTTCTCCGCATAAGGAATGGGTAATGCTTTGCCTATGGTATATGGGTATCTGGGGATAGAGGGCATGCAGAACCAATAGGGAATTGAGAGGGAATACCATGTGGATAATGCACTGCCTAGGGTATATGTGGATCGGGGGTTAGAGGCGTGCAGAATCAGTAGGGAAATATGGTATGGATAATGGTCTGCCCATGGGTATATTGGTATCAGGGGGTAGAAGGCATGCGGAATCAATAGGAACGCGAAAAGAAGACGGCAGAAGCAAAGCCAGACCGAAAATCAAAAAAGCAACGCGATTTTTTTTCTTTTTTTCCTAAGGGGTGAGAATATCGCCTGCTGGGGTAGAGTGTGTATGAGGCAGGTGATTGGTAATTGGGGGGAACGATTCGAAAACCAAACGCGCTGGAAAACAACGCAAAAAAAAAAGAGGAGAAAAAAATAAAACTTACCGGTATACTTACCGGCGAAGCGCCTTGAGCCGGTAGGCCGTCAGAATCGTATTTTCCCCCTCCTTCATCAGGTAATCCTCGAGGTCCCACTCGTTGATCACCTTCCAGAGGATCGTTCCGTCCTCCTCAAGGGTCCGTCCCCCCATCTCCTGGAAGGTCCGGAAGAGGTCCGCGTCCCATCCAGTCGGCAGCCTCTTCAGAACCACGACCTCCAGCTCGTGGTCGGCAAGCTCGATGCTTACCGTGGCCTCCTTACCTTGCCAGAGGTGACGAATCTCACGCCTGACGGGCCAGTTCTCCTGCTGGGGCCGCTCCTCCTGGCAGGGCTCCTCCGCTTCCGGTTCCACGGCCACCTCCGAGTCCATCTCCTCCTCGGATTGGCAGGTCGCTTCCGCGAACC
>Ga0307516_10003157_pt1 | contig 21450 bp, 32 predicted proteins | sample 19_EM_MG_FD_203310 | JGI IMG/M metagenome (GOLD analysis project Ga0307516, IMG submission 203310) | Populus trichocarpa ectomycorrhiza microbial communities from riparian zone in the Pacific Northwest, United States - 19_EM | ecosystem: Host-associated > Plants > Roots > Unclassified | place... | reverse complement strand
CAAGAGGGGCTACCTACATTCGCCTGTTGACGACCTGGAGTCCTTCTTCTGGGTGGCAGTCTGGAGCGTATTCTTCAACGAGGATAGTATGGAAGTCCAATCGGATGAAGAAAAGGAGATAAGGTACGACCTCACCGTGGGCAACAGGGCCGATGCCATCGACAGCTATTCCGTGCTCGTTCCCGACGCAAAAGCGAGCGACATCACCCGTCGCTTCCGAACGACCCTCCTTAAATGGTGGAAGAAGGTACGAGACCAGAATGAGATGTGGGCTGGGAGGGTTCTGGGAGGTAGGCCGATGGATGCGGATGGGGAATACTATCTGCCCCACTTCCACCGTTATGCTCTCCAAGGTGTTGTGGATGTCTTGGAGGTGCTCGCAGAGCACTGGGATGGTGAGATTAGCTGGGAGAGTTGGACGGCACCTGCCCCGCCGGCGTAGGTGTACCCCTCGTGTCTGTAACTATATTTCCATCGTACATACTTGATATCGAAGACATGGTTCAGTGATGGAACGAGAAGACGAGTGAGTGGTCAAAACGAAAAAAAGCAATCGCGTGTACCAGTGATGGTACAACCGTGGGCATAAGCAGCGTTGTGGCATCAAGATGGGGCATGTGGGACGGTGGCCGTGAGAAGGACTAGAACGAACGCGCTCGGTGGGTGGCTCCAGCCCTAGTGGTTATAATAAACCCCCTCCTGGTTCTCCATAACCACCCTGAGCCCCTCCAAAACCCCATGCATCATACTCGTCAAAACATCAGGAACAGGCCTCCAAAAACTAGCCTGCAACCGCTTCGTACTCTTCTCCAACAATTGCAGATCCGACAATTCCTCCACAACCTCGTCGATCGTCGGCAACGGCGTCGAAACCAAAACCTCCGGTTGATCTCCTGTGATCTCGGAGATCGTCGCTTGATGAGGCGGGGAGAGAGACGAGGACCGTGAGGACTCAAGGGTGGAAGTGGAAGGTGGCTGGGGGGATGGCGACGATCCTTGCTGTTCTTGGTGTTCGCGATGGTATTGGGCTCGGCCCTGCCGGATCCGTTCAGCCCTGGACATTGGCTGCGCGTCCTTAATCGTTGGACTCTTCGAAGCGGGCGGGATAGCAGGTGGAGGGGATTCCCTCTCAGGACTAACCCCCACCGTGACGTCCTCCTGGTCCAACTCCGCCGTGAGTGTCAGCACCTGGAACCAACATACCTACAGAACCAATACCGATGCACACCATCAGCGACACGCATGTATAGCGAACATCACAAACGAGAGAAACCATACCGCCATGGCGACATCGATGAATGGGAAGTCCGAATCGGCCAATCCTCTCGTGATCTTGATAGCCTCTTTCAGAGACTTCCTAGACCTTCTCCGGTACACCGTTGAAAGAATCTGGCCGTCCTCCCCCGGGGAAACCCCCACGACAGACAACGCCTGCGAGAGCGTCCGCAGGAGGATGGCCACAGTAGTGTGTGCCACGATTGTGGCGCAACGAAGAATAAGATGGCCTTCATGGTCGTCTTTGTGCGAAGCTATGACGGTCGGGAGACCCTCTATTGCGAAGAAGTGCGAGCTAATCAGTTCTTTACACGACTGGATGACATCCTCTGTGATTTAAGAAATCGACGGTCAATGCGGCAGAAGGGGATCCTATGAGGGGTGTGGTGACGCACTTCCGTCGTTATGCTGCTTCTGTAAACTGAGCGCGTGATTAAGGAGCATCAACCCTCGATTCCGCCACACGAGAGGCATCAGTGCTAGGGTGGGGTATGCAACCTGGGTCACAGAATGTCAACCTCGTAATCTTGACATTAAATGGGGGCACGTACCGGAAGTTCGTCGAAGAACTGTCGTTCGAGATCTAACCACGACACTTCCGCTTCCCTCGCCAGACCGAACAGCTGGAGACCCGCGTCGGCCCCAATAAGTGACGCTAAAAACACAACGCGCTCGTAATCTGCCTCGGAAAACTCCGGTGTGGGGAGGCCATCCCCGTCAACGCCCCCTACTGGCCCGGAAAGCCCTTCGCGCGTGTTCCGGATCAGTAGAAGTCTATGCTCTGGCACAAACCGAATACCGTTCCTCTCAACGATTGCAAAGACGGATTTGAGCAAACGACTCGCAACGTTCGTGCTCCTCCACAGTAGAGCGTATAAGAAGAGCATGAAACGAATCTGAGCATAGGCGAAGGGGTCATCCGACTCCCCCTGCACCTTTTGGTCAGATTCTTCGCGAGGTGGACGGCCTGGAATATGAAACCGTGGCTGGGATTGCTGCTGGGGGCTTCGGTCCATCGCCTCGAGTGTATGGCAGACTGTGTTTAGGTGTAAGAGTTCCAGGTGATTTAAGCCATAGTCCTGTCTGTTATCCTGGTGGAGGTGGCAGCCAATAAGGTGGGCGATATGGATAAAGCAAGGGTGGAGGAAGGTCGATGAGGTATCGCCGAGGATGATCGCCTGGAGTTTGGCGACAGGAAGGAAAATAGCAAACTGGATAAGGTGGGCAACGAACTCGAACCGGCTAGGAGATTCCAAGTGCACATGCAGAAGGGAGGGTAAAAATATTACGAGATCAGTTACATCTCTCGAACGAGCATACAACCTGAGACGAATACTTACAATAATAAACTTAGTGTATCTGGACTGATGTTCTGGACCGAGAACATCTTGGGGTTCGCATTTGTTGCCATGTAGATACGAATGATTGGGTTCGGTATCAAACGAGTGTCCTGGAAGGTATAGTACGGACTTTTCGGGTCAGCTTGAATTGGGCGGTCACGGTGCGGAGCCTCATCAGAGGCGCGTGAGGTAATGACAGTTGACTTGAGTAGAGGTGATGATGGGACTAGCGTCGTCGTGCGGAGGACGACGGACGTCTGAGCTATGGGTTTAGCCTGATTTTTGTCGTCGGAGAAATCGGAGGGGTGCCGCTGGCCATGATCAGTTAGGTGGGATCGATAGTGGGAATGTGCGTGGGGCGGAAAGCGATCGGGTGGTGTTTGAAGTGGCGGTACGTGAGTGGAAGAGGTGGAAGTGGTGGGGTGTGCGCTTTGTGAAGGGAGGGGTAAGGGCAGGTCATCGTCTTGATCCGTGGGGCAATCTGACTGGGATGGTGTCCTGAGAGTGATGGATGGCGGCAATCTAGAGCGCGGTGGGCTTTGACTAGAATCAGAGGTTGGAGACGAGGCCATACGTGACTCTGTGGCGCTGCCTGACAGCGAGGCCCGCCTAGCCGCGATTCTGCGGGCTTGTGGCCTGGTCAGCTCTAGTATGGACGGTTCAGGTGGTCCGGCGTCGTACGCGCATTCGTCTTGGTAGCGGGAGACTGTGCATCGTCGACAGATGGGCCGCGTCGCGTCGCATCGCTGTCAACGGGTAGTGACATGAGCGTATAGTCGATTCGTAGAGAGGGACACTGACTTTCTTCTTGTTCCTGAAGATGGGTGAACGTTGGTGAAATGAAACGCCGGCGAATAAACCGGTAAAGAGTGAGTGATGGACCGGTCTCTCAACGGTAAAACCCACACAAGTGGTCTACTCACCGACAGGGTATGCACGCTTCACCCTTCTGCAAAGCCGAGGCACTCCGCTTCGGGTACGATGGCAGGTCGTAGTTGCATCCAAGCAGCCTGTTCGTCCTCACGCACCGGTGGCAATGCGGAAGCGCACCATCGCATTTCTGAACGCGTATAGACGTCGGAAACCGGGGGGAAAGAGACGGAAGAGAAGCGGGAAAATTGGCTGACCACTTTCCGTGTCCTATACCGGCGGCGCGATAAGAACGGAATTGATCCGAAGGGAGAAGAAGACTGACCGACAAGGAAAACAAGTGGAGGGTTTGAACATTGGCGGGATGTCTCGGGTGACGGTCTTGTCCTTGGGGGGAAGAGGAGAAGGAGGGAGTGGGTTATCCGAAGAACATCTGGTCGAGCCTAGAGGCTTTTGGTTATACAAGGGCATTCGACCCCCGGCCAATCTCAGCTTTCCATGTATCGATCGTCGCCCAAACACAAGACAAAATCCTCTTTTTTATTTTCTCAAGACGAACGGGCTACCCACTCGAGACTGAACGCGGCCCCCCACCTGCAGACAAATCCCGAATTCCGCGCAAAAATGGCGCTCATCCGGTCGCCGGTCACCAACCGTGTACGGACTATTTCCGTGCGGCAACTAAACCGGTATCCCACTGAAGGCTTGAGTAATCCCCCGACCCCCCCTGGTACCAGCTAGGGTGACTTTCACTACACCGCGAGATCCGACCCGCGGAGTCTGGCCATGGTTCCAGCGGTTCCAAGGGTGGAGGAAAGGATCACCATTCATTTCCTCACTTCCTTATCGAACCCACGTACGCAGTCTCAATAACGTCCTTGCGTCCCATGAGCCCGTCGAATGAATTCAAGAGGGTCGACCACCACTGCCTTCTAGCCGAACATCCAATCCCTCACGCGGGGGATGGCCAAGCGACGTGTACGAGATGATTGCCCACCCCATACGCTCCACATGGGTCCGACCGGACGCCGATGATAACAACCTGACCAGTCGCCTACAAATTTTCCAAGGAAACGCCATTTGATAAACCCAAGTCCATCACATGGACCGGGCGATGCAGTGGCTGTCACATAAAACGTGGTTGTGGGGTGTTGGGCGGTTTGGGACGACGGAAGGAGATGAACAGGATTCGGTTATCCTCGATCAGCCATGTCGAAATACCCTCAACCCCCTCCCTCCTACGCTCCCTCCAAACCAACCTACGGAAGTACCGAGGACAACCGAGAGCCTCTCCTAGGTGGCCAGCAATCCCCCCAGCCAGACTCCAGCGCTGGAGGAATCTACAACCAGCCCGAGTTCGGAGACGTTCCGGACGACTTCAAGGTCAGCTACCGGATCCATTCCCTCGTCTGCGTACTTCCAAGCTCACCGGGTCTTAGTCTGGGGTGTCTGTGAGCGAGAGTAGCCTCGAGATTAGGAATGCGTTCGCGAGGAAGGTCTACACAATATTATGTACGTTCTCCGGAAAGTCACCACATCGCACGGATTGCTAACCTGCCACATCTCTATTCCAGTCGTACATATCGTAAGCGACCTTTCGCGTGATACAGCTTTCAAGCGGTCTAACGGCCGTCCCGGTATCTAGCTCGCCACGACTATTGTTGACGGTGTGTTTTCACAATCCCCATCCGCAGTCCTCTGGGTCCAGGCCAAGTACATCCCCCCGTGTCCGCGCTGCAGTGCCACCGTACTGAACCGATCCAGTCCGTGGTCTTGCTATCTCCCCATGTTCGGGGTCTTCATCAATCTCGGCCTACTCTACTGGAAGCGTCATCAACACCTACTTAACCTCGTTCTCCTGTTCACTTTTACCCTCCTCGAATCTTTCACCCTCGGAGTCTTGTGCGCATACTTCGATAACAAGGTCGTCCTCCAAGCGTTGTACGTTCGTTGCTCCGTCGCTGTCCGTGACAGGGATTTGACGTATCGTGTAGGTTGATTACCCTGGGAGTCTTCTTGGGCAGGACCCCCGGAGATAGGGGGGGAGAATAGGGGGGAGGTCTGTTACAAATTTTGCTCGGATTTTGCCCGAGGTCAGTCGGGATCCGAACGAATTGCTGATTGCCGGAAACTTATCAAGGACTTCACCCACCTTAACTTCCTCTTCATGACCGTCCGCCTCCATGTTCTTGTCCGCACAGCAGTCACATTCTCACGGGGAACAGATCCCAAAGCGCGTACAATGGGTTACTCCCACTCGTACCTTGATCCCGAGACGGCAGAGATCAAATCTCTGGCTGTATTCCTGACTGATGTCGAGATCGAGACCGTGGCCGCAGAGGTGTGGGAGGAAGCTATCGCCCTCCTTGATCTCCTCGGAATTCAATACACCAATATCACCCGCCCCCTCTCCTGCCACTGGCACCAAAACCAACCCCAGTGGTCCAGTCCATCCCGCAATCTGTTCCCCTTGGTTCATTCTGCCCATACCAATACTCGAGCAGAGACCTTCATGCACATCCCATCAACCCAGTTCCTCTGCTGAATCCAAAACAAGCCAACCCTGGATAGCTCTGGGAGCGTAATTTGTCTGAGGCTGATTGGACCGTCTTTTCAAGGCTGGCCGGCCCCAACCACCACAAAACGCTGGAAACAGCGATCAGGGCTCTGAACACTGCCAGCCGGAAGGGGGGAAGGGAGCGAGAGTCTCAAATATTACTCGACTGTAGATGTACCGTCCTGTGACGGCGCGACAGAGTACACGTTGACTACCGCTACATTACCCTTCGTTTCGTGCCAATGACTCTCTATGCACTTCGAATCCCCACCTTTGTCCCTAGACACACCTCTGAAAGCCTCGCTCAACCTCCAGTGTCGCCTGGTATTTTCCGGCGATTTTTGGCGATTTTTTAGCATCTGTCCGAACAAATTTTGGCTATTTCCGGGAGGTCCGTCCCAATCCGAACTTTTCTTTCGGCCCCACGATTTTGCGTCCGAACTTTTTTTGGGGCTGACCCAACAGACCTCCCCCCTATTTTCGGGGTTCAGTTCAAGCTCATTCGTACTTAGACGGCCCGCACGGCCGGTCGCTCGGGGCGTTGCCAACCTTCTTCAATAGGGAGTGTACCGAACGGCGTGCCCTTCGTAACAAGCCTAGAGTACCTGTGGTCTCCCTACTGGGTACCAGCACGTTGGATCAGGTACGCCCGCGGCCGCGTGACGGGATCGTACTCGTCCGAGTCGATGTCGAGGACGAAGGCCGAGGGATACTGGTTTTTCCAGGACCCGAAGTGGTGGTGGTACCTTGAAGCAACGTTTGAATGCATGAGCGCTACCTTGGGCATTGAAAGAGGTATCTCTCCTACCTCTGGCAATCCCAGTGGCGACCCCCCTCGCTCTCATCGTAGCCCTTGTCCCCCTAACACCCCTCACACCGCTCGAGCTTGGGTCCGCGGTCCTAGGCATCCCCCTCCCGATACCTTTCTTCTTCTCCAGGGCCTTCTCGCGTTCGGCCTGCCGTCGCTCTTCTTCTTCTCTAGCCAATTGTTCCTGTTCGAGCCTCTGCCGCGCGAGTTCTGCTTCACGTTCTCGAGCTTCTGCCTCTTCACGTATGGCAGCCTCTCGTTCACGGATTTGGTTCATGAGGATCTCTTCGTCCTTTTTAAGATCACTTCCCGTCAGTTTTGACAGGGTACCGAGTGACGAGGAATGGGACATACGGCGGATGCTCCCTGCCATCCCTCGTCGAGTATCAGTTTAGTCACTGCCTCCGAACGGTCAAGCATTCCGATGTACTGATCCAATAACGCGTTCGTGTCTTTCAGGCGCTCCTTCAATCTCTAAGGACCGATCAAAAACGGGAGTGGTTGGAGTGAAATACCGACTCACCTCCGTGCTCGATTGAGTAGCCCGAAGGGCATCAGTGTACAGCGAGAACGCGCTGTTGAGTTTCTTGAGCAGGAATAAGTCGTTTTGAAGTTTCTCCTCCCGCATCCGAGCAGCCTTCCTGGTCCTTCTGATCTGAGCCTCCTCGTCTTCGCCCTCACTTTCTCGCAAGCCCTCCTCAACTTCATCCTCGTCACGTTCCTCATCTACAGCGTGGCTTTGGCTGCGATCACCCCGTGAAGCATCGTGCACGGAGAGAAGGTCGGACGAGGAGAGATCCGGGTGGCCGGAACGCCCTATCAGTGGCGATTCGGAGAGTAAACGAGTGGTGTGGTTGGTTGGGAGAGCAGTTAGGTCGGCAGAGAGGTCGACGGAATCCATGTCGTCAATTGATGAGACTCGGTCGATCGTTTCTTTCCACCACGACATGGGCATCTCAAATTCGTCTCACGGCTATGCTGTCTGTTTAGAGAACCGAGACCGCTGGCGAGGCTTGCGGACCACCCGACCCCAACGTCACCGGGACGGATCTCTACCGACATACCAGGTCGTGGCCAGGCACCTTATCGTTTCTTTCTAGGCAATCCGGTTCCTTTGTCGGGAACGAAAAATAATGACAAACAATCCGTTGTATTTCAAAGTCCATGAGGGGTCGTAATAGTAGTTGTATCGTAAATGACATGATTAACTCGAAAAAAAAATTGTCCGGGCGTCCACACCATCGCGTCACTCGACACAAAGAGTGGGTGATGCTTTTCCTTATCTCATCGATGAATCATTTGGGGAAAGCGTTTCCATCCACCCGGGGTTGTTGCTGGGTCTTGGTCTGAGTACCCCTCTGGAGGTGGCACTTCTGGAGACACCTGTCAACACCGATGGCCAGGTTATCCGGGATCTAAAGGAGAAATACGGCGTTATATCGCATGAAGCAAGGATGCGAGTGTACCGCGAGTGGGGGGGGGGACTTACACCAGTGGCGAGGCCGACGACCTCCTGAACGCCGATATCTCCAAGAGTGGCAGCGACGACATCAGGTGGGAGACCAAAGTCTGACGGAAGCGGAGCAATCGATCAGTACAGCCATCCCGAGGAACGTCTGGATCTGAGTACTCACATCGTTGGGCGATCTGGTTAACGCCAGGATCCTCATCGTTAAGAGCAGCGACAAAGGTGATAGGTTCACAGCCGAGATTGAGCTGATAATGGATCGAACCCTTGGGGAAGATAGTTCCTTGACCTTGAGTCAAGGTATTCCCAACAAACCGAGCGCCGTTCTCCTCAATGAACCCTACGTCCATCTGTCCATTGACGAGGAACAAAAACTCGGTCGCTCGGGGGTGGGTGTGTGGGCTGTTCATTCCACAGGGTCTGGAATGGATGATTTAGAAAGAAGATCAAGGAAACGAATGCGCTTGTAAGACTTACGCTAACTGACCAACGGCCAGGGCCATGCCGTTCGCGAAGAGCGCAGGGAAGTTGGCGACGTTGGCGACGGTAAGGTTTCCACCCGCATTCCTGGTGGTCCCAACTCCGGCGTTGTAATCGAATAACCACTGATTATCCAGATCCGACGGTCAGCAGCAAGATCGAGGGGCGGGATCGCGATTAGATGCTTACATCTTTATTGTCCTTGAGGATGTTGAGACGAGCGACCTGAGTAGGTGCCCTCTTCAAATCCGCCACGAGATCTGCAGCTTTGGCGGCATCGGCGGTTTGAGCGAAAGCCTGAAGAGCAGCTCCGAGGACAAGAGGGATAGCAGCAGAGAACTTCATGATGCGTAAAAGGAGATTGGAGTTGGAGAACTCGGTCGTAAAAGAGATGAGAGAGAAGGCGAACGGGGGGATGGGTTATTGCTTGAGCATCAGGGTCCGGTTTTATACACGCTCCCTCAAACGTGCCATGTTACAAGTGCGATGAGCGCGAGCGAGCTGCCCGAACCCCGACCCACCGGATATACAGCCACAGGTGAGATCACCCTTACTGTACAGTATATCAAAGCAAAAGCACCGCCGCGCCTGGGTCAACCCTCGTCGCTGATTGGCTCTGGACCAGGCGCTAGCGATCGGAGACGTGATGGCAGGGTCCGGGATGATGATCACAGCCTGCGGCCCAACCTGCCACACTGCGGCCATTACGGTCGAGAAGCATGGTAAGTAAAACAATGGCAAATGAATAGGTGGGCGCTGAGGTCCGAGGTCGCCGTAAGCCCGTTATAGCAGGGCGTCCAGGGCCTCATAGCCGCCTTTATGCTTCCTGAGAGACGGGAGTACCTCCCGCTCCGGGTCAGCGGAGGACAAAGGCTAACGGGTACATAGCCCACCGGAGCGGAACAGGACAGACGGTCCACTCGGGAGGCGGGCCACGGAATACCGGAATCCTCGGTGTCGCTGAAGGCCCGGCGCCGGGAACGGGAACGTGGGGACGGGATGAGTAAGGCCGAAACGTTGTTTCCGAGTTTTATTCACTTGCATCGAGGCAGATAAGTTGTCCAACGCTCTCTTCAGCCTAATGAAATGGGCCACCCTGATTCTTGATTCGAGGAGTCCAGAACCCTTCAAAACGGGGTGCCGGCGAGTAACGATCTCCCGACCCCATCAATCGTACTCTCACCTGGGCGTTTACCCACTACATCTGCAAAGCCGCAACAATCCCGGGGGCCCAAGACGTTCTCTTCAACCCGAGTGTAGATTCCTAGAATCCCGTAAGAGAGTATTGACCTGACCCTGCAGCTCTGCCAATTCTTCCCTCCGTTTCTTTTCTAGGCCCTCCAGCTGGTCACAGACCGCCGTAGGAACGTAAGCGATGTGCTTATCGAACCTCTTGTCCAACGTGGCCTGTCGGTATTCACATGAGGTATCAATAAAAACGTCTGGATTCTGAATGGAAAAAAAACGAACCGTCAGATCTCTCCCCAGGCCCTTCCCTACCCTCTCCCAATCTGCCCAGAACTTCCTCCTCGCCTTCTCCCACCTACCCACTGACCACCTCACCCCAGCTACACTTGCAAGAATACCCGCTCCTACGACCGTCTCCCCACCTAAATTCAGCCCGAGTAAGCTGATGTCCCCAATCAGCCCAACCCAATTCGCCCACAATACCCCCAAACTCGTCGTTGCGCTCCCAAGGGTGGAGAACGCGACCCGTTGAGCGGCAAGGTGGAGCCGGGTTACCGGGAACTCGGCCAACATATCTCTCCGATCGGAAAGAGGTTGGAGAAGGGCGGTAGAAGGGAGCGGGTATGTGGGGGAGGATATCATTTGTTGATAGCTATTCTGTATGATGTAGGAGGAGAACGGAGAGGGGGGGTGGAAAGAGTGCAGGAGTTGTGCGGTCCTGTCTCTCAGTTGAGTTTGGGTGGCCTGCAAACGACCGGTGTGGAAGACGAGCTAGAATGGTCGAGGGTTTAGCGCATACCCGCAAGCACATCCGGAAACTTGAGACAGGCATACCGTACGCTCCAGGTCTTTACACCACTGTCGGTGAATGGCCGCATTGACAATCTCCTGAACGTCATCGACTCGCCACAGAAGTTTCCACCATCCCAACGCATCGAGGGTGAGCTTTACGTCCTCTTTGGACTTGATCATCGCCTTCTTCACTTCGTCTATCCCATTCTCCTTCCCGGGGGCCCCATCCCAGACGCCAAGGACATCAGGATGTAGGCAGACTTTGGCGGTCTCCGTCTCACCCAAGAGTTCACTGATGCCACGCGCTAGATCGTCAGCTTCACGCGAGCTGTCATTGAGGGAGTCCCGTGCAAGGTTCAGCGACCGGTAGAGCAAAGCAATAGCAGTGAAGGAGTGGGGTGGGGTGTCCTTCCCGAGAGTTACTTCAGCCTCTGCCAAGTTCTCACGAATGGCACCGCCGAAGTCAGATATACGGGAGGCGAGTTTTCCGTGTTGGTATTCCCCGATCGCCTGCGTGGAAGTTGGGTTCTTCTTGAGAGTGTGTAGGGATTCTAATGCTTGTGACGGATTAACGTAGATAAACTTTGGGGGTTTGGCCCATATCGTCTCAGCGCCTTCTCCCCCTTGCCTAGAACCGCAATTTGGCCGTGACGAGTGGGAAGCGAGGAGGGATTGAACGTAGGACCGCGTTTCCGGTGTCTCGATACCGACAATCGCCAGTATGGCGTGTGGGTGATCAAACACAGTGCGGTACAAAGGGGATTGAAGGACAGTGGTAGGGGTTTCCATGATCGGATTAAGGACCACGACCGGAATATCGGCTGTGAGTAGGGTGGTTAAGTCCGTGTCTGAAGTAGTGGTCGGCAGCTCCACGATTTCCACCGGTGTCGGAAAGCGCGTCAGCCATTGCGAAGATAAAGAGAGTGAGGTGGAGGATTGGGTCGGTGTGGAACCAGACCGGATGGAGTGCACGATGTCACGGGGTCGGGAGCGGAGGAGGTTGGAGTTTTCGGGATTGGAGGAGAATTCGTCTTCGAGCAGGGCTGTCACGAGATCAAACGCGCCCGAGTCCGAGTGCGCTCCATGCACTGTACCGGACGTTGGAAGTCAGGAGCGAGAACGTATGGGGTTGAGAGAACGAGCGCGGAATAAACGCACCTACAATTCTCGCCTTCCGATCCCCGCTACCCGCCGATCCCCCGTGTATCACCGAGGCGTTATGCGCATAGTCTAGCAACTCGGTCCAAAGCTTGAGTGATTCCACCGCGTGTTTTGGCGTCGGAGAGAGGATGGAAGGAAGAAGGGCGGAGGTTTTGTGAATTAATGTGAGAGCATTTGGTCTAGGGGGTGGCGTTGTAGAGTCAGCAGCGGGAGTGGTAGTAGAGGAGATGCGCCGGAAGAATTTCGTCGGCGGTTTAGAGAGAAGGGACCTTCCGCATCTGTGCATGACCAGCAGAGGTTCCCTCCAAAGAGCGTGGCGTGTATTGCCGGTAGCAACCGTGGGAAACCCTCCATCCTTGAATGTAACGACGAGCTCTGGGGTATGGGCCATATGGTGGATTGGACTTTTGTGGGAATCACCATACGGGACAATCATGAAAAAGCCTTCATTTGTGGCATAGGATTCTCAAGACACAAGCAGAATGAATCGTGATTTGGCCCAAGGTCTGTGTGTATACTCCACCTGCGTGGGTGTAATCTAGTACTATACCATGATTGAGAGGTTCTCGTAAAGTAGTGTATGTAGCAGTTTCTGCACCTCTATCATCGCCGTTGGATGGAAGAAAAGAACGTGGGGGGAAGGATCAGCGGGAGCATGCATCGAGGCTGACCCGCCTCAAAGTCGGGGGGAGCGTCCAAACCCTGGACTCCTCCCTCTAATCTTTCTGCCTAGCCTTCCTCTCCCTCTCGCCCCTCTGCACCCTCCACTCCAACAACTGAGCATACCCGCTCAAAGCACTTACGAGTTCTTTCACTGCCCTCTGACTCGGCCTACCGTTCGGCGGAGCGTCCAATAACTTCTTGTTTCCACTCTCATCCCCACTCTCGTCAAAGTCCGTCAGAGGGGAGCCCTCCCCCCTACCCCCATCCGTGTTGGTGTTGTCAGTTTCACGACCCCCGTCGATCTCCATCGTGTCGTGTTCGAGGTTCGCTGTGCTCGCGCGATCAGAGAACGCGTCAACGGTGGAGGGGCCAGCAGTGGAACGGCCAGCAGGGGGAATTAAGGGACCGTTGGGGAGGTTATTATTCCCGGTGTTAGACTTCTCCCCTTCCTTATGGTCGTGGCCGTCATCTTCGTGGTCCAGTCCATGGTGATGAGCGATCCAGCGTGAGAGGTTTCTAATGTCCTCCGGCCGCCAAAACGCCCACCACCTCTCGGTCCCCCCGGGACCGTCCTCTTCATCATCATCCTCGTCGTCGGTCGCGTCCTCGTCTTCATCTTCATCACGGTGGGGGTCGGGCGCAACGACGGCGCCTTCCGGTCTTCTCCCCCAAACAGCGACAAACCAACTCCAGTTCCACAACTCCTCTCGCTTGGACTCGTCCATCGCTGCCACCCCTCCAGATACGAACCCAGCTGCTCGCCGGCCACGGCCGCCCCGAGTAGACTTCTTTGGTTCTGTACCAACCTCCTCAAGATCGCCAAGGGTGGTATCTGAGGCAGCCTCCTTCTCCATAACGGAGGGTGAGAAAGCGAAGTATCGTCTCCCTTCGTCGTCACTGCCAAGCGGAGAGAACCTGGAAGTCAGGCACGAGGCGAGGGTTTGTTGAGCCTTCTCAAGATCGTCGATGCGGGTTTTGTGAGCATCTCTAAACGCCCGAGGCTATGGGACCCAAGGGGGCTGTTAGCAGGGCCACTCCCGACGTTAATGGGGCAGAGCGCGTACGGGTTTGGTGGTTCCCAATCGGCCTTTCTCTTTAGTCCACCGTTCGTTTTCCCTCGCGATCGCTTCCTTCCCAAGCTTCGTGATATCCTTGGCCTCGTTAACACCTTTATCAATCTCCGCCTTGAGCGTCCTCGACCCGCTCATCATCAATCCGTCAATCAAATCCAGCACAACCGGAACTAATTGTGCCGAGTGTCCGACGGGGATAGCGTCTTGGTTTAGCGCACCTCTGCGAGTATTGTAAACCGGCATCGTGGTGGGTGGTGGCAACGGATCAGGATAAGTGAAGTCGTTCGGGTGGGCATGGCGTAGAGAGGCGAGGGCGGTCCAGATCTTGGTCATATTCGCCGAGCTGTTCTTGATTTCCTTGAGGGCACTTTGGAGACTCTAAATGGAACGGTTATTGCCGGCGACAGGTACAAGAGCCGCGAAGACGAGCCTTTCTTGAGGGGCCGGTCGAGTCCTCTTCATATATCCCGAGGAGTCCAAGGACAACAGACCGCAGACATCTCTCACTAACCCAGCTTACCAACGGGATGCCGGAGGCGTCTCGACCACCTTTGGGGCGGTCTTCGTTTACAACCCAATCCACAGACCCATCACCGACAACTTCCCCGAGCTCGTCTAAATGCACCTTGGCATCCTTGTCGACGAGAGGGGAGAATCTAACCATGAACTCTCGGATGAACATCCTTTCTTCGAGATGCTCGAGGGTCATCTCTCGTGGGACGTTGGAAAGCCTTGTCCACGTGGGTTGGATAAGTGGTATCAGTGGCTTGGCGGGTTTAGGTTTGGGTTTTGGTTGTGGCTTTTCTGCGAGTTTTGGGGTAGGGACTCCAGCAGACGTGGTTGCTTCGCTTGCATCCGCTGCGGCCTTGGCACGTTTGCGTTCCTGACCCTGACCGGGGAGGATTCCCTGGAACGAATGCATGATGAGGACAAATCAAGGGGAAGCGGTGTGGTGTGTGGAGGGCGAACTTTTTGATCCGGGTTGACATCAAGGAGCTCGGCGGCGGATATACCGACCTTTCGAGCAGCGTTTGTCAGATTGCTGAGCGAATCTGTGAGCACCAAACGAGCCCGGTGTATGAGTTGTCATACCCGGTTGGTTCAAGGCCTTGTGCTCGACGACAGGTGCGACAGTTACAGATCCCCTGACATCTGGGACATCTATGGGAGCTTTGTCTGAGCATTATCGTGCGGAGGGGTGAAGCTGCGCTGAAAAGACAGACTTGAAAGTGTACGGCATCTTAGTCTTTCCGCGTCCACTTGGTGGAGTCTCCTTGATCTTGTCGATGTCCTCACCGTAGCGATTGCCCAGGCATGGTTTGCAATACTTCGTTTTGCACTTCTTAGCGACCTCCGTACAGCTGACGACCTCTGTTGGAACGCAGGCCGTCAAGGTTGGAAGTAGATCAGGGGGGGGACATGACTCACGCGACGCGTCGCGCTTCTTGTTGCACTGATGACAGTAGAGATGCCCGTTGGGAAACTCCTCGGAAGCGTTCGAGGGCTTGACGCTGGAAGGGGGCCCAGCAGCCCCAGGTTTCGTAGAAGTAGTTGGTTTGGCTTTCTTAGTGGTAGTCCTCTTCAGAGGCTTGAGATCGTCTTTGGGGACCTCCTTGTCCTTCCCCGTGTCTTTATCCCCGGCAGTGGACTTCGAAGGAATGGTATTGGTATTGCTCTCAGCGAGCTTCTGCTTCTTGACCTCAACGGAAGCGTTCACGTCGGGTTGGGAGAGTTTCCGTTTGTGCGGGGGTGGATCCGGGGCAGACATGTTGATGACGCCGCTGGTACTGCCAGAACTGGATTCACGTTCAGCCACCGATTTCCTTCTGATTGGTGAAAGAGAGTTGAGTGTTCAGAGTGGGCCACCGAGAGTTTCCCCCAGACTCACCTCAAGGGAACCTCGACGTAGACTTGCAATCTTCGCTGGTCGTTGCGGGGTCCGCCAACGGCCATCGACGCGTTTTTTAAATAAATCGGGCTAAGAAGCGAGCAGGCATAACGAGACACGTGACCTAGCCCATCCCCGGACGCGGACGTCACACACTGTCACACATCCTTCCGGTCACAGTAACGCCAGCACACCCTTTACCTCCCGTCCGCGTTGAAACCTCTCCCTTAAAAAATGGCCCACGCTGATCATACGAGAGATCCTTGGTGCGTTCACCCGCGTTTTTCTTTACCGCCTCCCTTTCCTGACTCTCCACTAGCCCATGGGTCATCCTCAGCGACTTCGGCGCGGCATTTTCCATGGGCGCAATTGGAGGTGGACTTTGGCACGGTATTAAAGGAGCACGGAACTCACCAAGGGTGCGTCTTACTTCCCCAGTTCACGTCTCATGAACCTGTTCTCACCACCGTGTCTTCTTCTAGGGTGAGCGGTTCCCCGGTGCTCTATCCGTGATCAGGTCTCGAGCACCCGTGACGGGTGGTAATTTCGGTGTCTGGGGTGGAATGTTCTCAACGTTTGACTGTGCCATCAAGGGCTGGAGACAAAAGGAGGATGCTTGGAACGCCATTGCTTCTGGTTTCCTGACTGGCGGTTGTTTGGCTGCGCGGAGTGTGTCTTTCCCTCGACCCCTTTGAATTTATGGCTTACTCAAACCGCTTAAACTCTAGGTGGCCCTCGGTCTGCTTTCGGTTCAGCAGTGGCCTGTGGTATTCTCTTGGGTGTGTTCGAAGGTGTTGGTGTCCTGGTTTCCAGGATCATGAACGACAACACTCGCCCTCAACTCCCACCCTTACCCGAAAACATGCAACCACAACCGTCGTAACGTCCCCTGCTCTCGTTTAGAACACCAACCCGGGTTCTCGCTATTTCGTAGATATACATATTCGGGGCTCCCTTTAATGCATCTGTACTCCTTCCCCCCTCCGCCCGTCCTCGACAGTACTACTGGCTCTCTTGCTTTGACATTGTCGACATCAGCGTCGCCCATTCCTCGAAACCAAGCTTGCGTTCGACGACCCGACCTAGTTTCTCTGCAAGGTATGTGGCCAGGAGGTGCTTGCACTGTCGCCACATCGAGTCAGCTCTTGCAAACCAAGGTGGAAAAAGGCGCTCGCCATAAAGTTTGATTCGGCCGACAAGACCGATAGCGTGAAGGTTGGGCAATCGCAGAAACATCTGTTCACCCCCGAGCCTGACCAGACCGGAAGGTTTGGGAACACGTAGCAATCCCTCTTGGTCCCCGCTACTTGGTACTGGATCCGCTGAAGCGGGGAGGCGTACCTGACAACTATCGCGTTCACGTCAGCTGTCCGGCCTTCACCTTGGATAACGAGTCGCCCACCACCATCCCTATCTACGATATCGAACGCGGCGAGGACGAGAGCGTCGGGGAAGAAGAAACGGAGCTTTTTGAGTAAATCTTCGTCCGGCAGAACCTGCTGGTCCCCAAGCCCCATCTCGTCATCAGAATCCAGTACCGTCGCCGCTCTCTTTGGAGAGGTGTTCTCTCCCTCTGGCGTCAGATGAGACGGAGGTGGTGGCGGTGCGAGGACTTGTTGGAGGAGCTTCAAGATGTCTGGGGAATGCATCTACCACCGACCGGGCCTGGTGGACGCCGAAAGTTGACCCGCCTCGTGAGTGTTAACCTTCATTATCACGACTCAAGTACTCACAGGTGACTAGGTTGCTACGATGACACGCGAACCATCCGCCTGAGCCCCTACATGTAACTGGATCAAAGGGGATCTCACCTTGATGTGGGGCAGGCCCACAGCACTTCAAGCACCCCCTGGGCTCCGTGAGTTGTGGTCAAATTCACCCCTCTTCTGTGGATAAGGTCACTTGAACTCCAGACCCCTTTGTCTTACGAGCGCTGCCATGTCCCATCAAACATCTGCACTCCTTATAGGAAACGTCTGTCTACTCCTTCGCTTTCTGGGAGTGCCATCTTAGGACGAATAGAAGTGAGCCTAAAGTCCGTATCTAACCACTGTGTGGCCAGAAAGGTGTAGGGGGTTACGGAAGGTTATAGGAGGCGTTGTTGGGTGTGCGGCTCACGACCAGGCCTTGTACACCTTTCAGGGCTACTCCCCTTTTGTGCCAGCTCTACGTTTTCACTCGCTATGACCGTTGGCTGGACATTACTGGCTTTCCGATGGACCGTTGTGCAAACTTTCAGTATATAGAGGTCCAGGCGACCAGGTACAAAATCGAATCAAATCACTATTGGAAGGAGAAATGTTCTGCATCAGATATCTGGGACCCCGTGTCACCCTGCATTCACTAGTCGTTCTGGAGATTGTTGAGGAGACGCAGGATGCTCAAGACTAGATGGAGGAACGGTTAGAACGTTGTAAAACGGAAACACACTGAGGAACCTACAGAGGTTGATAAAGCTACGCCACGTGAAAGAAAGCACAGATTAGTCAATAGGAAGCGGGATAGTGGCACGTATACGCACTCAAGGTACAAGCTGATGGCAGCCATTATGTACTCGTCTGGGGATAGCCGGTTATTGATCAAGTACGTGTCGTAGACGATGTACCCGCTGAACAAGATCGTCCCTCCAATCGCGTACAGCAGGTCGATTGTGTGCGAGAAGGGAATGAAGAGTCCAACGATTCCCGTCATACCTACGCCGATTCATCAGTTTGTGAATAGAAAGAGTGAGAGATCAAAGGAGATGCCCACAGAGAGCGATGAGACCGCCGAAGAGCCACGGGCCCATGCCGGAAAAGTCATACTAGACATTGTTAGGAGGAGTTGGGTAGAGTTTCGTGTTTGCCATACCTTGGATTGATAAGTGAAGGCGGTCAAACCCAAGAAGACTCCCAAGGTAATCAGCCTGAACGATAGGTCAAGTCCCTGTCACGGACGGCGACGGGCAAACGAACGTACAACGCTTGGAGAACGATCGTGTTATCGAAATATGCGCACAAGATTCCGAGGGTGAAAGATTCGAGGAGGGTAAAAGTGGACAGGAGAACGAGGTTAAGTGGGTGTTGATGACGCTTCCAGTAGAGTAGGCCGAGATTGATGAAGACCCCGAACATGGGGAGATAGTAAGACCACGGACTGGATCGGTTCAGTACAGTGGTAGTGCAGTACGGATGCGTGGGGAGACGTACTTGGCCTGGACCCAGAGGACTGCGGATGGGGATTGAGAAAGCACACCGCCAATAATAGTTGTGGCGAGCTAGATACCGGGACGGCCGTTAGACCGCTTGAAAGCTGTATCACACGAAAGGTCGCTTACGATCTGTACGACTGGAATACAGATGTGGCAGGTTAGCAATCCGTGCGATGTGGTGACTTTCCGGAGAACGTACATAGTATTGTGTAGACCTTCCTCACGAACGCATTCCTAATCTCGAGGCTACTCTCGCTCACAGACACTCCATACTATGACCCGGTGAGCTTGGAGGTATGCAAACAAGGGAATGGATCCGGTAGCTGACCTTGAAGTCGTCCGGAACATCTCCGAACTCGGGCTGGTTGTAGATTCCTCCAGCGCTGGAGCCTGGCTGGGGGGATTGCTGGCCACCTAGGAGAGGCTCTCGGTTGTCCTCGGTACTTCCGTAGGTCGGTTTGGAGGGAGCGTAGGAAGGAGGGGGTTGAGGATATTTCGACATGGCTGATCGAGGGTAACCTGGGTTTGGCTGCGGGGGTGATCACACCACTACGGTGCCCCTTTTTAGCGAACCCTGTTGTTCACCTCCCTCCGCCATCTCAAACCGCTCAACACCCTACAACTACGCTTTATACAGCCACTGCATCGCCTGCTTGTCAGCCAGTGTCGCCTCGATGGATACCACCCCCCAGCAGCCTGAGTTACCACAAATGGAAGGCGAGTTGATTTCCTGAGAGGATTCCCTGCACGTGATCGCGACGCGTATCGGGATTGAGCTCGGGATCGCAAAGGTCTTCCAAGCCAGGATTTGGGCCAGCTCTCAGCCATCGGGACTCCAAAGAGCACAACGAGTCAAGCAAGCCCCCGGTGCCACGCGTCGGTCACCAGTCACCGCCTGACGCATCTCACATCAATTTCGGGTCAGTGAGCGAGGCGGTCACCGACTTGGACAAGGCTTAGTGTTTGTTTTCGAACCCCCAGAGCAAGACCAGAGGACGAGTTTTTTGATAGGTGATGAGCGAAGTGGCGTAACGACGGGGGGGAAGAGTAGGTGGCCACTCGAGCCAACCCATCGGTCCCCCCGCCACTCGTCTTTGTCTTTCCCAATACTGCGATTATGCTCCATCCCTTTCTTTCGCTGGTTGTTTGGATGCCTCGTGCAAGTCGTACGCCCAGTCTTTATAAAGCACCCCTACCCGAGCTTCTGATTCTCCCATAACCCATTACCTCAGCCACAGAGAAGGCTCGAAGTACCACTCTCAAGCACCCACACTTTGGGGCCCCATGGCCACCAGAAACCACCTTCCGAACCGACGGAATCCCCGGGTATTCAACAGCATATCTAACGAGGTGAGTTCAACCGTTTCTCGACCGATGCCATCGCCCTTAGATGACCATCGTGAAAGAATCCCCATCAACAACCCGTGGAAGAGATTTCTCAGACACAAGTTCACATCAGACCGGTGCACCCTAATGGTCCCGGTGTCAAACACCAGGTCACGCTCGCCCCGCAAGGACGTCGGTTCCCGAAACAACACTGCCCGACCCAGGCCCCCGTCGACAAGCGGCACGGTACCAAACAAGCTCCAGGTCACGGTTACTCTTCTGGGCCGAATCGACGAAAGAACCGCATCCCCTCGTCGGTACAACCCCGCAAGAAAGGCGAACACGGTCCTCCAAACGAACTTCCCCCATCCCCGACGCCACCAGAGGACTTTATAAGCCACCTTCCTGTACGTGATGCAACCTTTCAAAGGTTTACCTCGCGATGAAAAGTAACCTCATGTTCTTTCAACTCCCGTTCATTAATATAGCCCGGTGTTTGTTTCCCAAAGAAACCAAGAGGCTGCGAGATTATCCCCCAAACGATCGAACCACGACCCGCGGAGCGATCGACGGTGTATTTCACCCGCAACGGCGTTCTAGGAATGCCCCTCCGGTATATGTACAACCTCGGCGATATGGACGGCGGGGACGAGCCAGCAAACCTTGGGCTGGACCCGACGAAGTCTTGCACGATCACTCTCGTCATCGCTTGGCCCGGATACAAGGAGGCTGCTTACGATATCCCCGTCTACATATCTATGCATCCTACTGCGCCACTCGTCACTGTCTATGATCTTCGGGAATTGACGAAACGCGAACTCGCCGTTCAAACGCTCCGGTGCATTCACCAGTGGATGAATGAACGCCCTTGGGGAGGTGAACGCCACGAGGGTATACCTGATTGGAAGTTGAGTGGGGACAAGAGGCCTGGGATGAGCGCGAAGCTCGTTTGGTTGGCGATGATAAGTCCTGTTGGAGACGGACGTTGGGTTACTCAATTGCAGAAGGCCCCAGGCCCTACCTAGCCACGACTCATGACGAAGAATCTTGCCTTGAATGAAATTCACCTAGTTGGTTCTGCGGCCATCAGACCTGTAGGACATTCACGTGTCTCCTTTGGCTTGCTTTTCTGTTGTTACCATCCTATGCCCACACCAAGTTCACGGCATCCCCCTGGAAGTTGGAGCGTTTGCGGGGTGGTGGTCCATACACGAGAAACCGGCGATCATTGAAGGGCGTGCCCCGATAAGACGGTCCGCACCGTCACCAACACATGGTGCCCGCACAGTCCCGGTACTACGCCACGTATATCCCATTCCGTGTGCGTTTCGTTCGTGGGGAATTTGTATCCTTCCCGATCAATCGATCAAC
>Ga0307516_10003156_pt1 | contig 21453 bp, 17 predicted proteins | sample 19_EM_MG_FD_203310 | JGI IMG/M metagenome (GOLD analysis project Ga0307516, IMG submission 203310) | Populus trichocarpa ectomycorrhiza microbial communities from riparian zone in the Pacific Northwest, United States - 19_EM | ecosystem: Host-associated > Plants > Roots > Unclassified | place... | reverse complement strand
TCGGGGTGGTGCCAGCGGATGAGGGCTTCGACGGCGACGGTGTGTGCGTCGGGGAGGGAGACGATGGGTTGGTAGACGAGCCGGAACTGGCCGGTGTCCAGCGCGGTCCTCATCTCGGCACCCAGCCGCGCCTCCACACCCGCCCGTTCGTCCAGGTCGGTGGCGTAGCGGTGGGCCTGGTTGCCGCCCGCGGCCTTGGCGGCGTACATCGCGATGTCGGCGCGGCGCAGCACCTCGTACGGGTCGGCCGCCCCCTCGCTGTCGGCGATGCCGACGCTGGCGCCGACCAGCAGTTCGTGCCCCGCGACCTCGATCGGCCGGCGCAGCGAGGCGGTGAGCCGGTCGATGACGCCGGTCATGTCGGCCGGCGGCGCGCCGGACACCAGCACGGCGAACTCGTCACCACCCATCCGGGCGACCAGGTCGTCCCCGCGCAACTGCTCGGCGAGGCGCTGGGCCACGATCGCGAGCAGCCGGTCGCCGACGGCGTGACCGAACCGGTCGTTGACGTTCTTGAAGCCGTTGAGGTCGAGCATCGCCACCTGCGTGGGGCCGGCCGCCACCGAGGCGACCAGCCGCTCCTCGAAGAGCCGGCGGTTGGGCAGGCCGGTCAGGTCGTCCCGCATGGCCAGGTCGTGCAGTTGCTGCGACTGCCGTCGCACCTGGTTCACAAAGCCGGACATCCGCAGCAGCACCAGCACGAAAATCATCGCGGCGCCGACGCCGATCGGCAGCCAGCTCAGGTACGGGAAGCCCAGCGAGCCCTGGACGATGAGCAGCACGGGAGCGAGCAGGGTGCTGGTCGCCAGCAGGATGAGCCGGACCGGACCGAGCCGGGGCTCACTGGTACGGGCCGGTGCCGAGCTCGCGGCGGACGGGTGCAGCGCCGCGGCACCCCAGGCGACGTTGCTGAGCAGCCAGCCGACCGCGATCACGCCCTCGAGATCCGGGTGGGAAGCGATGACCAGCTGGAAGCCGACGTCGGCGACGAGCAGCGCGCCGGTGCCCGCGATCACGAGCGCCATGCTGGCCGTCAGGCGCCCGGCGCGGGTCAGCACCCGCGCCAGCAGGGCCAGCAGCAGCACGTCGCAGACCGGGTAGGCGGCGCCGAGCAGGCGTTCCACCAGCGAGACCGTGCCGTCGCCGGCGATCGGTCCGATGATCAGGACCCACCAGAGCAGGCCCAGGCCGGTGGCGATGATCGCGGCGTCGAGCAGGCCGGCGATGTCCCGGCCCAGCCGGCCCCGGGCCAGCAGCAGCGTGCCCGCGGCCAGCAGCGGGTATTCCCCCAGGTAGAAGGCGTCGGCCAGGGAGGGGAACGGCGGCTGGTGCAGGACCTGCCGGTAGATCTCGTACGTGACGTCGCCGGCCAGCCGGAACGCGATGGAGGCGGCGAAGACGTACCAGCCGAGGCGGTACGGTGGCCGGTTGCGCCGGATGCCCGCCAGCACCACCAGCAGCGTCAGCAGGACGAACGTGTCGTACAGGAACGCCGCGGCCGGGGTGCCGTCGCCCAGGAGCGGGTAGGCGACGCAGACCGGCAGGCCGACCGCCGTCCACGCCGCGACCGTTCGGTCGACCCGATTCATCCGCACGACGAGCCATCGGCACCGGCGGGCGGCACCTGAGTTTTCGGCCGGGCACGTGGCCGGTCGGCGCCGCTGTGCGGGGGCTGTGGGCGTCAGGCCGGCAGCGCCCGGTCGACCAGCGCCGCGGTGTCCACGCCCCGAGGCAGCGTGCCGAACGAGTGCCCCCAGTCACCGCCCAGGCGGCTCGCGCAGAAGGCGTCGGCCACGACCGCCGGGGCGTGCCGGACCAGCAGCGAGCCCTGCAGCACCAGCGCCATCTGCTCCACGACCCGCCGGGCGTCTGCCTCCGGGTCGGCATTGTCGCCGAGCCGGGCGGTGAGCCTCGCGGTGGCCGCGTCCAGGCGAGCATCCCCACCGGCGGCCGCGCCCACCTCGGCCCGGAACGCCTCCAGGCTCGCCGGGTCGCGGCGCAGCGCCCGCAGCACGTCGAGCGCCTGGACGTTGCCGGAGCCCTCCCAGATCGAGTTCAGCGGGGCGTCGCGGTACAGCCGGGGGAGGCCCGACTCCTCGACGTAGCCGTTGCCGCCGAGGCACTCCAGCGCCTCGCCGACCACGGCCGGCTGCCGCTTGCAGACCCAGAACTTGCCGACCGCGATCGCCAGGCGGCTGAACGCGCGTTCGGCGCCGTCGCCGCGTACCCCGCGATCCACGGCCCCGGCCAGCCGCAGGGCCAGCGCCGTCGCGGCCTCCGACTCCACCGCCAGGTCCGCGAGGACGTTGCGCATGAGCGGCTTGCCGATCAGCGGCCCGCCGAAGGCGGCGCGGTGCCGCGCGTGATGCACGGCCTGGACCAGGGCGGCGCGCATCCCCGCGGCCGACCCGGTCACGCAGTCCAGCCGGGTCATCGTGACCATCTCGATGATGGTCCGCACGCCCCGGCCCTCCTCGCCGACCAGCCACGCCACCGTGTCGTCGAACTCCGGCTCGCTGCTGGCGTTGCTGCGGTTGCCGAGCTTGTCCTTGAGCCGCTGGATCCGGAACGGGTTGCGCTCGCCGCCGGGCAGCACCCGCGGCACCAGGAAACAGGAGAGCCCGGCCGGGGTCTGGGCCAGGACCAGGAACAGGTCGCACATGGGCGCGCTGGTGAACCACTTGTGGCCGCGCAGACGGTAGGTGCCGTCGGCGGCCAGGGTCGCGGTGGTCGAGTTGGCCCGGACGTCCGAGCCGCCCTGCTTCTCGGTCATGCCCATGCCGGCGAGCAGGCCGCGCTTGGTCGCCGGGGTACGCAGGCCGGGATCGTAGACCCGGGCGGTGAGCAGCGGCTCGTAGACGGCGGCCAGCTCGGGGGCGTGGCGCAGGGCCGGCACGACCGCGTACGTCATCGAGATCGGGCAGGTGTGGCCCGCCTCGACCTGGCCCCAGGTGAACAGGCCGGCGGTGCGGGCGACGTGCGCCCCGGCCCGGCCGTCCGACCACGCCGCGGCGGCCAGGCCCTCGCCGACCGCCACCTCCATGAGGTGGTGCCAGGCCGGGTGGAACTCGACCTCGTCGACGCGGTTGCCGTACCGGTCGTAGGTGAGCAGGCGCGGCTCGTACCTGTTCGCCTCCTCGGCCCAGCGCTGCGGCTCGGCCTGCCCGCCCAGCTTGCCCAGCCGGTGCAGATCCTCGGCCGCCCAGCCGGCGCCCTGCAGGGTGAGGCCTTCGAGCAGGGCGGCATCGGCGGCGATGTCATGACCGGTCAGGGGCGGCGGCTGGTTGACGACCTCGTGGGTAGACGCGGGCATGTCCCCGAATCTAGGCCCTGGCAGCCGCCGATGGCGAGGGTGGGGACCAGGTCCGGGCCATCCCGGCGATCCGCGCGGCGACGCCGCGCGGATCGACCAGCTGGTGCAGGTGCCGCCCCGGGATCCGCTCCACGGCCCAGCCACGCGCGGCGGCCTCGTTCGCGACCCGCTCGTACGGCGGGCCGAACAGCAGATAGCCGCACGGCTGCGCGTCCCAGCCCTCCGGCACCGGGATCAGCTGCTCGTAGTAGCTCAGCGGCAGCCGCGGCTCCTCGGCCTCGACGGACGCGCGGGTCGCGGGATCCGGGAACATCGGGGCCACCTGGGCGTCGTCGAACCACGCCGTCCACGGCGGCAGGAGGCCGTCGACGGCCTTCTCCCGCAGGAACGCGATGTCCTCGGCGGTGGCGACCGCGGTGGAACCCTGCCGGGCGGGCAGCGCCGCGTCCACGAAGAGGCAGCCGACGACCGGCCGGGCGGCCGCGGCGGCGACGACCGGCACGAACAATCCGGCGTTGCTGTGCGCGACGAGCACCACGGACCGGTTCGCCGGGACCCCGGCGATGGCCGCGCCCACCAGCTCCACGACCCGGGGCCAGAACGGCGGGCCGGCCGCGCCGACGCCGGCCAGCGACGGCACCACCACGGTGGCTCCCCCCGCGCGCAACTCCTCGGCGACCGGGCGCCACGTCCCCGGCCCGACCGACGGGCTGTGCACCAGTACGAAAACGGCGTCCATGGTGCTCACCGTCCCGGAAACGGGCCGCCGTCGCCAGTGCGACGCGTGACGCCCTCAGCGAAACCGTTAGCCGGGCGGCGTCGCCAGCCGCTCCATCCTCGTCCAGCGGGCCCAGCCACGCTCGCGCATCAGCTCCAGCACCCGCTGCGCCCGCGGGTCGGACTCGAGGGCGAAGGCGTCCAGCAGGTCGAACATGGCGTCGTCGTCCGCCATGTCGCCGTCACCGAGCTCGCCGGCGGCTTCTGCCTGCTCGGCCAGGCCGACCATGATGTCGGCGACTTCCACCAGGCGCGAGTCGTCGTCCGCGTCGCTGTCGGAGATCTCCGACAGGACCCGGTAGAGCCGAACGAGTTGCGGGTTCTCGAGCTGTGCGAATTTGCCGGGCATGATCTCGCGGACGCCGTCGGGCCAGCGAGCCGCGAGCAGGACCCACCCGTCCCGCTCGGCCCGCACCATCCGCTCCGACACCCCGATCTCCCGAAGCCGGTCGAGATAGGCGGTCACCTCCGGCGGGAGCGCCAGGCTGTCTCCGGCGGCGAGCTGCGCGATCTGCTTGCGGCTGGCCTCGAGCCGGTCGATCTCGTCGCGGAGGTGGTCGTCGATCCGCTGGACCGCTTCGAGGAAGGTCGACGCGTCGGCTTCGAGCATCTGACCGAGCTGAGACAGCGGCACGCCGGCGTTGGCGAGGGTGCGGATCTTGATGAGGGACACGACTGCCGTCGCGCCGTACCGTCGGTAGCCGGAAGCGTCCCGCTCCGGCTCGGGCAGCAGTCCGATCTGGTGATAGTGCCGCACCGCCCGCACCGTGACACCGGCGTACGCCGCCAGTTGACCGATCGTCAGCATGTTCTGATCCTGCCCCAACTCGCCGGCTCAGGAGATCCTGCGCCGGTAGGCGAGGTTGGCGAAGAAGTAGGCGACGACGAGGATGCCGGCGCACCAGGCGAGGGCGGTCCAGATGCCGGTGCCGACCGGCTGCCGGGTGAACAGGTCGCGGATCGCGTTGACGATGGAGGTCACCGGCTGGTGCTCGGCGAAGGCGCGCACCGGGCCGGGCATGGTGTCGGTGGGCACGAAGGCCGAGCTGATGAACGGCAGGAAGATCAGCGGGTAGGCGAACGCGCTCGCGCCGTCCACGCTCTTCGCGGTGAGGCCGGGAATGACGGCGAGCCAGGTCAACGCCAGGGTGAACAGCAGGATGATGCCGGCGACCGCGAGCCAGCCCAGCACTCCGGCGCCCGAGCGGAAGCCCATGAGCAGGGCGACGCCGAGGACGACCACGAGCGAGATCACATTGGCGACCAGGGAGGTCAGCACGTGCGCCCACAGCACGCCGGACCGGGCGATCGGCATGGACTGGAAACGTTCGAAGATCCCGCCCTGCATGTCCCCGAAGAGCCGGAACGCGGTGTAGGAGACGCCCGACGCGATGGTGATGAGCAGGATGCCGGGAAGCATGTAGTTCACATACGAGACCGACCCGGTGTCGATCGCGCCGCCGAACACGTAGACGAACAGCAGCATCATGGCGATCGGCGTGATCGCGGTCGTGATGATGGTGTCCAGGCTGCGGGTGACGTGGCGCATGGTCCGCCCGGTGAGGACGGCGGTGTCGCTGAGGAAATGCGTGGCCATTGTTGTTCCCTACTCCTTGTTCTCGCCGACGACCGCGAAGAAGACGTCTTCGAGGGAGGGCTGCTTTTCGACGTATTCCACCTTGGCGGGCGGCAGTAGTTGCTTGAGCTCGGCCAGGGTGCCGTTCACGATGATCCGGCCCTGGTGGAGGATCGCGATCCGGTCGGCGAGCTGTTCGGCCTCGTCCAGGTGCTGGGTGGTGAGCAGGACAGTCGTGCCGCCGGCGGCGAGTTCCTTGACGGCCTGCCACACCTCGACGCGCGCCTCCGGGTCCAGCCCGGTCGTCGGCTCGTCGAGGAAGATGACCGGCGGATTCCCGATGAGGCTCATCGCGATGTCCAGGCGCCGGCGCATGCCACCGGAGTAGGTCGCCGCCCTCCGGGCGCCCGCCTCGGTCAGCGAGAAGCGCCTCAGCAGCTCATCCGCGATCGCGCCCGGGTTCTTGAGGTGCCTCAGCCTGGCGACCAGAACGAGGTTCTCCCGCCCGCTGAGGATCTCGTCGACCGCGGCGAACTGCCCGGTGAGACTGATGGACTCGCGCACGTCGGCGGCCTGCGTCGCGACATCGAAGCCGTTGACCCGGGCCGTCCCGGTGTCGGCCTTGAGCAGCGTGGAGAGGATCCGCACCACCGTGGTCTTGCCCGCACCGTTCGAGCCGAGCAGGGCGAAGATGCTGCCCCGCGCCACGTCGAGGTCCACGCCGCGCAGCACGCGCAGCTGCTTGTACGACTTCTCCAGGCCCTGCACGTGGATCGCAGGCCCCGGAGCCTGATCTGTTGTTGAGGGGATGCTCATGACAGCCAGCATGGAGGGTTGACGCTGCGTCAGGGTCAAGCCCGCAGCGGGGGCAGTCTTGCCGCGCATCGACGGCGAAGGCCCAACCCCGGCTCGGGGTTGGGCCTTCCTCGTTCATCGGTCTTCGCTGCGGCCCGGTGGCCGTGTCAGCTCGGGGTCGGCCGGGTCAGCCCTGCAGGATGGTGCGGTCGGCGAGCAGCTTCGCCTGCTGCGGCCACGTGACCAGGCTGGCCGACGCGCGCATTCCGGCGGCGGCGATCGCGGCCCGCAGTGCCGTCTCCTCCGACGCGGCCAGTTGCGCGTAGGTGGTGATCCCGGCGGAGACGAGGGCGCCGGCCATCTTCGGGCCGATGCCCTCGATCCGGGTCAGGTCGTCCGGGGCGGCCGTCTCGGCGGAATCGGGGACGCGCTGCGCCGGGACCGCCTCAGCGAAGGGCTCAGCGGTCGTGTCGTCGACGGGCGCGGTCTCGAACGCCGTCTCCGGCTCCGTGGCAGCAGCCGTCTCTGTGGCCGTGGCCGGCTCCGGGCTCGGGCTCGGGGCCGGGTCCGTGGTGACGGCCGGGTCGGCGTCGGTGACCGAGTCCGAGCTGAACGTGGACTCCGACCCGGCGTCCGGTCCGGTGGCGGGCTCTGTGGTGACGGCGATGGGCTCCACGCCCGGCTCGCGGTCGGCCGCCAGGTCGTCGGCGAGGGCGGTGAAGCCGCGCTGGTCGCCCTCGGCCAGCAGGCGGGCCTGCGCCGGCCAGGTGGCCAGGTTGGGCGAGAGACGCAGCTTGGCGGCCTTGATCGTGCTCCGCAGCGAGGCGAGGTCGGCGTCAGCCAGTTCGCGGTAGGTCGTGATGCCGGCGGCGGCCAGCGTGGCCGCGATCTTCGGGCCGATGCCCTCGATGCGGGTCAGCTTGTCCGCCGACGGGGCGACACCGGTCGCGGCCGGTGCCGCAGCGACCGCGACGGGCTCGGTGACCGCGATGGGGTCGGTGACGGCGATGGGGTCGGTGACGGCGATGGGGTCGGTGGCCGCGATGGGGTCGGTCTCCGCGTCGGGCTCGGCGACTGCGACTGGCTTGGTCTCCGCGACGGGCTCGGTCTCCACGGCGGGCTCTGCTTCAGCGACCGCGACGGGCTCGGTCTCTGCGATGGGCTCGGTGACCGTGACGGGCTCGGTCTCAACGACGGGCTCGGCTTCTGCGACCGCGACGGGCTCGGACTCTACGACGGGCTCGGTGGCCGCGGTGGCCGCGATGGGCTCGGTGACCGTGACGGGCTCGGCTTCCGCGGTGGGCTCGGTGACCGCGACGGGCTCGGTGACCGTGACGGGCTCGGTGTCTACGACGGGCTCAGAGAAGGCGACCGGGTCGGCCTCCGCGACGGCGGACGGCGAGCTGTCCGCTACCGGCTCGGCTTCCGCGAGAGGCTCGGTGACGGCGGACGGCGCGGTGTCCGGGACGGAAACGACTTCCGGCTCCGGCTCTTCGTCGGATGCGGTTTCCGTGACCGACACCGTCTCGGTGGTGGGCGTGGCGACGACAGGCTCGGCGTCGGCAACCGGCGCCGGCTCGGTGAAGGGCTCGGCCGGCGACGAAGCGACCAGGACCGGCTCGGCGGGCGACGAGGCGACCAGGACCGGCTCGGCCTCGGCAGCCCGTTCGGCCGGCGTGACCGGCTCTGTCGTAGTGGTCTCGACGGGCACGGCAACGGCGGCCGCCGGGGCGGTTTCCGCTGCTGCGGACCGCCGGGAAACGAGGATCCGGCCCCAGATCAGCCAGCCTGCGAGCAGGCCGACCAGGAACGCGGCAACAATGGACAGGAGCGATGCCACGGCATGCCTCCGAAGACGAGGGTCGAGATGTAGGCGCGCAGCTTCGCACATCTCGATACCGACTCGGTTGCGGCGTGCCGTTTTCGTGACCACGAACGGGTGATTTCCTCACGAGCCGGTCATCGAGCGTGACCTCTGCGTACCGGTGACCCCTATGTATCGGCCAAACCGCACCCCGCTGCCGCGACACGACCAAGATGGACCGGCTGGTCGAGGAGACGCGTGGGCTCAGCCGGGCCGGTGCCGGCGGGCGATCGCGTAGAGGTCGCGGGCCGGGCCGATGAGCTGGGCCGAAGCCGGCCACACCGCGCGCAGATGCCGCTGCAGCGGCATCGCCGTCGGCACCGTGACCAGGGTGCCCGCGGCCAGTTCGGCGGTGACGGCGAGCGAGCTCAGCACCGTGGGCCCGCTGCCGGCCGCCACCGCGTGCTTGATCGCGGTCGTCGAGGACAGCTCCAGCAGCGGCGCCGCCGCGGTCAGCGGGGCCAGGGCCTCCTCGAACGCGCGCCGGGTGCCCGAGCCGGCCTCGCGCGACACCAGCGGGGTCGCCGCCAGCTCGGCAGGGGTGACGCCGCGCCGCCGCTTCGACCACGGGTGCCCGGGCGCGACGACCACCGCCAGCCGGTCGGTGGCGACGGTCTCGGCGTGCAGGCCGGCCGGGACGTCGGGGCCTTCCACGAAGCCCAGTTCGACCTGGCCGGTGAGCACCGCGGCCGCCACGTCGGCCGAATTCGCCGCCCGCAGGGTCACGCTCAGCCCGGGATGCCCGGCCCGGAGCGCCACCAGCCACTGCGGCAGCAGATATTCGGCGACGGTCTGGCTGGCGGCCACCGCGAGCCGGCTCTCGTGGGTGGCGCGCAGCGCCGCGACGCCGGTGGCGAGCGCGTCGGCCGCCTCCACGGCGGCCCGGGCCCAGTCGGCGACCAGGGCGCCGGTCGCGGTCAGCGTCGAGCCGCGCGGGGAGCGGTGCAGCAGGGTCACGCCGAGGCGGCGCTCCAGCTCGCGCAGCCGGGCGCTGGCGGCCGGCTGGGAGATGTGATGTGCGGTCGCCGCGCGGCCCACGCTGCCCAGCCGGGCGACGCTGAGCAGCAGGTCGAAGCCGGTGAGGTCGGTGACCTGCGGCGGAAGAGGCATAACCGCAGACTATGACCCCAGAGGCGGGAGACCGCTACCGGGGATCCCGGGCGGGCCCGACAGTGGAGGCCATGACCGTCCTGCTCGACCGCCCGGTACGCCGCGCCCCGATCGTCATCGGCCCCAACTGGTTCGCCACCGTCATGGGCACCGGCATCGTCGCCACCGGCGCGGCCTCCCTGCCGCTGCACGTGCCCGGCCTGCGCACCCTGGCGACGGCCGGGTGGGCGCTGGCCTCGATCCTGCTGGTGGTCCTGGCGGCTGCCGCGGTCCGGCACCGGGCGAGCTATCGCGGCGACGTCGTCTCGGAACAGTTCTGGGGCGCGCCGCCGATGGCGCTGATGACCGTCGGCGCCGGGACGCTGCTGCTGGGGCGGGACTGGATCGGCGAGCCCGCGGCGGTCGCGGTCGACGTCGTGCTCTGGACCGGCGGCACCCTGCTCGGGCTCGCGGTCGCCGTGGTGATCCCGTACCGGTTGCTGAGCCGGCACCGGCCCGGGCCGGAGACGGCCTTCGGCGGCCGGCTGATGCCGGTCGTGTCGCCGATGGTGTCGGCTGCGACCGGCGCGCTGCTCGTGCCGCATGTGGCGGCGCCCGTCGAGCTCCTGGTGGCCTGCTATGCGCTGGCGGGGATCAGCCTCGTCGCGGCAGTGCTGGTGTTCGGGCAGCTCTGGCGGCGGCTCGTCCGGTACGGCCCCGGCGCTGCCCGGATGGTGCCGACCTGGTGGATCGTGCTGGGCCCGATCGGTCAGTCGGTCACCGCCGCGCACCTGCTCGGTCGAGCCGCCGACGGCGTGCTGAGCGAGCCGTACGCCACCGCGGCGCAGGTCGTGGCCGTGCTGTACGGCGTACCCGCCCTCGGGTTGGCCCTGTGCTGGGCCGGCCTGGCCGCCGCGATCACCGTGCGCACCGCCCGCGCCGGGCTGCCCTTCTCGCTGACCTGGTGGAGCTTCACCTTCCCGGTGGGCACGGTCGTGACCGGCGCCAGCGGCCTGGCCGCCCGCACCGGTTCCGCCCTGCCGGCCGCCCTCGCCGTCGCGCTCTATGCGATGCTGCTCGCCGCCTGGTCGGTTGTCGCCGTCCGCACGTTGAGCGGGGCGCGCCGGGGCGACCTTCTCCGGCCGGCACCGCCCGCGTAGCCTCTGAGCAGCGCCGCGTCGAGATGAGTGAGGGAGCCGTTGGGCACGGACCTGCTCGCCGAGCTGGCCGCCGCACGCCGGCTGGCCGCCGCCCACGACCGGCCCGATCTCGCCGGGCGGCTGGATCGCGCGACGGCGCAGCTGCGCGGCGGCGAGGTGGCCGTCGCGGTGGTGGGCGAGTTCAAGCAGGGCAAGAGCACGCTGGTCAACGCCCTGCTGCGCACCGACGTCTGCCCGGTGGACCCCGACGTGGTCACCGCCGTGCCGACCGTGCTGCGGTATGGCAAGGAGCCCTCGGTCACCCTGCGGGTGCCCGCCGACGACGGTTCCGTGGAGGCCGTCGCGGTGCCGTTCGACCAGCTCCGCCGGCATGTCACCGAGGGCACGCCGGCGTCGGGCGAGGCACGGGCGCCGCGCAGCGTGGAGGTCCGCCTCGACCGGCGGCTCCTCGGCGCCGGGCTGTCCCTCATCGACACCCCGGGCGTCGGCGGCCTCGACTCCGCGCACGGCAACCTGACCCTCGGCGCGCTGGCCGGCGCCGGGGCGGCGCTGTTCGTCACCGACGCGTCCCAGGAGCTGACCGCCCCCGAGGTCGACTTCCTGCGCCGCATCCTGCGGCGCTGCCCGGTCGCCTGCTGCGTCGTCACCAAGATCGACCTGTACGAGGAGTGGCGGCGCATCGTCGAGCTGAACGCCGGTCACCTCGCCGCCGCCGGTCTCGACGTGCCGATCGTGGCCGTCTCGTCGTTCCTGCGGCTGCGCGCCCAGGCCCGGGACAGCACCGAGCTCAACGCCGAGTCCGGCTATCCGCGCCTGGTCGAGCTGCTGCGCCGCGACGTGCTCGACGCGGCCCGCGTGGGCGCCCGCACGGCCGCGCGCGCCGAGCTGGCCTTCGTCGTGGCCCAGCTGCGCGAGCGGGTGGCGGCCGAGCAGGCCGCGGCGAGCTCACCCGCCGCGGCGGTGACGCTGGTCCAGCGGTACGCCGAGAAGCAGCGCCGTACCCGCACGCTGGGCTCGTGGCAGACCGTGCTCGGCGACGGCATCCAGGACCTCACCGCCGACGTGGATCATGATCTGCGCGAACGCCTGAGGATGATGCTGCGCTCCGGCGAGGAGCTGCTGAACGAGTCCGACCCGCGCGACACCTGGCAGGACTTCCAGGCGTGGGCGGCCCGGGAGGCGTCCGCCGCCGCCGTCGACAACCTGTTGCTGCTGACCACCCGCACCGAGCAGCTCGCCCGCGACGTGGCCGACCGCTTCGACATCGAGTACGAGGGCCTCGAACTCGACCTGCCCTCGCCCGAGCAGGGCCTGGACAAGGTGGGTGACCTGGCCGTCGACTTCCACCGCTCCGGCATGAAACAGTTCCTCGGCGCGTTCACCGCCGCCCGGATCACCTACGGCGGCTTCTACATGCTCGGCGCCCTGGGCGCGCTGTTCAACGTCGCCATCGCCGCGCCGATCGGCCTGATCGCCGGCCTCACCCTGGGCCGCCGGCTGGTCAAGCAGGAACGGGAACGGCAGATCCAGCAGCGCCGCCAGCAGGCCCGGGCCGAGCTGCGCCGCTACGTCGACGACGTCTCCTTCCACGTGGGCCGCGACTCCCGCGAGGCGGTCCGGCGCACCCAGCGGCTGCTGCGCGACGAGTTCGGCGCCCGGGCCGCCGCAGTCGAACGCTCCACGGCGGTGGCGGCCTCGGCGGTGCGCGAGACGGCGGCCCTGCCCGGCGACCAGCGGCAGGCCCGGGCCCGGCAGCTGGCCGCCCTCCGCGCCGAGCTGGACCGGCTCTCATGACCCTGCTGGATGACGTGCGCGTCCTGCTGGACCGGGCGCTGGCCGGGACCGGGGACCCGGCGGTGCGGGCCGCGCTCACCGACGCGCGCCGCCGGCTCGGCGAGCCGCTGCGGGTCGCCATCGCCGGCAAGGTCAAGGCGGGCAAGTCCACCCTGCTCAACGCGCTGGTCGGCGAGGGCCTGGCGCCCACCGACGCGGGGGAGTGCACCCGGATCGTCACCTGGTACGCCGACGGCCCGACCTACGCGGTCACCGCCCACCTGACCGACGGCAGCACCCGATCGCTGCCGTTCCACCGGGTCGACGGCGCGGTGCGGATCACCCTCGACCGGCCCGCGGAGCACTTCGACCACCTCGAGGTCCGCGTGCCCAGTTCGCGGCTGCGCCGGCACACCCTGATCGACACCCCCGGCATCGGGTCGCTGTCCACCGAGGTGTCCCTGCGGACGACGGCGTTCCTCGACGCCGAGGCCGACCGTCCCGCGCAGACCGACGCGGTCATCTACCTGCTGCGCCACCTGCACGTCGGCGACGTCCACTTCCTGGAGTCCTTCCACGGCGACGACCTGGCCAGCGGCACGCCGGTCAACACCGTCGGTGTGCTCTCCCGCGCCGACGAGATCGGCGGGGCCCGGCTCGACGCGATGAACGCCGCGGCCGCCGTCGCCGCCCGGTATGCCGCCGACGACCGGCTGCGCCGGCTCTGCCCGGTGGTCGTCCCGGTCGCGGGGCTGCTCGGTGCGGCCGGTGCGACCCTGCGCGAGGAGGAATACCGCACCCTGGCCGCGGTGGCGACGGCGCCGATGGCCGAGGTGGTCGAGCTGCTGCTCACCGCCGACCGCTTCGCCGGCTCGGCGCCCGAGCGGCGGGAGGCGCTGCGCAGGCTGGGGCTGTTCGGCGTACGGCTGTCGGCGCGGCTGATCCGGGAGCAGAAGGTGCACGACTCCGCCGACCTGGCCGCCGCCCTGACCGCGCACAGCGGCATCGACCGGCTCCGCGAGGTCTTCGCGGCCCAGTTCGTCGGGCGCAGCGAGGTGCTCAAGGCGCGTTCGGCCCTGGTCGTGCTCGACGAGTTCCTGGACCCCGGCTCGGCGCTGGCCGCCGAGGCCGAGCGGATCCGGGCCAGCGCCCACGAGTTCGTCGAGCTGCGGCTGCTGCACCTGCTGCGCTCCGGCCGGCTGCCGGGCACGCCGGCCCAACTGGCCGAGATGGCCCTGTTGCTGGGCGGGGCGGGCGGGGCCGCGTACCTGCGGCTGGGTCTGCCCGCCGAGGCGCCGCCGGAGCGGATCGCGGCGGCGGCCCGGGAGGCTCTCACCCGATGGCAGACGCTGGCCGAGCATCCGTTCTCGGCCCGGGAGCTGCGCCGGGCGGCGCGCGCGGTCACCCGCAGCTGCGAGGGCATCCTGGCCGCCGCGCCCTGATCGTTCACGGTCAGGCCGCCGGCGCGTGCCGGCCGACAGATGTCAGCGGGTGGCCGCGGCCAGGAACATGGGTACGGCGACCATCAGCCGGTCCGCGGCGGCCCGTCGGGTCTGCTCGCCGATCCAGGCCTCGGCCTGCTCGTCGCTGACGGCGCCGGTCCGGCGGGCGGCGTCCGCGTGCCCGGTGGTCAGCGGCAGCGTCGTGGCCTCGGTGAAGATCGCGGTGTGCACCTCGACCTCGACGTCCTGGAAGCCGGCGTCGAGCAGGAGATTCCGGTGCGCGCGGGCGATCCGGGGGTGCGGGACGGTGTCGGCGCGGGCGTGCACGATGCGGCGGGTCAGCTCGGGCTGGTCGGAGTCGATGACCATGGTGTCCCAGTCCTGGCCGAGCAGCACGATGCGGCCACCGGGAGCGAGGACCCGGCGGGACTCGGCCAGCGCGGCGGCCGGATCGGGCAGCATGTGGTACACCTTGTCCGCCCGGTAGCCGTGGGCGTCCCCGTCGCCCAGTGGCAGCTCGGCGGCGTCGGCGGCGCGCAGGTCGAGGCCGGGGAACCGGCCGTGGGCGGCGGCCAGCATGGCCGGGTCGAGGTCCACGCCGACGGCGCGGGCCCCGCGCTCGGCGAGCTCGGCCACGGCGCGGCCGGTGCCGCAGCCGACGTCCACCACCGTCGCGTCCGGGGTCAGCCGCAGCAGGTGGTAGCTGCGCGCGCGCAGCGCGGCGGCACCGGGTGTGTTCTCGGCGGTGGTGAGGGCGCGGATCAGAGTGTCGGTGTCCGTGTAGGCGGTATGCGTTTCAGGCATGCGCCCGAGTGTGCGACTTCAGGTAGACCTGAAGTCAACGCTTCTGTCCGCTGAATCTGATGGTCGTTGGGGGAGGGTCAGTGGAGTACTCGATCGGGGAGCTGGCGGACCGCTTCGGGCTGGCCACCCACGTGCTGCGCCACTGGGAGGACATGGGATTGCTGACGCCGGCGCGGCGGGTGGCGGGCCGGCGGGTGTACGGCGCGGTGCACGTCACGCGGGTGGCGGAGATCCTGCTGGGTAAGGACGCGGGCTTCAGCCTGGAGCAGTTGCGGGAGCTGTTCACCGCTCCCGACCGGGCGCGGCGGCGCGAGGTGCTGGATGGCCAGCTGGCCCAGGTGCGGGAGCGCATCGCCCGGCTCACCTTGGCGCAGACGCTGCTGGAGCACGGGTTGCGGTGCCGGCACCCCGACTACCAGGCGTGCCCCCGGTTCCAGGAGATGGTGCTCGCGCGGCTCGACGGCGTGGACCTGGCCGAGGCTCTGGACCACTAGCGCATCGTGCTATCGGTGCCGGTTGCGGGGGTGCTTCTTCGCTGTCCGCTCGTTGCCGTGTTTGTAGTTGCCGGTGAGGCGGGCCATCAGCTCCTGCGGATCGATGGTGTCCACGTCGATCAGGAACCGGGCCGCGGCGGCGCCGCGCAGCACACCGGCGGGGCGATCGTGATGGAGCAACTCCACGTCCCCGTTCTTGCGGACGCGATAGGTGAAGCTCTCAGGTGCACCAGACATCGCCGTATCGTCCTCGCGGGCCGGCGCGCACGCGACCAATTTTCGCTCCCGGTGGCGGGCCCCGGTCATGCTGGACTGGTGCGCTTCATCTTGAACGTCCTGTGGTTCATCTTCGGCAGCGGCTTCGTCCTCGCGCTGGGCTACGGCCTCGCCGCCCTGCTCTGCTTCGTCTTCGTCGTCACCATCCCGTTCGGGGTGGCGGCGTTGCGGCTGGCGTCGTATTCGCTGTGGCCCTTCGGCCGTACCCTGGTCACCCGGCCCACCGCGGGCGTCGCCTCCGGCCTGGCGAACGTGCTGTGGGTGGTGATCGCCGGCTGGTGGCTGGCCCTGGGCCACGTCGTCGCGGGCGTCGCCCAGTGCGTGACGATCATCGGCATCCCCTTCGGCATCGCGAACTTCAAGCTGGTGCCGGCGGCGTTCTGGCCGCTGGGCCGCGAGATCGTCGACATCGGAGAGGTGCACGTCACGGCCGCCGCCTGAGATCGGACGTTGGCTCGACCCGGTCCCCGTTCGGGCTGATGTGCTTGCCGGGTGGGGCCGGGTCGTCGATCATCGTCCGAATGGCCGCCGAATTCTCCGTCAAGCCCACCCTCGTCGGCGCCAGGGTCGTGTTGCGCCCGTTCGTCGACGGTGACTTCCCCGCGATCCGCGAGGCGCTGCGGGACCCCGAGGTCGTGCGGCTCACCGGCAGCCGGCCGATCGTCTGGGACGAGGCCGCCGAGGTGCGGATGCGCGAGTGGTACGGCACCCGCGGCGACCAGCCCGACCGGCTCGACCTCGCCGTCGAGGAGCGGGCCACCGGCGCCTGGGTCGGCGAGGTCGTGCTCAACGAGTGGGACCCGCGCAACGAGACCTGCAACTTCCGGACCATGTTCGGGCCGCGGGGCCGCGACCGGGGGCTCGGCACCGAGGCGGTCCGGCTGCTCGTCGGGTACGGCTTCGAGCAGCTCGGCATGCACCGCATCGGGCTGGAGGTCTACTCCTTCAACCCGCGCGCCCGCCGTGCGTACGAGAAGGTCGGTTTCGTCGCCGAGGGGGTGCTGCGGGACGCCCTGCGCACCCCGGACGGCCGGGCGGACGCCACGGTCATGTCGATCCTGGCCGACGAGTGGAAGGGCGGTCAGGACCAGGCGGGGTGACCCTCGCGGGCGGCCCCCGTGGTGAGCGTCTTCTCCCCGGAGCCGTCCGTCTTCACGATCACGATGTCCTGGTCCTCCAGCTCGCCGCGGGCGAACGCCAGCCAGCTGCCGTTCGGCGACCAGGACGGGTCCATTTCCCGGGCCTTGTTGGTGGTCACGCGCGTCGGGTTCTTGCCGTCGCGACCGACGACCCAGATGTCCGACGTGTCATAGCCCGACGTTTCATCGCCGATGAGGTGCGTGTACGCGATCTTCAGGCCGTCCCGTGACCAGTTCGGGTCGACGCCGGGGCCGCTGGCACCGTCGGTGATCGGCCGACCGGGCTCCTGGGGCTTGTTCAGGTTCAGCACGAAGATCTGCCGCTGCTCGCCGACGACCTTGTGGTAGGCGAGCTCACCCCCGAGCGGTGACCAGGCCGGGTCGTCCTTCATGCCGGGCTGGAAGGTCAACTGGGTCGGCTCCGACTCGCCGACGGTGATGAGGAAGATCTGCGGGCTGCCGTCGACGACGCGCTCGAACGCGAGCCGCTTGCCGTCGGGGGACCAGGACACCCGCCCGCCGGTGACGTCCTCGACGACCTTGACCGGACTGCCACCCTTGGCGTCCATCACGAAGATCGTGTTCTTGCGGCCCTCTCGATACCGGATCACGGCGACCCGCTTGCGGTCGCGGGACCACTCCGGCACCTTGTCGCCGCCGGTGACGGAGATCGGGGTGCGGTCGGTCCGGCCCGGGGTCAGCAGGGAGACGTTGGACTTGAGCTTGGGCCGCTCGACACCGCCGGTGTCGACCTGGATCAGCATGGTGTCGAGCGGGTAGGGCGGCGCGCTGGCCGACGGTGACGGCGGCGGGGTCTGCGCACCAGCGTCCTTTTTCCCGTTGTACCTGTTGAGGGCGACCAGGGCCGTGGTCCCGGCGATCACCGCGAGGGTGATCGCACCGACCAGGATGAGCATCCGGCCGCTGCGCCTGGGGCGCTCGTCGTCCTCGCCGGCGCCGGCGGGCACCGGCGGGTAGCTGACCGGGGGACCGGGCGTGATCGGCGGCGCGGTCCGGCCCGCCGCGGCGGAGGCGAAGACCTGGCTGCCGCCGACGGCCGGCGCCGGGCTGGTCGGCTGCGGGAAGGTCCGGGTCTGGGCCACGAAGGGCTGCGTCCGGGGCACGGCGGACGGGGCCGCGGGCGCCGCCGACGGTACGGACGCCGCGCCCCGGGTGTACGCGACCGGAGCCGCCGAGCCGTGCACCGACGCGTCGCGCACTGTCGCGTCGCGCACTGTCGCGTCGCGCACTGTCGCGTCGCGCACTGTCGCGTCGCCGGCCGGGCTGCCGGCGTGCTGCCCGGCTCCGTTGCCCGGCCTGACCCGCGTCGCGGCCCGGGCCTCACCGGTGACCTCCGGCGTCACCTCGGTGTTCGCGGTGCCGGTCGGCGTGACCTCGGTTTGTGCAGTGCCGGTCGGCGTGACCTCGGTCTGTGTGGTGCCGGGCGGCGCGACCCGGCGGGGCACTCCGTTCGTCGGGCGCACCGGTGGGGCGGCGGCCGCAGCGACCTCGGTCGAAGCGTCGGGCGTGGTGCGGCTGGCCTCGGCCGTGGACACCGGCACGCCTTGGGCGGAGGCGGATCGTTCGGCGGCAGCGGGGGTGGCGGTGGATCGTTGGGCGCCAGAGCCAGAGCCAGCGCCAGAGCCAGCGCCAGCGGCAGCGGCAGCGGGGGCCGCCGGGGACGGCTCGGCGGCGGGCCGGGAATCGGCGGCCGGGCGCGGCGGGGGAGCCACCGCTTCAGTGAACGGGGACACCCCGCCGGTGACCAGCGCCGTGGCGACCGCCGCGCCCATCGCGATGCTGTGCTCCGGGTGCGGGTCGGCCACCACGGGCAGGTCGAACGCCGTCGACAGCAGCTGGCCGATCAGCGGGATCCGGGACGACCCGCCCGCCAGCAGCACCGCCTCGAGATCCCCCGGCGCCACCCCGGCCGCGCGCAGCGCCCGGTGCATCGCCGCCACCGTGTCCGCCAGCGCCGGCGCGATCATCGACTCCAGTTCGGAGCGGTTGAGCCGGACCCGGGTGTGCACGCCGGGCAGCGCCACCGGGATCATCACCTCGGTGTCGAAGGACAGCGCCTCCTTGGCCTCCACGCAGTCGCGGCGCAGCCGGGCCAGGGCGGTGACCACGTCCGGCTCGTCCGGGTCCAGGCCCTCGACGCGGTTGCCGAGCACCCCCAGCACGTGGCCGAAGACCGCCTCGTCGAAGTCGGCCCCGCCCAGTTGCTCGATGCCCTCCGGCTCGCCGAGCAGCTGGAACCCCTCGCCGTCGCGGCGTAGCACGGCCGCGTCGAAGGTGCCGCCGCCCAGGTCGTAGACCGCGACCGTCTCGCCCGGACCGATCCGGCGGGCGGTCGCGTGCTGCAGCGCCGCCGCCTCGGGCTCGGTGCGCAGCAGCACCGGCCCGGTGTCGGCCAGCCGCAGCGCCTGGTCGAGCTGCTCGCGCTTGTACGGGCCCCAGTTCGCCGGGTGGGTGACCGCCAGCACGGCGGGCGGACCGTCCTGCAGCCCGATGACCGTGTCCAGGACGTGCCGCAGCAGCTTGGCGGTCAGCGCGTGCGCCGAGAACGGCACGCCGCCGGCCAGGATCGGCACCGGGTCGCCGATGCGGCGCTTGAACTCGCGGGCCAGCCGGCCGGGCTCGGCCTGGCCCCGGCGCTCGGCCGCCTCACCGATCAGCAGGCCGCCGTCGGGGCGCACGAAGACCAGCGACGGGATCTCGGCCCGGCGCCCGCCCAGCCGGACGATCTCGACGCGCCCGTCGACGCGGACCGCCGCCGCTGTCTGGGTGGTGCCGAGATCTATCCCCAAGCCGTACTGCATCGCCACAGCTGCGACCTTAAAGGCAACGCGCCAGGCCCGGCACCGCCGGACGGGCGGTGTCGCGGGTGGTTTTGTCCAGCTCACCCCACCTCGGTACGGTGGCCGCCGGGCCGATGCGGGTCAGGCCTTCCGGTCCGTTCCGTCATCCGGAAGGGTGACGGCACGGCGTTCCATGAGGTGACCGGTGGCGGTGAAGCGCTCGTTGCCCGCCAGCGGGCCCGTTCTGGTCTCCAGCACGACGAAGCCCTCGCCGCGGTACAGGGCCAGCGCGTTCGGGTTGCCGTCGAGCACCGTGACCCGCACGCGGTCGCCGGCGTGGGTGACCGCGTGCCGCAGCAGGGCCCGGCCGATGCCCCGGCGGTAGTAGGCCGGGTCGACGTAGAGCCAGGTGACCTCGTCGCCGTCGAGGGCCACGAAGCCGGTGACCGTGCCCCTGGTCTCGGCGACCCAGAGCTGCCCGTCGAAGAGGCCCTCGCCCTCGGCGGTCTGCTCCAGGGGCAGGAAGGCGTCCGGGCCGGCGGAGCCGCGCAGTTCGTCGAGGCGGGCGGCGTCGTGGATGCGGGCGATTGTGGCCCAGTCGGCCTCGGCGTACGGGCGGATCCACGGCTGCCCGCCGGCGGCCCACTCGTCGGCGAGGACCGCGAAGAGCAGCTCGTCGTGCCATTCGCCGCCAAAGGACACGCACTGGAGCAGATGTCCTTCCTGGCGCATGCCGAGCCGGCGCAGCACCCTCGCGGAGGCCTCGTTGCGGGCGTTGGTCGCGGCGGTGACCCGGTGCAGTCCCAGTCGGTCGAAGGCGAGGTCCAGCAGGGCGGTCGCCGCCTCGGTCGCGTACCCGAGGCGCTGCGCGTCCGGATGCAGGATCACGCCGATCTCGCCGTGCTGGTGCTCGGCGCTCGTCCAGGTGAGGTCCGCCTCGCCGATCATCCGGCCGGTGTCGCGCAGCTCCGCCGCGAGCACCAGGGCGTCGCCCTGCCGGGCCAGGGTGGTCATGGTGAGCCGCCGTCGGACGATCTCCTCGGTGCGCTCGGGGGTCGGCGGCGGCCAGTAGAGATACCGCAGCACGTCGGGCCGGGTGCGCAGCTCGTGCAGGGCGGGCACGTCGTCGCTCCGGAAGGGACGCAGCAGCAGCCGTGGGGTGATCAGCGGAGTATCGATGCTCAGCATCCTGCCCATGGTGCCGCGCCGGGACCGGGCCGGCAGCCCGGTTCACGGAACGTTCCGCGCGTGTTGACAGCTCGTGACGAAGGGATCAACATATCTGCACTGACTGATGGAAGCGCTCCCAAGGAGACCTTCGTGATTCGAAACCTCGGCGCCGCCGTCCTTCTCGTGGCCGGCCTGACCGCCGCGCCGGCCGCCCCGGCCATCGCCGCCGACGAGGTCGAACAGGTCGTCAACGGCGGTTTCACCACGAGCGCCGACCCGTGGTGGTCCACCGCCGGCATGCCGATCACCCTGCGCGACGGCAAGGCCTGCGTGGACGTACCCGCCGGCACCGTCAACCGGTGGGACGCCGCCGTCGGTCAGAACGACATCGATCTCGTCGCGGGCGAGACCTACCGGTACTCGTTCACAGCCAGCGGCGATCCCGATGGTCATGTCGCCCGGGCGATCGTCGGGCTGTCCGTCTCGCCGTACGACACGTACTTCGAGGCGTCGCCGGCCCTGACCGTCTCGGGCGACACGTACTCGTACACCTTCACCTCGGCCGTCACCACCGCGCAGGCGCAGGTCGCGCTCCAGGTCGGCGGCAGCGCCGACGCCTGGGGCCTGTGCCTGGACGACGTCTCGCTGGTCGGCGGCGTGCCGCCGGAGGTGTATGTGCCGGACACCGGGCCGCGGGTCCGGGTCAACCAGGTCGCCTACCTGCCGCGCGGCCCGAAGAAGGCCACCCTGGTCACCGCGGCCACGACCCGGCTGCCCTGGCAGCTGAGGAACGCGGCGGGCGCCACCGTCGCGCGTGGCTACTCGGTGCCGCGCGGGGTCGACATGTCGTCCGGGCAGAACGTGCAGACGATCGACTTCGGCGGCTACCGCAAGCGCGGCATCGGCTACACGCTCGTCGCGGACGGCGAGACCAGCCGGCCGTTCGACATCGACGCGGCCGCCTACGAGCAGTTGCGTGC
>Ga0307516_10003155_pt1 | contig 21456 bp, 8 predicted proteins | sample 19_EM_MG_FD_203310 | JGI IMG/M metagenome (GOLD analysis project Ga0307516, IMG submission 203310) | Populus trichocarpa ectomycorrhiza microbial communities from riparian zone in the Pacific Northwest, United States - 19_EM | ecosystem: Host-associated > Plants > Roots > Unclassified | place... | reverse complement strand
CAGCCATATGGAGGTGCCTTGGAGAAGCCATAAACTGACTAACCTGCTGTACAGCAAAAGAAATATCAGGTCTAGTGTGTGTAAGATAGAGTAAGCTGCCCACGAGTGTACGATATGCAGCTGGGTCTGATAATAAATCACCCTCATCTTTGCGTAGCTTGAGATTAATTTCCATTGGAGTATCAAGGGGTGGCAAATTCTGGAGACCAGCAGCTGCCACCAAGTCCATGGCATACTTGTGTTGGGATAAAAAGATGCCATGGGAACCAGCATGAATCTCTAGACCAAGAAAATATGTTAGAAGACCTAGATCCTTCATGTGAAAGGATTTTTGCAGATGCTGCTTGAGTTGATCAATCAGAGCTAAATCAGTACCGGTTATGACTATATCATCAACATACACCAATAGAAACACAACTCCATTTGCAGTCTTACGTAGAAACAAAGAGGCATCATATTTACTTTTGAGGAAATCAAATTGAAGAAGGACAGAAGTAAATCTCTCATACCAAGCACGAGGAGCCTGTTTGAGACCATACAAGGAGCGGCGTAACTTACACACAGCAGAGGTAGGAGTGGAAAATAAGCCAGCTGGTGGTCGCATATATATATCTTCAGTGAGATCACCATGAAGAAAGGCATTCTTCACATCCAATTGGTGCAAACACCAATGTTTCTTTCCTTTGTCTTCCTCCTCAGCCACTTCTCTTGCCTCTTTACCCTCTTTTGATGACTCTTCTCCTTTGCAAAGTGTTCCAGTTGACCGGTTCCAGCCCCATTTGGTGTACAAAAGAAGACTTCCTATGCTGCCCCCTTCAGCTTCTGTCTTGTCATCTGCTCCTCCTTTGCAGCCTTCTATGGCTTCTGAGGTACCTGCAAATTGATGCTTATGGACAAACCCGCATCAATTTGAGGGGGGATGTCAATAGAAAGACTTAAGTCAAAGCATACAGCTATTACAGCTGTATGCTTGAATAGGAAATAGGAAAGTCACAAGCATACAGCTATTGCAGCTGTATGCTTGAATAGGAAATAGGAAAGTCACAGCTGTTACAGCTGTATGCTGGAATAAGAATATAAATGATTGAATAGGAAAGGAAATTGACCTTATTTAAATCCCTAGATTCCCTCTTTGTAATGGCCATGTACAGCACAACTTTTCCTATATAATGAAAGCCTAGTCGAAAGGTGAAGGCAATTCAAACCATTCTGTTACTGAAGTCCATGCTGACTTAGGATCCTGTTTAGAAGTAAAATGGTGGAAGAAATAACCAGAGCAAAAGAAACTCATTATTGTAAAACTGATAAAGATCTTAAGGAAAATGGAACATTACAAAACATTCATTCAATGTCTAAGAAGAGGTCTAGGAATCTGCTATTTTTTGTTGACCGGTCATTAGTTGCTCTGTTAAGCAGGAACAGAGCTCAGGCTTAGGTAATAAACATTTGAAATAATGCAAAACATGCTTGCATAGAGTAAGAGAATGGAGTTATTTGTCTCTTGATCGTACAGATCAAGTATGATCCACAATGTAAAGGCTAGGATGCCTATTTGAAAGGTCATGGCAAAGTACATGTTCTCATTAATGCGCATATGCGCACACAATCCTCATTGTTTGGTCCTTTCAGGCCACCACAACTAATCCTCATTTATGCTAATTGTTGTCTGCAACTTATTGTTTTCTTTGTTTCATCTTCTTTTGTGCCCATTTCTGTTTCTAAAGATGGAGTTTTGCTCCCTCGTGGTTACATAACATAAAATCCAGATGGTCAAATCTAAGCTACATCTTATGCACAGATTTTGTAGGAGACACTGGAGCTATTCTTTGATATTCTTGATGAACTTGTACAAATACTTACCTGCATCTCTGTGCCCTGTTTCTGTATGGTAGAGGAAACACATTTTGTTTGTTTCACTTGTAACTATATTTTTTCTGCCTTCAGAGAGTTTTTGGTCGATCTCATGGCAGCTCCCGGAACGCTGATACCAGCTGATGTCCCAAGTGCAAAAGACAGTACCTTTAAGATCCCTTCTCTTCGCTCCACTAATGACACTGGGGTTGTTTTCACTAGACCAAATCCATTACCTGGTGAGGGCACTAGTCAGAGCTCTTCAGTGGATGGTATTTCACCTTTCAATAGTAGATTAAATTCTGAAAATGCAGAATCCCTACCTTTTTTCTCTGGTTCAAGTAGCGACGCTGGTGTTGGTTCTTCTGGAGTAGCTAATAAAGCTGCTCCAACTAATCAGTTTGGTAATATATCTTCCACAGCCATTGGGACTTCTGTATACAAGGGGAGTCGTGGGGGCCATGCAGTCGGTGATGGTGTGCGGATGAATGTTAATGTAGTTCCATATGGTCCTAATAGCCCAGAGGATTCTAAAAACCTTTTTTCAGATCTTAACCCATTCCAGATCAAGGGAACTGGGAAAAGTTTCATGCACCACAAACCTGCAGAAAATAAAATTAATGAGTTTCCAGGACGGAAAAATAACCCTGTTCCCGGTCCGCCTGCACCATTGGTGTGGAAGAATCGATATGCTTACAATGAGGTGCCTAGAAGAAAAGAGAATGAACTTGTGGAGGGCCTCTATCCAAGAATTAATCGGGAACCAAATAATTATAATCAGTCCTTAGCTTCCACCAGTTCTTCTGAAAAAGTTTATCCACAGGGTTTCAAGTCATCTAGTAATTTTAATCCATCCAGTAAAGAAAGTGACACCAGGAATTATGCAAGCAGTGTCAGTTCAGCATTGTCATCAGATCCTAGTCAATGCTACAGTTTTCCTTCTGTTGAGGAAGCAAACTCAAATTTTAAAGAAAATAAACTCTGGGATGCGAAGAATTTGCAAAATGACTCGGAAGCCATGGCTAAAGAACATGAAGACAATGAAATTGATTTCCATGACCGTAGAAAGTGCACATATGACAGATTTATGGGGACCAATCTAAAGTTGAAGGATCCAGAGAGTCCAAGTGCATCAGTTGATCCGATCTCTCACAGGGTTGATCAAATAATGGATGATGTGGATGTAGGTGATGAAATTTGCTGGGAAGATTTGATAATCGGTGAAAGGATTGGACTAGGTAATGTAAATGGCTTGTCAGATTTTGTATTAGAATTGATAATGAATTCACTATTGCTGAGTTGCTTCTACATAAGTGTGTGCATACATGCAAGTGTGTGTGAGCATGCACACTCACACACAACATGCAATATGACATATGCATCTCGTTAACTTCAACATAAAACATTCTTTAGAAGCTTTTTCCTTGTTCTCATGAGAATTTGCTTTTCCTGCTACTTGTTTGATAACTTCTTTTGAAATCGAAAAATAGTATGGCCTTAATTTTCTTGTGGAGGTCAAAAACTCTCTGCTTTCCTTTTCCTTTGTGTCTTATGCTGTCATAATTATAAGGAGGATTAATGTCTGAAGACAGTCTCTCTCGTATGTTTCTGGTGAATAGGTTCATATGGAGAGGTCTATCATGCTGATTGGAATGGCACGGTGAGCTTGGCTCTCCTTCATTTTACTTGTTTCTGCTTTTGTATTTTGTTGCTATAGCTCAATTTTGATTTGTTAGGAATGTGGAAAATCTGTCTCATTTTGCTCTTGATATTCTGGCTTTATCTTAATCAATTGATGTCTAAATTTGATTTTCTCTTTCCAATTATCTCTTTTTACATTATTTCAAGTGTTTTGCCTTTGGAAATTTATAGTGAAAGATAACTAGAGATAGATGTAGCACCAGAAAAGTTAGTCTAATTTGGAAAATCCACTTTCACTTGAAACTGAAACATGTGTCTTACATTAATCTGGATATGTGGTTACAGAAGAACGCTCTTCATGACATTTAAGCATAGTGATTAATTGTCTGTTATACTAATTACTAGCATTAGTGCTTGTTTGCTGAATTCTTGGGCTGAATTTTGGAATTATGGAGGGAGAAATATACTTGTAATTTCTAATCTTCTAGGGGGTGGATTGTTGTTAAATCACAGGAGGTTGCTGTGAAGAAGTTCTTAGACCAAGATTTCTCAGGTGCTGCCTTGGATGAATTCAAAAGAGAAGTAAGAAACAATTCAGCCTTCCTAATAATCATTTAATAAAATCTATTTCCTCTCTCTTTGAAAGAAAATAAATTTGGCATTTTATAGTTACCATTTAGCTTCACGAAACCAAAAGATACAAAACATAAAAGAACCGACATGGTGAATAGCTTGGTCATGCCATGTGTTGCCATGCATGTGGCTACAAACTTCTCTTGTTAGTAGCATCACCCGTTGGCTTCTACCTAAAGTTCTTGGATTCAACAGCTCTTGATAATCGTTCATTTTCTGCTCGTGTCATCAAGATCCTCAGAAATGTGACCTATAAAAATTGATTTAGGGTAATTTAAGTTGTCATTTGGCGCACAAATCTAAAGGTATCTGGGTGTGTCAGAGATCATGTTCTGTTTTTCTTCAGTTCTAAGTAATTGACCAATCTTTGATTTCTGCTCTGTATTGTAAGGTGCGAATAATGCGCAGATTGCGTCATCCAAATGTTGTTCTTTTTATGGGTGCTGTTACCCGTCCTCCAAACCTTTCTATCATCACAGAGTTTCTTCCAAGGTATTTAATTCTAAGCTTCATTTCGTTGTCTCAGCTTAATGAGATAAACTTTCTTTAAGCAACAGCAAAGACCAGCTGTCTTTGTGATTTCACTTATGTGTGGGGTATTGAAACTTGGTCTTCAGCTGACAATTTTTTGAATGATATTTTTGGCTTGCTAGAGGAAGTTTATACCGGATTCTTCATCGTCCTCAATGTCAAATTGATGAGAAGCGTAGAATAAGGATGGCTCTCGATGTGGTATGTGATTATCAGCCCTTTGTTCTTTTGAATTTGTACTTTACACCCTTGAGTCTGATTTCAAATTCCTCCTTGCACAACAGGCAAGGGGCATGAATTGCTTGCATGCCAGCATACCAACAATAGTTCACCGGGATTTGAAATCACCGAATCTTTTGGTTGATAAAAACTGGACCGTCAAGGTATGGAACACTGCCACTATGGAACTTTATTCACACCTTCCTTTTGTTCATTGTTCCAAGTTTTTTTTTTTTCTCATTGTAATTATTACTGCAGGAAATGCACGCATTTATTTGTTTTTCTGTCGACTAGGTATAATCTACTTTGTTGGTATCAGAGACAGTTTTTAGTTATACAATGACAAAGTTCTTTCAGCTTATTTATCCTTTGGTGGCTGCTGGTACAGGTTTAAAAAATGGGGGTAAATTGTTAAGAGTAATTATTACTAGTCATTTTTGAAGGTGCAAAAGGTGTTAAATTATTTTTTAAGATTGTTTGTTAGGAAGTTAAAAACCATGTGTATCAATCGGTCTATTATAATGAAATTCAAAAAAAAATATTAAGTGATGTAATATTAGAAGGTACCACTAACAAGGTGTAAGTAATAAAGAGAGGATGGGCTATAAATTTGAGGAAGAGAGAGAAAAGGCATAAAAGACAATACCACCCCTTAAAAATGTTTCTCTTCTCTCGCCAAGGGTAAACTTTACCCTCCATTCAGTGCCATCTAGGGGCTAATTCTTAACCTTATTAACATTTACTTCTCTCCACTTTTTTGCACCAGAAAACAGTAACAATTACTCTTGTGAAATTTAACCCCATAAAAAACATACCATTACTTGTAGATTTGCTACTTGCTCTCGTACTACTTTAGTATGCGTGTCATAGTTGTATTGGCATGTATTTTCTTGAGTCGTCATGGAAAAGGGTATGACTCACGGTGGAGCCATGGGAGGTAGTGGTATGGATTTACTCTTAACTTTCAAGCTCAGAACTAGAACCAGTCTAATATTCCTATGATTTTTCATGAACATGGACTGGTGTGCTTGGCATTAATTATGAACTCTTAGTGGCACCAAAGAGTTACTCCTAATTTGGACTGTATACCTTTGATCTTAAACTTCAAACTTTTCCTTCTCTAAAGAGTGCAGAATCACCCTAGGGCTGTTGTGGCTTGCTAATACTCCAATCTCAAATGTTGCATGTGTCTGCTTGCTGATAACTGTTGTTTAATTTAGGCTGCAATGCTCTTGAATCTTGAAAACCTTGATTAAATCATACGAAAATGAGAGTTCCTTCACAAGAGGGAATGGGGTGTAATTTAAGAGAAAATACCATAGAAGCTCCACTCCCTGGGCAACTTTATTCAAATCTTATCCTGCCTTTTGGTGTTTTTTCGACCTAGTTTTGAGGAGGATCATGTTGCTTGAGCTGTTCTACACTTGCTGATTTTTGTTTACCCAGCTGAGTTGCTTGCAGCTTGTGATGGTCAAAAAGTCCAACAAGATGGTTTAAATGTTGAGCCTGTGTTTTCTTCAATAATTTGATTTTCTAGAAGACTCTGTGTGACAGGTTGCTCAAAAGTTAAAGATGCAAATCAAGAAGAAGCAAATAATAGTCGGCAGTTAGAATTGGTTTTTGGTGCTGTTTTTGACAGATTGTATTGTTTCACTGGCAGGTTTGTGATTTTGGGCTCTCACGCTTGAAGCATAACACCTTTTTGTCATCCAAATCAACTGCAGGAACGGTAAGGATCTGATCTTTCATCCAACAATCAGGGGAAAAATAAAGAAGCTTTTGTGGCTACAGGGAGTATATGCATTGTTTGTCCTTTATTCCTGATTGAGTTGTCTTTAATGTGTTAGCCTGAGTGGATGGCACCTGAAGTTCTCCGTAATGAACCCTCTAATGAGAAGTGAGTTGATGAATTTTTCCTCTTACCTTTTCAGATTGACTTTAATTCACTCACACTTCCAGCTGTCACATCTATGTGATTGCACATACAATCATTAATTTCATTTATGCTATGTGGATTCCCCTTCGTAGTTGGGAATCCCAGTTGTTAGTTACAGTATTGGTCGTTATGATAAAACTAGCTTTAGAATGACTATGAAAATGGAAAGCCAAGTACAGTTCTGTCATCTGTTGTCTTGGAGAAGGGATTTCACTGGTGCTAGCATCGTATATAAATTTATTGGATCACCATAATAAATAGGTAATTTGTGTCTTCTGTTGAGTGAACACAGGTGTGATGTATATAGCTTTGGAATCATTCTTTGGGAGCTCGCAACGATAAGATTGCCCTGGAGTGGGATGAACCCAATGCAAGTTGTAGGTGCAGTTGGTTTCCAGAACCGCCGCCTTGAAATCCCCAAGGAAGTTGATCCCTTAGTTGCAAGGATAATTTGGGAATGTTGGCAGACGTAAGTTGAAAAGAAAATTCTTTAAAATTGGTTCCTAGTATCACCCCCCTACTAATACAAATCCAGACACTTATGGCTCTCTTTGTTGTGTTATTCTCCAGCGATCCAAACTTGCGTCCTTCATTTGCACAGCTCACAGTTGCTCTCAAGCCTTTGCAGCGGCTGGTCATCCCTTCACATCTGGACCAGCCTAGCCCACCTCTGCAACAAGAGATTGCAGTAAATTCTACACCCTGAGATGTCTCAATTTTGAAATTGTGAATATGTAGACATTCTGTTATTGGTCTTTGGTGAGGTCCTATTGTGTGACATTCCAAAAACGGGATAACAAGGAGAGAAGAATAGGAAAAAAAAAGAGTGTAGACAGCGTTTTGTGTCAGTAATGTGTGCGCGTAAGCTCCTGCTGCCAAATAATTATAGCAGCACTTCTTTGTACAGATGGGTTTCCATGAACGCGCATTAAGGAATTGAAACCATGTAACATGTGTTGAACGACACACTTCAATCTATCTAGGGTTCTTCATTTGTTGTCTCGGTTTTTTTTTTTTTTTTCCTATCAAATTTGCTATGTGAAATCTTTGGTTTTTCCTTCTCTCACTATTCCTATTATCTCACAGGTACAATAGAGAGCTTTTTCACACCTAGGAAAAAACCCGAATTGGATGGCAAAATAACGTGTTAGTGTGAGCTTATATATGCATGCTATATATATTTTGAGAAGCTTGTGCTTTATTGGGCCTCTGAATCTAAAATATGTTAGATCTTAGCCACTAGGAGTTGATCTGTACGTCTTTGATTCCAGTTTCTATAATATTTTTTATGATCTTCTGCAGCCCATATCTGCTTGGAAAACAAATTTGGTCTTTCTCGATTGCTTAAGCCTGAAGCTTCATATTAATACACATAGGCCTTGTTTACATATTGTAGTTTCTCGATGTGGGATACTTTAAAGTTGAGATCTCAACAACGCGTCATTGCAATTTGTATCCCCTACGCACATATTTTCTTTAAGTCCATTGAGTTTATACCCCGATTAGGCATGTGTATCCAGAGTTGATGGAGCAAAAGTTATTTGATTATATGCTAGAGAATTAATATCCTGAACCCGTGAAGGATTTAAATCATTTCCATCCCAAGTATTTGTACCCAAAAATGAACTTCGATGGTTGATTTTGGAAGTGTAAAGGCAGAATTTCCCGGAGCTCAGCATCGAGCCCTCAAGTCACTTGACCAATGCATCATTGCCCAATATTGTCACAATTGTTAATGATCTGACTTGGGATGTTGGAAGAGATTTGTGAGGAACAAAAAGACAAGAACAATAGAATCTACTTTTAGTTGAAGAAGAGGAAATACCAACTCATATTTGACCGCAACAAGGATTGATTTACAGCAGATGACAAGGTCATAAAACTTATGCAGCAACAGCAGAATGCCATACCTTATGCTGCTTATTTATGTCACAGTATTTGCAGTTGCATAGCGAAGGACTGGATACATATTTTGTTGAACAGTTCTCTCCAAGTACTTCACGCTGGAGCAGTTGGTGACAGTTGACACCGCTAACCTTTTAGCAGTGTCAATTTTCAAGGCTTTTACTATGCTAGTAAGAGATGGATTCTGAAACTAAGAAATTGTTCTCATGGGGATGGAATCAAAAGAGCAAGAAAAATGCATAACTAACAAATCTCATAACGCTTTGAAAAAGCCCTCGTTCTAGAGAGAGAGTAAACCTGGGCTCTGTTAATTCCGAAATGAGAGATGAAAGGAGAAAAGAGGAGAAAGAGAAAAGGAAAAGGACGGGTTGTCGAGGAAGTATGATAAAATTAGGGCTCAAGAATAAAGCCCACCAAAATCCTATTATTTAAAAGTAAAGTTCAATTTTTTAAATTAAATTGTAGTCAAACATTATAGAATATTTGAGCCTCGTAATTTACATGATACTCGTACTAATAAAATTCGAGAATCAGAGATAAACTTCATACTGGAATTGACGGGGCTCTCATTCTGACGAAGAGAAACCCTCCAAAAATATGCGTATGCCGCTATCTGCGGCGAGCACACGGTATTCTTTAGTAAAAGGCGAAAGAATAGTTCGCTCTGTGCCCACCGCGCGGCTGCGTGAGGATTGCTTGCTGTTTGCTTTGCTTTTTATAAGCACTTGATGGAAGCTCAGTTCCTTTTTTTTCCATGTGGGATATCTGATAATCGTGACCCTACCAAATACAAATCAGACCATTTGATGGAACCAAGAGCTGGAGTAGGAAATGCAAATCAGTGACAAGACCCTTCTGTTACTTTCTTGCTACTGGTTCCATTTGGGTATCAAGTGATGAAGCTATAGAAACTGCTTTCTTTGAAAGAAGGTGTGCTGGCATGGACTGCTGGCATGTTAACACCTATTTTAGGATCCATCTCCATTGGGACTAAAGCCAAAAAAATCAGAGTCTAGAGATATATTTCTTCTTCCCCCCAATTCTTAAGAGTGTTCTTTCGTATGCCTTGAGTACTGTTCCCCACAGCAGTTGTGGCGATTAGGTTAGCAAACAGGCCAGAAAATGATTGAACACCATGTGTTGGAAGGTCTACCGCCTGTTAATGCTAATTCAAACTCATTTCCTACTCCATTACTCAGTCAAATAATGATTTCGTATGCCTTGGGTTGTTTTCAAAAAGTTCTTTAACATTATCAATCTGATACATCGATGCTATGCATCTGGATTATCAAGTTTGCCTATTGGCTCTTCTTATTAACTCAAATTTTCTAAACTAGAACTGGGCAGGGGCAGTGACTTGTTCAGCCAAATCTTGACGTAGGCTCCCCCACTTGGGGAGAGCTTAGACCAGCACCCCTCCTGAGTGCACTGGAGGTCACTAACCTAGGCCACGAGCCTTCTGATCACCCATTGACCCTGTGCGTGTACGTCCCACATCCATTCATCTTCTACATGCTTGCCTTGCCTTCCAGCTTATGGCTTTCCGATGTGAGATTTTCCTGTTGCCATACACATCCTGTCATCTTCTACGTTAAACATTGAAAAGATTAGAGATCTGCTAGTTTGGAGCCATGACAACATGGATACAAGGTAATAGAAAACAGCGAAAGAGAGACATTTTGGTAGAATTCATGCCATTGTCAGGTTTCTCCACTATATGTTGCTACATCCATTTTGAATCCAAAAAGCCACTTGATGTTACCCCATTGGACTCATGTCATCATATATGCAAGTGACAAAGAACTTGAGATGATTATAAAACAGCTTAATTAGCACCGACACGCTTTCACAGTATCTTGAAATAGCACACCTTTCTCAATTCTCATGGAAAATCACAAGCAGTATTCATTGCTCAGTCAGACCAACACAGGCACAATATATGAGAAATACTATGAAACTAGATTTCGAAGCTAAATACATTAAGCAGTTTTCTATGTTTCCTACATAAGAGGTAAAGTAAAGGTGATAAGAAAGATGGCTACATGATTATGAAAGAAAAAATAATAATAAGCTCCCTTTTTTGCCGTAGCTACAAAAATGGTGCTGGTTTGTAATAGTCATTGCTTGCAATCTACAGGCTACATTTCTCAACACTTGCCCTGCCCCTCAATTCAGAAAGAAAAACATCAACGAACATGCATAGAACTGAATAAAAGCTGAGTTAGGTAACAGAAGGCATGCGAAAGAACAATGAGCTTAGGTGTAGTGCAACAAAGCACCATAGTTAAAACTGACAAGCTCCATAAGGAAATCTAAAATAAACTGAAAACACCAAATAAACTTTCACCATTAATTTCTTCAGTGAAAACAAAATATCGACTACTTACCTTGATGAATTATCTTCTTCCATGTTTACCTTTTTTGGATCCATGATCATGCAGTGTAACTAGTATTCTATGCTGTTCCTCAATCTTTGTGTTCTGTCTTCTAAATGTATTTACAGTTATATCCTGCATATAGGCCGGGCACAGAAAAATAGAAAGCCAAAGCAACAACATTTGCCATCCACTTTCGTTACAAGGGATACCATGCAGGGAAAAAAACATAATTGAAGAAGTTAAAAAGTACCCGTACTTTATTATGTATGTACATAAGAGCTTGATTCAATTAATTTGATTATGCCTTCGGTCTACTCTATCACCTCTATGCTCTCAATTAGAAATGAAACTCAATTATACTTGCCTTCTTTATACACTTAATTTCTGAAATAAATTTCTATCCTTTCAAATAAGTATGAGATTTGTCATCACTAGCATAGATTTATAGAATTGAGATATCGTATAAAATGAAACATAGCAAGCCTTAAGTGCATGAAATACAGAAAAAATCAATCATCACCACAACCAAATTGAGGAAAGAAATTAATTATAGCAGAACAGACTAGAGCTTTTTAAATGGGAAAAGCAAGCAGTTAGTGTGGGGAAATAATGCATAAAACTGCAGATAACCAGCAATGGTAACCATTGACGGAAGAGTGGCATTCTGGTTTATAATTGAAAATAGAACTTCACCACTAGCTACAGATAACCAAAAATGCCAACAAGTCTCCTCAAGGGGTGGTGGACCAGAGAAAGCAACTTCTCTAAGGAGCTTCAATCAGATGCACATGTATGCACTAGAAACTAGAGATATCATCATGAAAGAGAAATTTAGTTCATACAGTGATTTATCATAAGAAGAGTAATTTATTCAGACAAAATTAAGTCTGTAGAGTGGCTTAAATAAAGTTGGTTAAGATTTCTAAACCTGAAGGTTATTCGATGTGGTTTTTTCTCAATGGAAGAAAAAGCAAACACAGAAAAATCTTTAATATAATAGAATTATGAGCAGAAAAGAAAAGTATGAAAGTATACAAACAGTCACAATGCATGCATGAAATGTTGGCAAATAAATCAACATCAACTTATATTTCATCTTGTAAATTGGTATTCTAAGTAAGAATCATTTGCAACAGAGAACCTTCTGAGAATGCAAGCAGATTCAGGAATGGAATATATATTAACACAGCCTATGCATCTGCAATAAAAGATGCTAGCATAACTGCAGACATTCACCAATAAGATAAAAACTAAGAACTGCTAAATAGTTGACTCTCCCTCTCTCATATGACTAGTGCTAAAAAGCTCTGAATTAGAAACTGGGATCGTGCATGTATACCCAAATAAAATCCAATTAAATCACCACACTATCAGTTTGTATTTGAATTACTCCAGTGCAAAGTGTTCACCATTCTCCATTTCATAAACCAAATAGACCTCTCTATTACCAATTTGTGTGATCATAGCAACAGAGTCAGTTGAATTGATAGAGCTATAAAGCACAATCAGTGGTGCCTAATTTGCACTCATATCAGATATGACAAGCATTAAATTTCTCACATCTGCTCACTACCAAGAGGACAACAGCCTGTGCCTCAATCAATGATTATTAGCTCCCCTCATCCACAAACATTCTCCCAAAACAACCTGAACATTTATTCTTCAATCAAAGCAAACACTATAGGATGAGTTCATTTATGACAAGTAATCCAGCATCATATCAAAAAGAAATAAGACTACAAGCGACCAGTTCATCTAATATTTATTCAAAGTGCACATCTGCAGACATTTGATGTCTCTGACATTCACACACTGCTGTCCACTGAAAAGAGAGCGACTACTAACATACATATGAAACTCAAAAGAGAAACAGGATGATAGCAAATCCATTTTATTTCCTAGTCTCAGATTTAAGACAGTTAATGTCCATGGCCATCATCATGGTCATTGACATCAGCAGAGGAAGAACCCCTGGCAGTGCTACTCACAGAAGGATTGATGACTCCAGCGATATTCGCAGAGGAGGATGAGGTTGGATTTTCAGTGTCCGCAGAAATCTTCTCAATTTGCTTCAATATGTTTTCCTTAATTTCTTTCAAGGACTTCCGTAGCATTTCCAACTCGTGCAAGCTGAGTTCATTAATTGGCGCACCAAACAAAGACTTGCTACGGGCCACCTTCTCCAGCTCCTCAAGTTCCTTCCCTCGCCGCTTTAGGGCATCCAATTCTTTGAGGTTATCAAAATACTGTTTGTTAAGCTTATCCAGAGTGGCCTTGTGTTCAGCCAAGTGCTTGTCAAAGTCTGTGTTCCCAGGGTCAGCTAGCTTTTTCATAGCTGCCTCAACACAGAGATGACAAAGAGAGGAATGGCTATCACCACGGGACAACATAATAAGCAGAGTCTCAACAACACACAAGGTTTGAACTTCACTGACAGCCTTGGAGGCACTAGATCGACACTTCAGAAATTTATACACAATGGAGAGTGGTTTTCCTTCAATGGGATTGAGAAATGGTGAGGAGAATCACATTGATTTATAGGCGTGTGGCCCCCATCTAGTACACAACCATACTATTTTGTAAATGGTAACCTCAATATCCTTCCATATATTTTCTCAGCAGTTACGGAAAAACGAGTAAATCCTATCATTATAGCAGTACACAGAATGGAAATTTGTAATTAAAGAATACCCTAAAATTGCACAGCGAAAGTATTCGAGTGTTAGTAATTTGAATAGAAATGGGGCTAAAATCCAATGAGCCTACTAAAGTAAACAACAAAAGGAAAGTTCACGGATAAAGGAACAGCTTAGAACTTATCTCGTTTGGCGTCAGCAAGATAAGTTTTTCATAAATCAAGGTTATCCCAGACTGGCCCAACTCATCCTAGAACTTAAAATTATGCATCTATATTCAGTGAATCTCTATTCTAAGCAGTCAAACATGAAAAATCCCTAAATGAAGAAGATTACTACAACGAGTTTAAAAATTTGTAAGAAAGTGAAACTGTGAAGAGTCGGATAATAGTTCTGGCCTTAATTAATGCCATTGAATTGCTCTGTTATTTCGAGTAAAATAAAACATGGAGAAATATAGTAGCTGTCTTTATGTTATAGTATAAATTTATTTCATATTTCTTTTCAATGATTGAGTGCTTGCACTTGAATTGCACAAGCCCCGGTCATTTGAAAATTTTCCAACATAAGAACTGTAAAAAATTTCCTCATGGGAAGGTGCCAGATGACACCAGCATTTATAAGTTCATGTTATTTTCAACACCGATAATAGTTTATCCTTTAAACTATTAGAACCGCAAGGATAATAGGATGTTTTTTTCCTCATATACTTTCAAATTGATAGCACATAAACTCAAACAAATAGTTTTCATTGAAATGCAATCACAATCTCGTAGATCCGTCGTATTAAATTTCATTTCATCCCTTTTGTAAAACTAAAATTCTAATACTACTGATAGAGTCAAAGATGAAGCATCTCTACTAGCTTTTAATTATAGACAGATGTCATAGTCATTTATGATTATTTTTCAAGCTTGAAGCGCACATAATCGAAGTAACAAAAGAAGGCACATGTTGGAGTTTTGAGAAATGAAAAATCCCAATCCAACTTTGTAGCTCTTGCGATGATTTTACCGTTAGTATAGATTATAAAAGAAACTAGTGATTATATCCGACGCTTAGATTGTTAATAACATACACATAGAACAAGAAAAGGAGCATCATGGATCACAAGTTTACAGCACAAAAACATTCAAGTAGCAACACGTTAAGGTTCTGTGAATACCTTGTGTCAAGTCATGGAAGAAAATACCTTGTCAGCCTAATAGTTTCTCCAAATGATTTCTGCAAAGTACAAAAACTCCATAAGAAATCAGAAACAATGACTTGATAAATATCTTTTACCAATGTGCTTCAATTGTTTGGAATTAACGTACGAACTCATCAAGCAGAACAACTTCGCGCTGTGTGTCTAGTAGCTTTGATCCCATACAACATGGATTCCACCTCCACATTCCCATCATATCAATTCTAGCAGATGGGTTCAGAAGATCCCAATATTAGCATTTCCAAAATCAATGACATATCGAGCCAGCCAATCAAAAAGAAAGAAAGATAAGATGTTGATTGAAAATCAAACATCGACCCAACAAAGAGAAAAGGGAAAGAAATCAAGGGTTTGCATGCTTCTCGTATAACCCCTGTCAAATACTGTTAAAATTATCATTGAAGATAATATTCCAAAAATATTCACCTCTCTCTTTCCTTCCAAAAATAACTCTATCTCTTCCAAAACTCCCCCATCTTCTTTTTCTCGTCCCATCTTCTAACTCCACTTTTTTTAACACAATTGTTTTCTTCGACTAAACCAGCTCCTGTAATTCTCTAGTTCTTGGGAAAACACACGAGTAGAAATCCGAGGGTTAAACAGGTTCTAACTTGCAATGCTTTGTTTGGTCTAGGAGTGCCTAAACTAGTTGTTAATTGCTGGAGTGGCTGCTTCGGTTTTTGAGCCCAAGAAATTGCCTGAAGTGGGAAAGAATATTGGCAAGATTGTCAAAAGCTTCCAACAAGTTGGTGGTTCCTTCTGGCTCCCTTTTGATATTCAAGTAAAAGATAGAAAGTTTTGAATATTTTATTATTATGCTGTTTAGTATCTCGGTAGAGAAGATGACAGGAGATTTAGATTTAATTTGTTTTTATGTTTTAAAAGTATTTTTAAAAAAATTTAATTTTATTTATTTAAATTAAGTTTTACTTATTGCTAATGTTATAAATATTTTTTAAAAAATAAAAAATATATATTATTTTAATATATTTAAAAACAAATATTTTAAAAATTAATACTCTCAAACTTTTTTTCAATGTAAATGAACCAATTAAGAATCCAATACAATAAAATAAAAAGAACACAAAGGGAGATGAAAGATTGTTAGCAATATTATGGTTAGTATACATTAATTTTTTTTGGAATATTTCTAAAAAAAACATTTTTTAATATTTTAAAAAGTTTTGATTAAAAAGGTTTTTTTTAGTAAATTCATGTTTTTTCAGTTTTTTTTCAACAAATTTAATAAAAAAAATTATTATGAGATAGGCCTATTTATACCTTCTTTAAAATGCATCTATTCTATGTCATTTTAAATAAATATAAAGGTACTTGTAATAAAAATAAATGATTTTTATAATAAAAATAATTTTTAAATTAAAAGTAAAATAATAAAGATGGTTAATTCTATTTAATTTTTTAAAAATTCCAAACAGTATAAGTAAATTCAATTTTATAGTTGTTATATTGTTGTGAAAAAACATGCAGCAATTATTAATAAATATTACAATAAGAGATAAATTATAAAGAATATAAATTTAATGGGGTTCGATAATGTACTTGCATCCACATGAGTAAGGATTTTTTTATTTTTTATTATATCAAAATAAAGTTACAAGATATGTGTTTATAGCATATTCTAAACCATCCAAAAAACCTAGCCACCCAAATAATCCTAACTGTCAAAAAAATATCAATAAATTTTTCTTGAAACTATTTTATCGTACCGTGAGAACATCATTGTCTATAAACCACAAATTACAATAAATATTTTATTTCAAATATAAAAATAATAATAAATTATCAACTAAATTCAATTATATAATTTAATATTTTATTTTAAATATAAAAATTATAATAAATTGTCAATTGAATTCAATTCAATATATAACTTGATTTTGTATAAATTTTGAGTTCAAACAAGTTGCTTGAGTTTTGAGTTAAGATTGCTTGAGTTTTGAGTTAAGATTACAAGCAACTTTCTTAGATTATGTCTTAGATTAAGATTATTATTAGCAATTGCAATGCTCTTTTTATTAAAATCATTGTTAGGGTAGGATACGAGAAATAGCGAAGGTGTAATGAATTTATGTTGGAAATAAAATACACAAATATTTCAATACAGTTTTATAATATTATTAAATTATATATAAAAGGGCCTTATAGATTATAACTCTCACTATCATAATCTAATAAAAATTCTAATTAACTAATTAAACAAAGATTTTAATTAACTATTCTAGCACAAATTTTTTTACTCATGAATTTCTACGTATATCTAACACCTTCATTGAGCCAAAAAATTATTAAAACACCTTTGAATGTATATTATGTTTTTTAGTTTCTATCATTGAATTAACTCGCTAAACCCACAAGCCATGTTGTGAGATCGGGCTAACTCTATGAAAAGATAAACAAAGAAAACCATAAAGTCTTTTTTTATTAAAAAAAACTTAATGTTTAGAATAAGATCGAAAAGGAAAATAAATCCATAAAAAAATAGGAGCTTGTGTTAGCTCATAAAACTCGTAACCTGGATCATTTAATTGGAAGTATCAAACTTGAAAAAAACATGAATCTCGAACCTTAAAAAATCAAATGTCAACAGATAAAATTAAAAAAAAAAACATTCAATCACAAAAAAATATAAAATATCAATCCAAATAATGAGGATCAAATTTGAAAGACAAAAACAAATGAGAGGATAAATAATTTTGAAATGAAGGGCTAAATTAAAATAAAAATCAATTTTACAAAAGAATTAAAAGAAGAAACCGCAAGAGAATCAAATTTTGAAAAAAAAAAACAAACTAAATATTTTAATTAAATGATGGAATTGAAAACAATTGAAAGTTTACAAAAGAATTAAAAGAAGAAACCGCAAGAGAATCAAATTTTGAAAAAAAAAAAACTAACTAAATATTTTAATTAAATGATGGAATTGAAAACAATTGAAAGTTTATAAAAGAGAAAGGAGAAGAATGAGAGAAAAAAAAGAAGCAGGACCAAATCTAAAAAAGCAAAAAGCAAAAAATCTAGATTGAAGAATAAAATTGAAAAATAAAACAAAAACTTACAAAAGGACCAAGAATAAAAATAACAAATCAAAAGAATAAGAATTGATATTAAAATATACTCAACTAAGAGGACTATCTGAAATTTTAATTGACAGACATGAATTTCGATGGAAAAGAGAGAAAAGAGAGCAAAAAAATAGAAAACGGCTTTGACAACAATCCGTCCAGAAAAACCAAACACGCACCGCCATTAGAGGAAGGTGACACCACAGGGAATCTAATGACACGATGGAAGATAATTTTTCATCGTCATACAACGCCACACGCGCCGTCTAAGCATGGCAGAACCCTTCCACGTCACTGGCACGTACCTGATAGATTTTGAAAACTAATAATTATTAATTAATGCAAAATATTAATTTACCCCTCTACTAATTTGTTTGTAACACAAAAAACCAACATGAAAATCCAAAAAAGCCCCCAAAGCAAGCCTTTTTTTTTCTATTTCAAGGGTAAGTTAGTAATTAAATTATACAAAACCAATTGAAATCTCAAAAAAAAAAAAAACCCTAGCAACCAATTACATGATTCTTATTTTTAAGAAAGGTGAAAGTATTTCACGATTTTAAAAAATATAAAAAGATATTTGTACCTCCAATCAAAATATTAATGACAAATAAATCACATGAAAACATTCATTTTATCCGTGGGCTTTTATCAGTTGATTTGGTGAAGAATTAAATTATTAAATTATTATTATAATTCATAGCAATATTTTTCTCCCGCATCCTATATATTTAACAAAGTTATTCAATTTGAAATTTTTAAAATTTAATTATTCATTTGTAGTCAATATACTCTTGCTATATTGCGGATTATTACACCGTATATAGAATTTCAAATTCATTTTGAATGAAAGACAAGAAAGCATACCGGATTGTGGATATGTATTTTGGTATCATGATATTTGTTAACTAGAAATGGGAAGATAATGTTTGTGTCTAATACAATGAATTAAAAAAATATATTAACTGATAAATTAAGAAAAATCATGAATGCTAATTAGACTAAAATGGGAATTTAATTTTCCTAATAAAAAGTTTGTTCTTATGTGCAATGCAAATACAATGTATTTATCTTAAACCTAATAGGAAAAAAACAAAGATAAATTATAATAATCTCTTAGAAGTATGATATTACAAAAATCATCCAAAAGATTTATCTCTATTTAAAAAATAGTTAAACTAAATAATTAAAAAAAGTAAGAGAAAGGATATTAACTAAAAAACAAATTAAAAAAACTAATAATAATAATAATAAATAAATAAGCTAGGTACTGCATGGTCATGCTTAAAACCTGTTTTTACCTGATCTTGTGATAATTAAAATAAATATTCATAACAATTCAGTCTAGACATATGATATGTCATTCACTCATTTATTTTGTGATTACATAAAAAAATTAGGATTTGAATTTTTAGATTTTAAAAAAATAATTTTCAATTTGTTTTCATCTAAAAACATCATTAAAATCTTAATAAACTTTTTTTTAACCCTAAAACACTACTTATTCACTTCAAAAATAAAAAATCAAACAAAATACAAAAAATTCTTCTCTAGAATGTTTGAAGAAAACAACCACCTACATTAAACTATGCTCTCTAAGTGCTTCTTTAATAGCATGGTAGATATTATTTTTTAAAATATTTTTTTATTTAAAAATGTATAAAAATAATATTTTTTTATTTTTAAAAATTTATTTTTAACATTAGCACATTAAAACGATCAAAAAAATAAAAAAATAATAATTTGAAGCTAAAATATTCAAACAAAATACAAAAAATTCATTGAGTCACGATCTATTTTTTTCAACCACCTACATTAAACTTTACTCTCTAAGACGAACGTGTTGGCACCAATATCAGCCCTTATTGTGCCAGAATGTAGCAAATCAAACTCCTTTTTTTTTTTTTCCCTAGCAGCTTTATATATTATCTCTTAACATTCAAGGCTGAACATATGAAAAGAAATGAAATTAGGTCTGAAACATAAAATCCTTAAATACCAAGGACTAATTTATGAAAAAAAATTACAAATTAAGGGATCAAATTGAAGTTTTTCATGCTTATAAAGTGATATAGATGAAAAAAAAGCCTTTTTTTATTATGTTAATTTTGATTCTTATTCTTTTATTTTTAATAATAATCTAAAATTTTATTTTGTAAAATCGATCTTTCATTTAATATCAAAATATTTTCTAACACCTCATATATAAAAAATCAGACAAACCAAAAACAAATCCCAAAACATAAAATCAACAACCAAAGCAAAGATAACTAAGAACTTGAGGAAGCTAAGAACAAATAGTGAGCATTTTTTTACAGTATATTTGGATTGAACAAATCAAGATAATTAATTAACAGTTTAAATTGCTATTCTTAATTAAGAAACTAAAGCAAACAAGTGTTCTATCTTTTTTATATAGGTTATTTCAATTAGGTTGTTCAAAGTTTTTACATAATAGATATTTATTTATTTTAATACCAAACTATTTGTTGGGATTGAATTTTTGTTATGTTCTATTTTTTTATTTTTGAAAACTAATATTTGTTTTATGGTTGAATGAGATTTTTTATGGAAAAAAAGTGATGAAATGAATAGAGGGAAAGTATCATTATATATATAAAAACAATTATTAAAATGGCATATGGGAGAATAACTCCTCCAATATAAATACATACATTAATTATCATTATGAAATAAATAGCATTAAAAGATCGCAAATCCCATATAAAAGACAACAGTGAAATTGCCATATTAAATTATTATTTATATACTAAAATAAAATGATGTTTTAACGTCGAAATGAAAAAATTATAGATTTTACTAATTTTTTTATTATATTATTACTGTAGCGATGGTAAAATTATAATTTTAAGGTTTTTTTATAAAAAAAAAGTTTTTCTTATATTTTTTTCTCTTTATACTTATATTTTTTTTATTTTACACTTTGTCTATTTATCATATTTTTTAAATATTTTTTTAGTTTTTCCCTTTTTTTTCTTTACAATCTTTTTTGAAAAAAATGTTATTTTTTTTATTTTTTATACTTTAAGTATTTATCACTCTACACAACTTATTTATAATATTTTTTTTATTCTTATCTTTATTTTTTCTAATTTCTTTTTTAATTTCTTTTCTTTATTTTTTTTTTAAAAAAACTATTATACAAAAATTAAAAAAATAATATTTTACAGTAGCAGCAGTTGCAATAATATTTCATTCTTCTACTACATTAAAAATTAACTTAAAATCTTATATATTTTTATTATCAGGTATAATCTTTAATATATTTTATTAACAATCCATCCTCTCTTGCAAATTATACATAACAAGCAACTCCTACTTGATAATTGAAATCAAACACTCCAAAATATTGTGGTAATTCTACAGTTCTTGGAAATCGGCCTGGAAAGTGAAAACTATACAACCGTTGTAAACC